>Ga0126342_10012287_pt1 | contig 15274 bp, 15 predicted proteins | sample Cyp1metagenome_FD_92528 | JGI IMG/M metagenome (GOLD analysis project Ga0126342, IMG submission 92528) | Coral microbial communities from Lord Howe Island, Old Settlement Bay, Australia - Cyphastrea 1 metagenome | ecosystem: Host-associated > Invertebrates > Cnidaria > Coral ...
TACATATCCAAACTCCAGAGTTCCTATGCGTTCTTGCTAAAGGCACGACTTTTGCGAAACACACTTCCCCAAGGCACAACGTTTTTTTCCTAAAACAGGTACGACTTTGTCAGATGCCTGTATATATTCTATTTATAGTCATCCCCAACAAAATAGAAACGTAAACCCCTGATCATTTCATCACGATTTGCTTTTCTATATGTTTTCTATTTTTTTTAGTGGTTACAATTGGTTACAATATGTTCAATGAAATCCCCCAGACATGGCCAGGGCAGAATCGCGGCCTTCTGCCAATTCTGCGTTGATCTCGCAGCTGCCATCGCCTCAGGCTATGCCGGCTATGCCGGCTATGCCGGCTATGCGTATCTGTCATGGCAACCAACAAGCAAGGGCGAACTTGGCTGTTTTCTGTGTGTTCCTTTATAGTCTAAATAAAGATACCTAGCGAAACTAGAACCCTGGATTTTGTAGGTCCAAAAATGAAAACCTGGTTTTGGGGGAGATGTCCAAAAAAGACAGGTTTGTAACAAAAACACACACAGTTTTTTTAAAGAACCCATCTTCTTTTGTTTAATGATGTTTACAAATATCTTCGCAAGGGAAAACGTCTGCAAATTCCCATGGAGTGGCGCCATTTAATTCCGAAACCATGAACTCAATAGGAGTGATGTCAGGAATGATAAATGGTTTCTTGTGGATTCCAGTGGATATGATGGGGCAAGTGCAAAAAATGATGACATATCAGGGAGATATATAAAAGAAAGGGTTCTTTTTAAGAACCTGGTTTTTGTTGTAAAACCCCTGCTTTTCTCACCGGCCATACAATTTGGCAGGTCCCCGGTTCTCTTGGTAGTTTAAACACATGCTGATGAAATTAGCAAGTCACTCCCCAACCTGGCAGGTCTATCTGCCCGACTGCCAATGAAAGCATGTTTCGCCGAAAAAACCTTTGGAACCAGTCAAGGAGGTCAATTGCATCCTGCAATATGTAAAACTTTTTTTGGGGGATTCCAGCATCAATAGATCTACCACATTCCACTATCGTTTCAATGAGGGGGCTTGGAACAAATTATGTCCGTTCACCAAATGATAAAGATAGAGCATCTGAACCAGTCTCACCCAAATAGAGTTGGTACGATTTTGGACGGATGTCCGAAGAAAAACTCTTGGATTCCGACAAACAAAAGCGACCAAACAAATTGACTGCATCATGTTTGATTGGTTGACTGCATCATAATAGTAAACCAATTACCATAAATAAATGGGTGCTATAAACCATCCCAAATGTGTGGAAAAAACATCGCAACCACTCCATGAGCCATCTCTACTTGCGGCAGGGCTACCACATCCACAGTGAGAGCGTTTGGTGGTACCTTGCGCAGGATCCGAAGCAGGAGTCTCTATATGCCCCCCGGGGAAAGCATCACGGGAAAGAAAACCATCAGCAAGCCATCAGCAAACCACCAGAAATGGGTGTCAAACCGGTAAAAGGTGCATAACACAAACAACTAGGCTTCTAGGAACATTTTCTGTAAACCATCCCATGTTTTTTCTTTTGGGGCGTCTATCTCATACTTAGCTGGTTGAACTCCTACATACCCCCATGTTGAATAATGTTGTTGTTGTTGTTGTTGTTTCTAATCATGTTCGACATGTCCCCTGGATATGTAGCTGAAAAATCTCCAGGGTCCTCAGAGAATCCCTGGGCCTCCATGTCTTGCATCTCCTCGAAGAGCTTCAGTGCCTTCCTCAGCGATAAGCTTTGATGATGTTGGGCTTTGGTGATCAGTGGTGATCTTAGGGTTTGATGATTCTTAAGGCTTAATATTAGTGGTTTAGGCTTTTGAACATATATATATATATAATTGTATATATGTAATCATATATATATATATTTATATATATATAATCATTAATATACTGGTTATTGTTTTCCGGAGCAAACCAGGTGCACTGTTGTTTGCCTCTATCTTTGGGGTTGAAATCGTCCGACAGAAGGGCCGCGAGTCGGCAACAGTGCTGAATTTTCTTAGTCACCCTTGATTTTCTCATAGTGTGGTAGCTTTTAATCCTCCAACAAATGCCACTATATATATATATATACACATACACATATATGATCTGTGAAGGTCAGTGCATGTCAATGCTATAGTTATTGTATACCCAATACATCCGAATGCACGCCGATGCTTCCAGGAATCTCCCACTGCTGTGCGCGTGACAAAACCTTCATGGCAGACGTGTAGGTGACCACGTTTCGGGACCTTCCGCCTGGGCCGGAGATGAAACGCCCAAGCCAAGCGTGGATGCTTGAGACCCACTGAAACTATACTTATAGACACTTTGTAGATAGATATACTCTATAGATACTGTAGATGTTGTTTTAGCTCTTTTTGGGGGACTCCCACTGTGTTGGATTTCAAAACCTCGTTTTGATTTTGAGCGGCTGCTGAATCGGGAGGATGGGACCACAGAAATTGTTCATTCGTTCTGTGGCAAGAGGTGTGTATATATATAATAAAACACATGTTAATATGTATTCTAAAATACATGAATGATACTGTCATTCTTTTGAAGTCTTAACTTGATACGACAAAGGGATACCCTGAGGGCGTCTAGGTTTTTCGGGGCTACCCTCTTCTCGTAGCCAAGTAACTCTCGTTCAAAAGTTCAAGCGAAAAGCGCCAGTCCACTCCTGGCAGTGGTCTTGTGGCTGGAAAGATTCACTCTTTGCGCACGGCTGAGTGCTGGTTGGGCGTATGTTCTATGCGTCCCGCCATAGATTGCAATCAGTTTCATGACATGAGTATCGGGCCATATGGGGCCAAGCAATAAGATCAGGGAACCAGCTAAGTTTTCAGGTCTTAACATGTGTGCCATACAAGTATTACACTCCACCAAAATAATTTAACATAGACCCTGCCACTGCCAAATAAATAGGGGATGGAAGATTACTTTCCACTAAACTCACTATACCGTTTGGGTATAAAACATCTCTGTCTTCAGTTTTTTTCCATTTACCACATACTCCTGATAAATATGTGAGGTTTCCTGAAGTGGGGGCACCTCCAAATCATCCAAAACTAGTACTGTATTGAAACTGAAACCCATGCTTTTGGGGATCCGCCTTTTTAAGAAACGCCCATATAATTACATATATATATACATATACAACTATATGTTTACATGTATTAACCATATATTAACCATATATTTACCGTATATTAACCTTCCACTAATATATGTAACACGTAGCCCGTAGCCAAAGCAACGAGTCCTGGCGCTCCCATGGCATCCATCAACACGCCAAAGGTGGCTTCGGATGATGCGAGGCCAAAGCCTGCGTCGAACTCGACAGCCAGTTGCTTGATGATTAGTCTGGGAATTCTACTACTCTATATATTATATATATAGTATATATATATATACATGTGTGTATCAATATCAATATCAATATCAATTAGGAATATGATCTTGAAGTGGCAATCCTGTTCTTCACCAACAAGGATGAAATGCAATGACGTTGCGGGTTTCGAACACTGCTCAACTGATTTGCTTGGATTTTATCAAAGAAATACATGATATAAGTTGGTGTAAACAAAACAAAAACAACGCAACCCGAATCAGTGAACATGTTCTCAAGGAACACAAATACACTCTTAATCAAACATAGCAATGGAAAACCACCCATGTTTATAAATACGTTTCCCATCAAAGCACCATTTATCTTGGATTTTTCAGCTACCCATGTTTGATGACACCGGAGGGTGGTGCCTTGCATGGGGATTTGAACACCTCCAGCAACTAGCGCCGGAAGGCATTTGGAGCGGCGCCAAGGGTTTTAGATTTTAAGGTAGCAACTTCAGGAGGACTGCTATATCTATGTCGTAATGTTGTATAACATATGCATACATTGTATGTATATATGTAATATTATGTAATGGTTCCATTGGAATATAACACACTTATGAGATCTTGCCATCTATTGCCTCAAATTTTCAAGAATGTGGGACATTGTTGTTTCATGTTCTTTCAAAACACTTGGAACTCACACCCAGAAATTTGCACCAAAACTGGCTTAGCCATTCAAACAGCACCCAACCACAGGCAGTGTTCAAATCCCTCTGTCATTCCATGAGCTACTGCTTTGTTAAAAAAAGGGCATCCTATTTGGGATTGGATCATTCCCATTTTTTGGGGGTACTGGTAGTATAATTGTATTACTCCCAAACTCATCATCAACCAACAAAGGTTTTGAACACTACTTATTTGATGCTACGTTATGATCCTTGCCACCCCCAGTCAATGGCCATTTTAGGAACCGATTCATTGGAGGTACCTACCATATATATTTGGCCTATTTTTTAGGGCTATGTTTTTGGAGGTATACCCCCAATTTATATGGCCAAACATATGGTACAGTAGTACAGTACCTCCAATAAATCGGATCCTGGAGATCTCCCATTGACCCAGCAGCTCCAGCAGGGTTATGTACCTTGCCAGCACTGGAGTGCCATCTGCCACTGCAACGCAGAGGAGTAGGCCATTAGGAGAGTGTTCATCGTGACCTCAGTCCTCGAGGAGAGTGTTCATTCGTTTAAGGACATGGAATTCATGGAATTGATGGGGAAACACCCGTATTAAACTGGATTAAACTGGATTAAACATGGACATCATTTGGTTTGTACTTGAAAATAGATAAACTGGATGAAACTGGCATGATCATACCATTTGGGCCCTGAAATGGCTATCTACTGAGAGCATTTTTTTTCAAACCATAATTAAGACGTTGATTCAGGGGTACTGTACCATATTCTCTGACATAGAACATGGGGGCGACAAAGTGATCAAATTTGGTTGATTTGGTTCCATCACAAACCATTCAACATCCAAAGAAAGGACCAAAACATACCAAAACTAGATCATTCAAGGTGTCAAACTAGCCCGGGAACAAGGCATCAACACGAACAAGAATGGTCGTTGAGCAAAACTGGCAGTTAAAGGGAACATATTTGGCCAAATGATTTTCAGTAATCTTCAGTTCAATATTTCATAAGCACCCCAGAATTAATCAACACTCACATTCCAAACAAAATGGCAATATTACCTTGAGTTGGTCCCTGTTAATCAACATGAGTCACCCCCAAAAAAACAATCTGGTAATTTAACATAACTATGGAAAATCACCATTACTAATGATTAATGGGTAAATCAACTATAAATGGGTCATTTTCAATAGCTATGTAACAAATTACCAGAGGGTAAACAACAGCCCATCCAACCAGTCACTCGGCCCATCACCGAGCTTCGGCTCCGTCTCCGCCGTCTCCGCTTCCTCCCAGAGCTGCAGGGCCCTTCGCCACTGCGTCGCTGAGACCAGCGCGCCCAAGGAACTGTTGACGCTCACCACGTCGCGGAGATCGCGACGCCTTAACGACGTTGACCGCGTTGCGGGTGGGGCGGTTTTTGGGCGGATGGTGAACATTGGTGAACTTAGGGGGGTTATTAATGGACATCAATATAGGTCAAGTGCTGGATCGGCGGATAAATTATGATCAATCATGATACATCCAATGAGTTTTTCAGCAAGCTGTTTGAGAACACATTCATAGTTATGAACAGAGTGCCCAGAAAATTGGGCTATGAATGGCTATGACCATTGCCTGTAGTGTAATCTCATCCTCTAAAAACTCCACCATCTGGGACTCCAAAGTCATCAAACCTGGTGCCTGTCCCCCCAGTCATCTGATTCTGCTTGCTGGCTCAAGGATTTCCGTTGGATTTCCCACTTCATTGCCATTGTGATCATCCCAATTACCGCAATCACTATTGAAAAATCCTCAACTAATTGAGGATTTCAATATGATCATATTCAATTCTCCACAAATGATTCTCCAGTGAATATGGGATATCAACAATCAACAGGGCTTCTCGATCCCTAACCACACCTCATCTGCTGGTAAAGTTGCAGTCCGCGGAGCCACTGGGAGGATCGCTCCTAACCATGGGGTATCTCATCTCCATTCCAAACCCGGCTTCATGGTTTCAACACCTCTGAAACACATTTTCTCAACTCATCAAAAATTGCCAAAAACGGTAATGGATGGTAATGGATGGTAATTTTGATCATCATCGAAGGAACAGAAAGAGGTCGACGTCGATTTGGGGATGTACAGGATCTACTACGAAAGACGTAAAGAATCCTTGCGTCAAAATCCCCCCTCATCGGATCTCAGACGCTACAGTGTCGTCCGATAAAACTGGGGGAAAACCATGAAAAACCATAGAAATAGATGGTTTACCTATAAAAAATGGTGATTTATGGTGATTTTCCATAGTTCTGATGGATATTCTATGATATTCGGGTTGGTGATGCAATAACCATCTTGAAAAATGATGGAGTTCGTCAATGGGAAGGATGACATACCAGATATGAAATGGACAATAAAAGCCATGTTCCAAACCACCACCCACGTAATGTAGGTGAGAAAAATGATGAAACATGGTCTGGAACTGCGTGTGTACCTCCATTAAAACACCCGAAAATGTACTTGGTTCTTCGTTCTCACTCCTGCTTACATCCAAATCATCCAAGTGATGGTGTTAGGAACTCTTGCCATAGAATTCATGGGACGGTTTGCCATATTTAGGAGCCAAGTTTGAGGGTGTTTCATCTTGACTCAGCAACCCATGTTTGCAACACCTCCAGGCTCAAGCGAGTTACACACGCATTCAGAAGCAAGTTGAAGGTAATGAGGTTGCCTTTCCTGGGAAGTCTTGCAAACATGTGGAAAGTTTGTGTGGACATCCCGGAATTGGTTTTGGGGGAACCTTCCAAAACATGTCAAATCATGTTGGTATCGTTGAAGCCCTTCTATGGGTACCTGCAGGGTTTAGATAAAAAAGCAAGTACAGGTCAGGAAACCTTTGCTTCAAAGTTCACCATATCATGGTCTCCTATAAATATGGTGAAAATAATCCAAGTATGATTCATATATATATATTCATATCATGGTATCAATTGGTATCATATGCTATCCCAATATGGTTTACTTATTAAAACCATAACTTTTCTGAGTAAACCCCAATCCAAACTCTTCAACAATCGCTTCCATCTAGACCTGCCCAAACAGACTTCCGCGGCTGCTGCTGGCTGCTGGCTTCACTTTGCCAATCTCTGTAGCTTCGAATGACAGGATGAAACATATACCTGATTGGTGGTATACCTACCCCTCTGAAAAATATGAAAGTCAAATAGGAGTATGACATTCCCAATATATGGAAAGTCATAAAATTCATGTTCCAAACCACCAACCAGATACAGATTTTGAGGATTCCAAAGGATCAGAAAGCCATCTAAAAACTATGCTAAAACTATGCTTGTATTGGAGATGCTCATGAAATACGACTTCATCACCAGTAACACGACTCCATGAAAATTTCGAAACTCGGAATGTCACCTGGTACATCCTGGTACCAAGATCCCCAAGATCCCCAAGACCGAGTCAAGTTGCAGGCCCTGCTCTTCCATGTGAAAGGCCAGCTGGAAGGCGTCTTGCCATCGACTTCCCTTGGCGAAACAGTCCATCAAGGCCTCGGCAAAAAAGAGGGATCTTATGCCACGGGTGGAATTCATGGCCAAGTGAATATGTATATATATATATATACATAAAATATATTACCCTCTGGTAATTTAACATAGCTATGGAAAATTGCCTATTTATAGATGGTTTACCTATTAAAAATGGTGATTTTCCATGGCTATGTTAAATAACCATATGGTATAAAGCATATGGACTTGTTGTTGATATTTAGTATTTTAAGTTTAATTGCGGTATTATTCAAAGAAATAATATCATGTTGTAGTCGCAGTGCTTTCGGAATCCCAAATGATGATAATCACCTTGGAATCGCAAGTTGGTTTGGATATGTAAATCTAACTATATACTATATATATATAATTATAGATGTTTACAACTATGCTGTGCTGGGTTAAGGTCGTCTGAAATGTAGCTTTTGTATGGGAGCAGCCTCTCACAATGATTCCGATACGCCTAGGTACCCCTAGGTCATCCAACTTGGCAGAGCTGACCGGATTTCCATGTTTTTCAAATTACCAGAGGATACCATGACATCGGTAATTTGGAAAAAATTCGACGCGTCATCATTGACCCATGAAATCTCTACATTTTTTCCATGAGGGTATTGTAACTTAGCCCATAAAAATCGGGGGGTTCCGGGTTTCCGTGAAATTTCGAGCCACGGCAAAGGCGGAGGTGTTCTTTGGTGCAGTCCTGCAGGAGCTGGTTCTGAGTGTCGCCGCCAGACATGAACGGATATTCGAACCCGTAATGGAAGATAGCAACACCAAAAAAGATAGAAAACACATGGGAAAAGTAGAATCATGCTCGAATCGTGAAGACATCATAATATATATATATACATATACACACAGTATGTTTCTTGCTTTTGGGGTTACTATAATACAGTTCAGGAAATGCGGGCTATTCTATCTACTTCAGATTCAGAGTTGGATCATAGTCATAAAATTCTAGGTATTAACCAGCAGAAAGATCAACCAGCACTGGTGATATGCAACCAACCAAGAACGGATACCCTTCACGCCCTTCACCGGTCAAGAACGGATATGATCTCACCTCAAACTGAGGGATTTTGGTGCAAAAACAGCTCGTGATGTTTCTCACAATAACTGGTTGGTGGTATACCTACCCCTCTGAAAAATATGAAAGTCAATGGGAAGAATGACATCCCATATATGAAATGGAAAATAAAACATGTTTGAAACCACCAAGCAAATAGAGATGTTTTGTTTTTCCGTAAGAAACGGGGTGATGCAATGGTATACCCTTTCCAACCGGATTACCATCTTAAACCTTGGACCGGATACATCGCCGAGCAAGCGTCCGCACGTGCGCACTGCACCACGACATACTGTAAGAGGGTGAGGTACAAAATAGGACATGCCAACTCAATCATATCAAAGCTGTGACGGAACTCAAATCTAGTTGTAGTTTGCATATTTTAACATATTGACATATACAGTATACTTAATTAATATTAATTATATATTATATATAATATCATGTAGTAAATAGTGCCAACAAATTGGTAGTAGATGGTACTAGTAGTACTTAAGTTTGTTGATATTCATTATGCTTGTCCACCATGGCAATCTTGTCGTTCTACCCCCACTGAACCTCCATCTCTTTTCAGCTGATGAGTACCAGAATAGCACCATGTCCCTCGGTTGACCCTCTTGATTTCCACTTAATCTCCTGTATTTACTAGTTAAAACCCCGTGAAATTGTTGGCTAATCACTGCCCAGACTATAAATCTCTATGTTTGATCCTGAAATTTTGCTAAATCATACGAATCCCATAGTTTAACATGGCTACAAGTATGGAAAACGGATGAACATGGCCCATTTTAATGATATAAGATATGACTATATGACTTACATTGCCTTATTGTTTTTAAAACAACTGTGATTTTCCACTTCTCAAAACCGTTACTGTAAATCTCCAGAAAGTAGATCCCATGTATGGATGTTTTCTACAGTGGGGTAACCCCAAATCATCCAGTCGTCACGGATGACCATGACTACTAAGTATAATTACCTTAACAACCATGGTAACAACTGGGGATTTCCCATGACATGAATTGAGAAAACCTATCCAACCTATCCATCTATCGCACCACCAACAAGGGCCCATTGGGTGCCTCCAGCGATGCAACGCCGTGCGCCACTGGAGACCCTTGGCGAGAGCCCAAAGCTCGGCATTCTGCGCTAGCGCGTCTGGCCGCAGGGCGCGACCTAGACTGGGGATGACGGGGCTGGGGCAGGGGGCAGGTAGGGGATTCCCTTAGCCAACGAAAATAATATATGATCATAATATAATGCAATGTTAAAATAGATGATTGGATGTTATCTAGTGTGATATGAGATCCACATGATATGAGACCACTTTCAATCCTCCAAAGGGGATGAATCCAGGGTCTGACCGTCTGACCTATTCGCAGGTTTCAAGGAGCTTCCCAGGCACATTCGTTCGCTGATTGTTTATATATATATAATTATATATATATATCCACTATGTTTATGTATATCCACTGGGATGAGTATATATCCCAGGCACATTTCATTGAACAATTTGGAATTCTCTGAAAAATAAGTGCCCTCAAATCCAATTGTCAATCACGATTTCCCTTTAAAACTGCCGTTTTGAGGGTACCATTTGGGAGTTGTGATTTCCTTACACCAGATGTGGCTTGAAAGCCCAGTGGCTATTGATACTCTAGAGATTCTTCTGCTTTGGTCATGGTTGGGTCTCAAACTTGGATGCTTCAATACTAAATAGCTACTACCAAGCCCCATATATACACTTCAGTGTTTGGGTGGTTACGCACCTATTGGACCTGTGTTAATGATTGTTTTAATGGGTCCAGCATGTCCCCACACCAAAACATCAAGGCATCCACAGCGGAAAGCGCCTCGCAACTCCGCCATCAACGATGCTGCCAGCTGCCATTGGAACTGCTTGGAACATGCAGACATCACCTGTCAGATGTCAGCTGTCAGAATCAATGGGGATCATCATGGGTTATATAAGTTATCATCATGTTATACATTGAACTCCAAAAATGGCATGTTTTTATGTATAACGTATAACCCATTGATTATCCCATTTTATCATTATCAACATTTATCAACTATCAACTGATGTGAATTGATGTTGATAGATGGCTACATCAGTGACCTGTAAACTCCAAAAAATTGGAACGACAAGCCAGTGGATTTTTCGGAGAACTCCATGGTTTTTTGGCAACCTAAAGTCAAGATCCAAAGGATCCTACAAATTATTGCACAAATTGCTGGTTGTGGTCACTCTGATCATCCGTATTCCTCTATTATGTATAGTTATGTATATATATATAATACATGTACCCTCTGGTAAATTAACATAGACCATTTTTAGTGCAAATCTTCCAAACCCTATCTGCCAGGGTCTCAATTTACTGGAGGGTCTGTGATTTCAACCCTCGGATCCGCCAGTTAGGACACCAGAATTTTTTAAGCCATATCTGCCATACAAAAACCATCCATTTTGGAGATCTCATCATGTTGAATCCTACACAAGTAAAAAAACATATCCAAATGTTGTCATGTCGGTCATGTTGGTGGATTTGGAGGCATCATTTCTGCCACTAAGGGGCCGAGGTATAGGTGGCCAGTGTGGGCAGCATCTTCCGCTTCTGCGCAGATAGGAGAAAAGACACCTGCCGCTGTCGGGATTTTTTCTTGGCCGTCCCGGAGGTTTAATGTGGAGTGTTCACCATAAAAAAATGGGAATTTCATCAACAAACAATGGAATATTCGTCATCAGACATAAACATGATATGAATTTCATCAACAAAATGCGGCCTGGAGTGTCAGATGTTTTAATATCCTGTAAATTCCTGACCCTATCTAGAGTGGAACAAAAATCGTGAAAATCTTCGGACACCTACCATATTATGCAAAGTCTAGAATGATTTTGGATCATTTTGGGAACCCAATTGGACCTGACGATGGGCCATTTAAAGGTGCCAAATATGACAAATATCTTTCTGACCGGAGTTTCTAGGTTTCATGTTGAAATCATAAGGTCAATGGTCAGTAGATTGATGTAGGAAACACGAAGGTTTTGCATAGTTTTGCCAACAATGGGGTTTGCCTTAAAAAAGAATCCTTCAACAAATTCTGGAATAACATGACTAATCCTAGATACTCCTTAGGTCCTTGTTCAACCAGCAAAACTTTAAAAAAACATTGCTAAGCTGAGATACAACACTCGCAAAGAAATTCATTTTTGGGGTAGACATATTCGACATATTCTCCCGCCCGATGTCTAAACAAATAAGCAATTGACCTACCATTCACCATGGTTTATCCCCCCACCAACGGATCCTGGCTTCGGTGCCATCCCTGGTCCCATTTTAACGCGTGTTTAACAAGGTAACGTGCATCCACCTCATCTATCCCTACATTACATTATATACAGTAATACAGTATCTCTACCTAATACAGTATCTAACTAATACATACTACTTACGTATCTATCTATTTATCCATCTATCCATCCATCTATCCATCTATCTATTTATCTATTTGTATCTTTATCTTTATCTCTTTATCCATCCATCCATCCACAAATACAGTACTGTATCTGGGACCATCATCGACCAGGATTTCTCGCCAGGTCACAGCATCTTGCCACTTCTGCTGCGCTAGCCGCACCTTGACGTGTCGTGGGGGGTTCGACTGATGGATCCGATTCATTGGAGGTGCCTAGCATTTTTTTAAGGCCTATCAATTTGAGGCCTAAATTTCAGGGAATATCCCCACAATTCATATGGCCAAACATATGGTACGTAAACACGTTCCTCCATTTTAGGATCCTGAATTTCCCATTGATTTGATTGATACCCTCTGGTAAACTAACATGACTATGGACAATCACCATTTTGAAAAGGGAAATCAACGAACTAACTGGCCATGTTCAATAGCGAACTGTGAAATTACCAGAGGGTGATTGGGATTGATCATGATATATGGAGGTCTCCGAAGTCATGGGGGTATCCCCAAAATCCATCGAATCATCCAGTCGGCATGGATGACCATGACTTAGTATAGGTTATTGACTATAACAAGAATTGTTTTGGGCTGCCCCCATTTAGGAAACCTCCAGGCACCAGGGGTCAGCGTTTTGACCCTGGAAATTCCATGAACATATCCCCATCTTGAAGGGGATCTCCACATCCCATAAGCTTTAAATACTCTTCTTTGGACCATTTTTGGTATCTTTAGTCGGATATATCATGGACAAAACAACTTCATCGGGGAAAAAGGCAGTGTCCCGTGAAAAGTCTGCGGTTGGAATTTGTGGCTTGTAAAGTACTGTATGCGAATCTCCGACAATCCAATAGAACCTCCACACACATGCAGATTAGACCTGCCAGTTAACCAAGCATGCTAAGTATGAATCCTAAACGCAGGGTTTGCACGGGAAAAACAGTGTTCATGAGCAATGATGCTCTTCTTGATTGTGGCAGTCGCAGCATATCGAAGCCCTCGCCACTTGTTTTCCATGTTTGTTTTGAATCAGAGTATATCCAGCTCAATGAATTCTGCAATACACATTACATACATCTGGATAAATTACACTAATTCACTAAAATGAAATGGGATAGTTACCCAAATCCAATTACAGTCCGAATACATTCATTAAACATCATTGGATTAGTAGCTTAATTAAGCTACAGTAGTATGTATCATTGAGATTATGTAAATTTCACCATCATTGGATCTGAAAATGGATCAAATTCCATTCGATATCCCATTTGACCCATGTACCAACGTTAAAATGATGTTGAAAAATCAGATTTCTCCAAATTATATCAATGGATAGTTGGGATAACAACTTTGAATTCGTTAAACAATTGCTGTTTCCTTCTGCCTTTCCCCTGAAAAAAACGGCAGTACCTGCGGCATTGCATGGCGGCATGGCGGCTACGGGGCGCTGCATGGCGGCTACGGCGTCGACATGGACATGGATTGGATGTATTGGATCACTTCAAGATGGGGATGTTTATGATTAATATATGTATAATATATGTATAATATGTATATAGTGTATATATATAATATGTATATTACTATATTTATACATGTACCATGAATTTGATGGTAAGATATCTATCATACTCACTATCAAGTGAGTATATGGGAAGTTGATCTATCTCGGAAGTTGACGGTGAAACAAATCTACTATCAACCATCCATCAGAAATTGCACTATATATATAAGTTTACATGGATTTACTATCAACTTATAAGGGAAATGGAGTGGTTGAAGGGAAAGGTTGCAGGAAATTATTGATGTTATACCATCATCAGCCAATGCGGTTTTCTTCCGTTCCCTTCAACCAAGTCTAGGAACGTGTGGAAATGAAAACCAATGCTGCCAACTGTTGGATATGGGTCCACACTGGGCAATTCCTTCCAAATGCTGGGATGCTTCATACAGGATGGCAGTTTTGAACTGGTGGAGCAGGTGATTTCATGACCTTCCCTGATGCTTTCTGGAACCAAGTGGTTGCCCTGTCATTTTGTGCTAAAAAGAGTGCAAAAAACATTTTCTGCACCACAAATGGTCATTTCTCGTGAAGATTCAGGAATGCAGGCCAGCCCACAATTCATGACCCCACAATAAAGCAGGCACTTGCAACGTCAAAGTAAGCTGCTCATGACTCTCCGCCGGTCAAAAAACACTGGCCCCTCAAAGGACCAAAGGATCTACAAGACCTGCAACACATTTATTCACGCATGGTAATCCCCAGGTAGTCCCCACGACATGCTGATGGCTTCCAAGCCCAGCTGCAAATGGGTTTTCAGCTCCTGCGACACTTGCAGTCGGTAAGTCGGCTTACAACATCAATCAAGCACTCACGACCTCGCACGAAGGGAAGGCTGAGGATGTTGTTGCTTTTCTTTTCGCATTGTGCGTGGTTGATGCGTGTTTCGTGCGTGCTTGATGAATTGAATAAGAACAACATCAGATAACTCAAAGGCAGACATGTACCTAGAATATGCATGGCACAGCTAAGACCTAAGAAATCAACACGTCTCCCAAAATCTCGACAAGTTGACATATCTTTCAAAGCAAATGGATATATATATATATGTACATTGTAGGCATGTATATATTTATAAAATATTTTATTATGTATGTATAATTGCATAGCGATAAAACCACCCAGCAGTCACGGATCATGGGCTCTACATCTAGGATCGCAAAGTGGACACAATCCAAACAGGTCGAAGGCCCTGTGTTTGGCTTGCCGGTGTCGTCCCAAAAGATTTGTTGGACCACCATTGCTTCGCCAGGTTTGCTTCGCCGATTTTGATCATTGACAGTTACATCATCATTGTTCAGTTCCCATTCTTATCCCATTAGCAAAACAAGATTAAAATCACATTAACTGATCATTAAATCATCCTCAGTTTCGCGTTTTTTCCCCACCTGCCAGGTGAGGGTTGTTAGATTTTATGTCAGTTGCCTGCTCCTCGTCTCCTCTCCTCCTCTCCTCCTCTCCTCTTCTCCTCTCCTCCTCCTCCTCCTGCTCAACCGCGACCCTCGACGCACAGTGGTCTCTGTCGGACCTCAACCACGACCATCCACGCCCAGTGTTCCCTGCCGGCCCTCAACCACGA
>Ga0126342_10012288_pt1 | contig 15273 bp, 15 predicted proteins | sample Cyp1metagenome_FD_92528 | JGI IMG/M metagenome (GOLD analysis project Ga0126342, IMG submission 92528) | Coral microbial communities from Lord Howe Island, Old Settlement Bay, Australia - Cyphastrea 1 metagenome | ecosystem: Host-associated > Invertebrates > Cnidaria > Coral ...
ACAGAGAATCACAGAGAATCACAGAGAATCACAGAGAATCAAAGAGAATCAAAGAGAATCAAAGAGAATCAAAGAGAATCAAAGAGAATCACAGAGAATCACACAGAATCAAAGAGAATCAAAGAGAATCAAAGAGAATCAAAGAGAATCACAGAGAATCACAGAGAATCACAGAGAATCACAGAGAATCACAGAGAATCACAGAGAGTCACAGAGAATCACAGAGAATCACAGAGAATCAAAGAGAATCAAAGAGAATCAAAGAGAATCAAAGAGAATCAAAGAGAATCTGAAAAGAGATGAAAAATATAGAACTGATAGAACCAAAATGAACCAAATATCATGCGGATCTTGGAGATCCTATTGATCTCCCTGCGCAATTCACATGTCCACTCAAACGATTTCGAAGGCGGCGATCGCAGCTTTGAACCGCTCTGGTTGGAGGCCTCTTGAGTCCAAGGCAAGTTTCGTCGCAAATCCGTGGCGAAGTGGCGAATCCCACCAATTTGATTTTTTTTTTTTTTTAAATTCAAAGTTTGCAAGTCTTTTTTTTATGATTTTCTTAAGCTTTTTATGCTTTTTGTCTAACTTTTTCTTTGGCTTTCTTGGACATTTTCTACATTTTATGAAATTCAATATATTTCTTCAGTTTGCAACGAGCACTGGCACCGTTGCGCTCTGGACAGGGCAGGAGGCCGCCAGAGCCGGAAAACGAACCCTCGCAGGTGCGCTGCACTGAGGCACCGCAGAAACTGTAAAAATATAAGACAATCACTATCAATCACTATCAATCACTGCTAAGAATCGTTTCTGTTTTGATGCCTCCCAGCAACGAAAATCTGAAATAGAAACACCATCTTGCTTTATGTGGATGCTTGTGAGCTTGTGTTGATGGACGCTAAAATACAGAAGTTTCTGTTTCCTCCGACGCTTGTCATATTACATCGGCACCCTGATTGAGTAACGACTTTGAGGCTGTGCAGTAATTTTGGGCTTTCATAACATATTCCGTCCTGGAAAAACCATAAGGAACACGCACAGACACAGACAGACACATGGCTTCACATGACCTCTTCCATCCTAACTTTCAGGCTCGTGTGGGCGGCTGGACACCTACGGCCTACAACGCGCTCTTTGGAAGTGCAGAGGCGATTTCAACATTTTCAACCTCCAACCATGTCACAAGGTCCAGCCTTACTTCTCTTCAAATTAAATCTCAGCTTGCATAGTTTGCGTCTGAGACGAATCTCAGGATCAATTTTCATGATTTTCCCCTTGCATCTTTTCAGGATATGTCTGACGAGGATGTCGTTGCCGGAAAGTCCTGGGGCACTTGGAAGCAAGAGGACTGGAGTGACTGGAGGAAGTGGAAAGAGCCAAGTGCCCCAAGTGCCCCAAGCGCCCCAAGTGCGTCGTGGGATCAGAGTTGGAAGAGTTGGGACAAGCGGGATGGAGACTGGGACAAGCACAAGCACACCAAGCAGGGCGTTGTAAAAGATTGGTGGGACGGGGATGACGGGGATGACGGTTGGGAAAAGGATCAAAAGAACTGGAAGCAAAATGACTGGGAGGATGAGCAGCAGATCAAGCATGAGCAGAACCAGAATGAATGGAAGACTGAGTGGAATCAATGGGAGTGGAAAGATGGACGGGACGGGTGGGAACAGCAAAATGTCAAGAAACAGGAGGAGTGGAACTGGAAGCAAAATGAGAAAGAGCAATGGGATGAGGAAGAGGAAGACTGGGATCCAGATGCGTGCGAAGACCAGGCGCAGGATTTGCAAACTCTTTGGGCAATGCTTTTTCTTTGGCTTTCCTTTGGACACAAGCCAGGGCAGCCAGGCTATCTTTTCTGAAGGAAACAAGACCTGCTTTGGCCTATTTTCAAGACACGACATGAGTGAATCCCTAGCGTCAGGGCATGTTGGATTTCAACAGAGTGTGAGTGTGAGCATTGAACCCTGACACATTCAGCACCGGGTCGCAGGGCAAGCTTGAAAGCCAGAAGGCAAGGACCAAGGGGATCAGGGTCCATTTTCCAAATTCTTATCAGGGTTAAAAGGTCATCTTGTGAACGATATGCCGTGCTTCCACCAATGTTTCACAGTTGGCAATTTCGCTTTGCGGTGACTTGTCTTACTCGCAGGGTCCGATGTTGGAGGAAGAGGTTTTCGAGGCCAGAGTTGGCCATAGCTGCGATACTGGGTATGTTCATAAAAGACACCCGATACGACAATTGCACGACTGCAATTTGCCAGGAGATGGCAGATGCACCAAGCTCTGCACCAAAAGCCAAGGCCGTTCAAAGTGACGTACAGTGATGGTACAGTGATGTACCGTGTCATTCTGATCATTCTATGATTTCTCTTGATTTCTCTTGATTTCTATTGATTTCTATGTAATCATGCTGTGGCTACAGGCAATGCCCACGAAGCCAAAGGCACTACCGTCCCTCGGAGTCAGGAATCGATAGGAATCGATAGGAATCGATACGAATCGTGTCAAGAGGAGGTCTCAGCACTCAGCATGTCTCAGCGCCAAGGAAGAAGCGGCCCATTGCTCCAAGTATTGCTCCTATTGGGCCCATTGCCCCTTCCGGCGCGCTTTCCGTGCCAAGACCCTTCGATTGCACTTTTTTTTAAACCAACAACAAACAAAGGGAATGTAGTAAGATATTTGCAGTATGTTTACAGTTTTGGATCGGTTGGTTCCACCATGTTCCTACAAAAGGCAATATATAACAGAAATTAAAAGAATTTGTAACACAAAGTTCGACACGAAGGTTCCGAAGGTAACACGAAGACATGATGTGACTTCGGATGCTTCATGCACACGATTTGCACGGAGCAGTGGAGCAGTGGAGCAGTGGAGCAGTGGAGCAGTGGAGCACCGAGGACCTCCTACAATCTATGTGCCTTCCCTGCTGGCGACGGCCAAAGCCATGGTGGCGATCCTTGGCCGAATTGCGAATTGTCCCTTGAACTGTCAGCTCATTGTCAGCTCATTGTCAGCTACACCCGGCTACACAAAAAGATCAGGTCCATGGTATTACCAGCTCGACTCCTTGATCAATTTCATTTCAATCCATTTTGTATGTTTCAAAAACGATCTGTTTTCGCATGTGTCCATTAAAACTTAAAACTCTAAATGTCTAAGTCTAAATCTTTTTTGGTATCATCCATGTATCTCAAGCCAAGGAAGCCAAAGGCGACTCCAAAGCCACCAACGACTCCACCTCCACCACATTTGAAGGAGGCTGGGGCCGCTTGTGGCCGCTTGGGGCCGGGACCGTCTGGGGCTACAGGAGAAACAGCGGGTGTTGCAGTGTATTCCAATGATTTCCAAGTATCCAATGTGCAGGAAGCCAAGGAGCAGAAGGCTTGGGATGATGAGGAGGTCAGCAAAGGGACTTGGCTCAGGTGACTAGGTGGACACTAGGTGGACACTAGGTGGACACTAGGTGGACTGGCAGTTGCTTGCAGTTACTAGTAGCTACATGTGTGCACATCTAGCTACTAGCTTGCTCAAAGCAGTTACTAGTTTTGCACGGCTAAAAACTTGCCGCCATATCACTGAGTGACTTGGCACAGAGTTTCGGGAATGCAGGAAGATTTTGTCGAGGAAGAAGAGGAGGATCAGTGGAACGGATGGCAGGCTGGGTGCCAAGTCAGAATCACAGAAGGTCTTTGCCTGTTTCCAGGAAATTTCAGGGTGGACAATGAATATAAGAGTTATGATTTAAGTGTGTTTGCTTCCAGCTGGTGATATATCATTGACTTCAGAGGACAAGTTAGCTAAGTTAATCCATTTGTGAAGCTCTCGCCTTCCTGTGGAAAGGATTGGAAATGGAACGGCGAGTGGGACCAGGATGACCAGGCCCAGCAAGATTGGAAGAGGAGAAAAATCCCCGACTCTGGTTTGAGGTGGCAGGACCGATGAAACTGCCACAGTGTCACACAGTGTCACACACTGAAATGCTTCAAGATGCTGCGGCATTCTGTGAGATGCGGAATGTGCTGTGGTTGATCGATTGGTCAAGTGATTGCTATGCAGGATGGCAAATGGGAGAGAGCGAGCACCAATGGCGTCAGTCCAAAGAAGAGTCCAAAGAGCACTGAGAAAACTCAGAAACCTCAAAAAACCCAATACCCTCAATACGTCAAAGCCGTGAGTGTCAAAAATTCTACAAGCGCTTGGGCGCGTGGTAGAAATGCCACAAGAGGCAGACCGAAGAGACGCGACCTCAGCACAATCGACATGCTTGGTATGTTTTGGCATGTTCTTTCATTTCAAAGGACAAATGTAATCATGTTTTTTAAACATGTTATTTAAAATGTGGTTGAAGGCCAAACTTAGGAAACCCTAGGCACAGTGGCAAATCGGTCTTTTGGAAAAGTTGACAAGCATTGACCCCCCTTCAAGATCCTTCAAGCCGGTCCGCCTTCGGTCCAACGGACAAGGACAGAAGTTCCCAGACGCACCAGAACGTTGGGGAGAAGATTGGGAGCAGTCTCGCCAGGACGCGGCCGTGGGGCTATTCTTGGGAGCGTAGTCTGGGTGCAACATGTTCAACACGTGATCAACATGTGTTTTTGTACGTTTTTGTTTTCTCGCATTTAGATAGACTCCAAATTTCAGACTCCAATCTTCTCTTTTCGCCTTAGGAGTCTGGGAGTCTTCGGGTGTTTTTTTTTTGGTTCTCTACCCAGTCACCGAGTACCCAGGAAGTAGACTTGACACTGCTGGGTCAGATGGGACCTCCCACGTCAAGTGACTTGGCAAAATCTTGCTGAGCAAACGGAGTCACATCGACTCATACGGACTCATACGGACTCTGTCATGTTGATATATTTGTCATCGATATCTCGATCTCACATGATCTCTCTGATGAAGATTTTGAAGAGCTGGAACCTGAAGCCCACCTGAACTTGAAGCATCCTGAAGCCCAGGATGGGAATACCGCCTGGTGGACGAGTCTCGACGATCCTTCCTTGGCTATATGCCGTGCCTGGGCTTTGCAATGCTTTGCATATGGCCCATATGGTGCCCATATATGGCTGTGTTGGGAAATGATTGGGAAACAGCTTAGTAAAAATGAGACCGGTCGTGATTTGTATGCGGGTAAGCACGAGGACTCGCTGCAGGTTGGTCTGCCACCAAGGTCTGCTTTCTCCACCAAACAGTGTGACACGTTGTTCGAGCAAGTGAAGGACTTCACGTCAAGCTGCTCCAAGAAATGATCAAACCCAAAAACACATGACAGGTTGCCTAGTGACTCTCCCAGTGACTCTCCCAGTGACTCTCCCAGTGACTCTCGTTGGACACACGCTTTCACAGTTGGTGCGTGACACTTTTACGAGCACCTTACCCTTGTAGGATGGTTGAAACTGTTGAAACTGTTGAAACGCATTCCATGTTCTGCCTGAAAGCCCCTGAAAGCCCGTTACTTGGTGCAGGAATGTACGCAGTGGCAGACCCCTCCAGACTCCGGTCCAGCGCCGCGGCAAGTAGCCTGGATGACTAAGAAAGGCAAGGACCAAGGACACACGACACTGGCAGTCGCTATTCAATTTGATCAGTTTGAAGATTTTGAAGTGGAATCACACCATTCCAATTTGGAATCACATGGAACTGGAAATCACTGGAATGGTGGAGAGATGTGGAGAGTCGATCCACACATTATCCAAACCGGGGGAACACTGCTCCATAGCATGGAAGACAGGCTGCAGCTGCAAGTATCGCTACGGCGGAGTGGAGTTGGAGAGTCAGGAGTTTCCTCAGCGCCTTGGAAGGAAACCGAACCTGTCAGAGGAGATTTCTTTAAGAAAAGTAAATGGTGCAGGGTACAAACCTTTGGATCCATTTGTGTCGTGGCTTTGAGAGAAAACATTGGAAACTTGCTGAAGTTGCTCAGGCCAAATCCAAAAGCCATAGCTAAACGATCAATAACGATCCAATCAAGCTCACAGGACAAGTGCTCATGCAGTGTGTGAAGAATGTTTGAGCCAAGGCAGATGCAGGAGCTTCTGGGTCGAGTGATGTTCCTTGATCTGATATGTTTGAAGTTTTTCATGACTTGTGTCGGCGTTGCAAAAAGAGTGCTGCTGTTCCCATTTTTTTTTATTTGACAAACGTTGACAAACATGTTTCCAAATCCGGTGACTTCCTATGTTATGACTTTAGATTTGCCTAGCTATGGGCACACTCCAAAAAAGGCACCAAAATTTCCAACCCTGCATGGTTGAAGCCTTCGAGCTTCAAGACTCTTCGAGACACTGAGGAAGCTTTGTGGTGGTGGCAACGCCGACTGGCCAGACTCGTGTTCTCTCAACTTCTACGAGGTCTGGCTGTGCAAGCACTCCTCTGCAGACTGTCGAGAAAACACAATATGTTCAGTCCAGTGCGAAAAATTGGTTGCAAGGATGGTGCAGCTTCGCTGGGTTGGCATGCTGACGACGAAGCGCTTTTTCAAGGGAAGTTTGAAGATATTCGTGTCTTGGCATGAGCGTCTTCGGGAGTTGAACCTGCGAAATCGCAACAGTGAAATTCGGAGACTCTTGTTACCCCTCAAACCAGTTGTCAAGCCAGACTGCCAGACCCTTTCCGTTCCCCAAAACTGCTATTCCTCCAGCTCTCACGTACACCTGGTTGTGTGCTGTCCGACGCCAGGAATCATCTCGCTGTCCTTGGGGCAGGCGCGCACCTTTGAGCTACGGCGCAACTGGCCCCAGGCAGGGGACGTTTTTCTTTCGGGAAGGGAGTCCCAAAGGAGATCAGCTGATCACTGTACGTTCTCTTTGCAATGCAAGCCATAGCTGCCATAGCTTGCATTGTCCCTCTGCGCCTTGTAATGTTGCGAAAACATGGGCAAATCTTGCAGGCAGGTGAGACTGAAGTCCAAAAACTTAGGCTACTTGGCTTGCACCCTGAGATTTGTTTCTAACTTGGACTCCTTTCAACTCCTTTCAGGATAGCACACCAGACTCCAGACAAATCATGTGAAAAGGAAGCTTCGGACAAAAAAACTTCCTTTCTTATTATGCGCGACAACTTTTTGGACTGTCTGGTTTCAAGCCCCACAGGATTGTGTGAAGATGAGTACGCACCTAGCTCTAAATCTAGGTTGAAACGCTAGAGTCGTTAGAATTAGATTATGACACTTCCTATCATTTTGGCTTGCAGTTTGCATCGGACTCAACAATGCAAGGAACTCGGCGATGCATATATCAATGCGGAAACTGGTTGATTCAGGTAGTGAAATGATGATGATGATGATGATGATGATGATGACGATGACGATGATGATGACGATGATGATGACGATGACGATGATGATGACGATGATGATGACGATGACGATGACGATGATCATGATGACAACGACCACGACAAATCAGGACAATAGGATGATAAAGAACCATTAGCATCATCACGTAATCTGCCCTGCAAGTCCTCAGTACCAGCGCTAGGTTTAAGTCGTATCAGCTCTTGAAAAGTCGTATCAGGAGGCCGTGCGCCTGGATAAGAGTTCAATTTTGGTACGCTTTTATTGCGGGATATATATGTATATGATACAATATGTATATGATATAATATGTATATAATAATGTATGTATATAACACTATATATATATACAGTTCAGTATATATATATATACACAAACAATCTAGATTCTAGATAGATAGATAGATAGATAAATAAATAAATAAGACTAAACCAATTAGAGCAATTAGATTATTTAGATTATTTAGATTTTTTGGATTATTTAGATAGATTAGATTTGATTAGATATTTAGATCGATTAGATTGACTAGATCGATTAGATCAGCCAGATCCATTAGATTGATTAGATTGATTGGATAGACGACTGGATCGATTAGATCGATTAGATAGATAAGATAGATACGATAGATAAGATAGATAAGATAGATACGATAGATAAGATCGATAACCCGGCGGGTGGAAAACCGCGCTAGCGGTTGAGGACGTTTTGACAAAAGTGCTTGGCGCTGTGGCGCTGTGTACATGTTTTGATGAACTAAACTGTACCATAAATTCTGTCGGGCAAAATCAAGTCACTTTGAAATGATCACATGGTATTTACAGGGTTTTGTGGGTTTGGGATGATGGCCGCTTTTCACTTCTGCTTTAGCCGCTTCAGTCTGCCAAGCGCTTGCCTACGGCGTGACCGGTGAGACTCTTGTAGTCCTTTGAATTTCCATGGTGCCATCTCCATTGCCAACATCGAATTCCTTGAAGCAACTGAGGATTAACAGCTCCGTTTTTGCGTGTAATTACTCCAAGAACTTGACACGGCACCCTTGGAAATTATCCACATTCCATCGAAATCGATACCACCTCTGTGCACAAGTAATGTGCCCCATGTTTTTTTCTTCTTGGTGCAAAATATTCCCTTACTATGATTGCAAGCTTCACGGCCCAAGTTATTTTCACATATGAGTTTGGGGTAACATGGGGCACCGTCTGTGACCAGATGCTTTTGCGACTGTTCTTGTGGGTCGTGAGCACACATGTCAAAGCACCAGTGGCACGAACGTGGCGCGCTCTAAGGAGGAGGCCTTCCAGATTTGCAAGCTGCTGCCGCTCCCAAATCATAAATTTGCATATATATATATATATATTATATATATATATACAATACTGGTATGAGTTTCCTCTAGGATTTCAGGGGGGTTAACACCCCTCAGGAGGGTTGATTTTCTGTCCTTCGAAAAGCTCGAATTTGCTGAAATGATGCTTTCGAAGTTCCCCCAATTTTCTACAGAACAACTTTTGGAGACGTCTGAGTCGTAAGATCCTGATTTTCTGGGTATTTTAGGTGCCCAAAATCCAGAAACATAATTTTAGCATCTCTGGGAGTACGTGCATAGATTTTCTAGTGGTCCTTGATTTTCTAGAGAGGCACTGGCAGGTCATTACAACCAACAATATGATATTTGGATGTATTTGGGTGCGTCTGAAAACAGGGATACCCAATTTATGGCAACTTGAATACGGATAACGAGGTTCGAAGCCATGACATTCGGGGGTGCAGAATTTTTATCGAAATGGGATGGGAATTCAATGGGTTGGATGTTGGCTCTAGAAAAAGGGGAGCAGTAACTTGAAGTAACATATTTGATTTCGTAATTTCAAAACTATGCAATTCAAGTAGGGCGGTGTTTTCCTAAGGAAAAATGCTAAACATAGCTTCGAAAATGCACTTCTTGTACGTTGCCATTTTTCTAGGATACCTCAAACTGGTTTGGTGTCTGTTGCTAGATGTTCTTGGGTCCCTAATTTATACAACCTACATTTTCTACTAGAAAATCACAGGCCCCAACCTGACCCGGTCAACTCGTACAGGGATTATATACATATATATATACGTACATACTTGATATAGAATACCATATAGGTTATAATACGTTATAGTTTCCCCACCCCACCCACTCCAGACCCAAAGCCATGACGTAGTCGCAGCGTGGCATCACTTGAGTGGGCAAGTCACTTGCCCCGCCCCACCCCATCCAGACCCAAAGCCATGACGTAGCCGTAGCGTAGCATCGCTAGAGTGTGCAAGTCACTTGAATGTTATTGCCCCCCCAACCCATCCAAACCCTATATTCAAAAAGTAGCGCGACTACACGGGCGGTTTTCGACTCGCTAGCATAGATAAGATAGGACAGGATAGGGTTGAGTTTGATTGAATGTGATTAGATCCGATTAGATAGATAGATAGATATACAGATAGATAGATAGATAGATAGATAGACATAGATCAAGATAGATAGATAAAGATAGATAAAGATAGAGAGAGATAGATAGATAGATAGATAGATAGATAGATAAATAGATAGATAGATAGATAGATAGATAAAGATAGATAAAGATAGATAAAGATAGATAAAGATAGATAGATAAAGATAGATAGATAAAGATAGATAAATAGAGATAGATAGATAGATAGATAGGTAGAAAGGTAGAAAGGTAGATAGATAGGTAGATAGGTAGATAGGTAGATAAGTAGATAGGTAGATAGACAGATAGATAGATAAATAAATACATATCACTTCCTTTCACTAGGCACATACAAGTGGAAGCAAGGCGCCAATATTCTGTTTGGGTCGGCTTGTATTCTTCAAAACCGTCACCGCGGGCAATGCTTCCGCCACTTTGCGCATCCCTCTTCCAGTTTCCCTTACATAATCACAGGGGCAGAGGGAATTCTCCAGGGATAGTAAAATCTCAATGCAGGACAGGTTGGAAAATGGGAGAGGGTTAGCCTTGATTTTAAATAGATGTTAGGCCTCCTGGTGGCAGGGGCAAACTTAGAAAAACTAGAGCAAACTTGGTGTCATTTCTGGATGAATGGCAGTGGATTGGTATGTTTCCCATCATACGGTGTGCAGGGTTATTTGGGCCACTCGGTTCCACATCCAAGGATCTTGATTCATGTTGCTGTAAACAAGCGGAACATGTTTGCAGTAGCTGCTGCGCAAGTTGCACTACAAAATCATAGGGCCATGCCTTCAAAACCACAAAAAATAGTACGAAACTGGGGGCTGTTTACACAATTAAATCCATGAGTTGTGGGAAAATGCATGGTACATAATCATGGGGCGCAATCTAGCAAGGAACCCCAAAATCATTGCAAAATCTGGGCCCGGTGCAAAATCAATAGGTTTTATTTTACTGTTAATTTTCTTGTTTTGAAAGATATTGCGTTTTTCGAGCAAAAATTCCCACATATATATATATATACATATATCCTGACAATTTATGTGTCCAGGGCTGATGTTGCCTCGGACGACATCCTTGAAAAGGTCGTGCCCTTTGATTTTGTAATGAGGGACGCCCATCAAAAGGCCTAGGCCCCAGGATTGTACTTACAAAATCAAAGGGCACGACCCTCTCACTGAATTGCCGGATCTTTTAGTCGCATTACAGGCGAAACACTCTAGGCCATTGTGTTTGTCCTTCCCTCATGTGACTTTCCACTACCTGATGTGACTTTGCCGTATCCGAGGCTGTGCCATGGGTATTTTGTGGTTTCTCCCCGCCTGAGTGAATTAAGTACTGCGGCAGTACCGGTGTAACGAGATCAAATTTCAATGATCCACTGAACACATTCTTTTTGTGCGGTCTTGTGAAATTACGGGAGGTGTGCCATATAGTTTGTCGTGTGAAGCAAAGCTCATCGGCTCCGCGCATCAGACACATCCATTCTGCGAGGCAAGAACACGTTGGAAAAACATGGCAGCCGGTTGACTCGGCGCCCTTGTAAGGGTGACGGGTTTGGGGTTCTGATTTTTGAGGCTAAGAGACAAAATGCTGGTATTTGCAGGACTCGTCAAAAAGTGTTTGCCACATGGACATTCGTTTCGATTGGCAGGCTTGTGACTCGAGAGTGAAGTTTGCGTTTCGCCTGCGCGGTGACTGGGTTTTGCTCTCCAAGGGTCCAAAAAAAACCACTAGAAATCTATGATTTTCAAACATCCGGATCATATCAGGGCGACATTCACTCATCCATTTTTTTCCTCTTCTCGACGCTTCAGTGCCAGAGCGCTTGTGGCAACACAGAAGCCACAGACTGCAACAAGGCAGCATTGTGACGCCATGTCCAGCTGTAGGCCTTTTTTTGGTACACTTGTTGACCTTTTTTTTGTGGAGCATCGACGTAGGTCAGCATTTTTTGAGGTGTTTCCATGTTCCATCCATTTGTTGAGTACCAGCAACAATGGTTCTATAGGATTTACTGTACCCCACAAACGACCTCGAGAACTTAGTAAAGATATTTTGTTTGTGGTTGACTTGGGCCATCTTGAACCTTTCAACTGGCTGCAAAACCTCTGCCTCCATCTGCAGTGACAGCGCTAGAGACACGCCCCACCCCCCTGGTGATCATACGACAGCATGCGCAACGTGTGCATGTTCCGGAACGTAAGAGAAGTGCTCGTCAAGGACGCTAATACACCCCCCCATCCCCACCCCCCTGATGATCATACGACAGCATGTGCAACATGTTAAAGACGCCAAAAATCAAATCCTATACCCCATTTCGGAAAGCCTCATTTTTGAAATTTGCAACCCTTCCAAGGGATCGTAAATGGCACATCTCAAAACTGACAACCCTTCCAAGGGCGCCGTATCAGCCGCATGCCAAAAACATCTGGACGGAAAGGCCAAAGTTCCAACTCAAATTGCTCACATCAACCCCATAGAGTGCTTGCCGCGCGCTTCTGTGGCACATGTGTGATACCGGTGGGAAAAACAGTACCGCTTCAGGAAATTGGTTCAACAAGCAGCGCTGGAACGCATGCATGTTCGCAATCTTACATCCATTTGGCCACTTTGAAAGAACTTTGCCACGCGCCTTCCCTGATCGTGCTTGGAAGCTGTTTCAGCTTGCCAATCGTGTCTTTGGTAGAACAGCCATGCCCAAATCTGCTGTTCAGTCCGGGGCGGTGGAACCGAGCCAAGTTCAGTTCCATACAGCGTCCATGCATCTCAACATCCAAACTCATTGCTGCAGCAAATTTTGCACTGCCATGCGCGCGCAATCTCAGCCAAGGCCTCTGAAAATTTGCGCTTTCGGCTTGAGAAACCAACGCAACAGGCCCATCCTGACACAGCTCATGCGCAAGGAAACTATCATAAAGGCGGTCCCGAAGAAAAGGCCTTATTGTTTGCATTTTATCTTGAAATCGCTTTCTACTGGTCTGCTACGAGCTTAGACATGTGCAAATCAAGTTCAACAAATCGAGCCATGTCATTTTGGATGCCTTGAAGCCGTGGATGCCATTCCCACTCATAGGCTGCAAAGCGCCAAAGCCAATGAAGGGCAAAAACTTGTACACAAAGCATGTCTCCAACCTTTGCTCTTCATGCAGGAATCGAAACATGCTATTCCAAAATGTCACAACGGGCATGGATGCTGTCAGAGCAGGAACTTGCCCCATCTGTCCAAGATGCCAGCCAGAGGTTGCTTCAGCTTAGTAATGGAGAAGCGGCCCGCCAACCATGTCGCGTACCAACTTCGCTGAGAGCCATGTTGTGACTGATCCCTTTTCAACTTCTGCTTGACTACGAAGCAAAGAATTCAAGGCCAGAAAGGGGTCACCCTGTCCAGCCCACCTGCCCAGGTTTCCGGCTTGGGTCTGCGAACGAAGCCATCTGCCACTTGTTCAGTCCTGAAGACGAAGAGAAAAGAAATTGAAACGGGGTGGATTCGACCAAGGCAGACCGATCCAAAAACTCTATATTGTCACAAAAACACCTATTCACCATTGAGCATTATAATTTCAATCAGATGGCCATCCCTTCAGCCCCACATTTGTGTGTTCAGTTGGGATCCGTACCCGTACCCTTTTCGTCTGGATCAGGCCCCTGCATTCCAAACATACATGCCTTGTCAGCCCTTGCCTCATTTTCTCCAGCGGGGAGCTTCTCCATTCGTAAGGAACAGCGATGTTCAAACAATAATCGAACGAATAGCAGAAACCCGCGCCCCTCTGGTACTGCAATGAACATACGCCGTTGTGCCGCACTGACCACCCGCTCCATCTGATTGCACAAAGAAGGTGGCGCAGCCGGCGCAAGTGAGCGTAGTCATAGAAAGCTCGCGTGGCGAATGTGGCCAAGCGCGATCTGTTCCCACTAGGCGGAGGGCAGAGCGAAGGACCCACCACCTGTAATCTCTGGCCGCGCAAACCGCATGTTGTTCAGCGCAGTCCCATCACAAGCTCGCTCAATAAACGCCAGAACCGCGCACAGCGTCAAGCAATCAGTAACGAGATGCGATCACATCCCCCAATTTCAGCTCTGGGTACGTCTGACTCTCTTGGGCTCAAAGAGCGTCAAGCTCAGGTGCAGCCCAGTGATGCTATCTTCTTGTTGGTTCGCGCCTGCACCCCCACATGAGTCAGGTGCCTGGCGGCCAGTGACTGCAGGCCCCTGTCTTAGCTTCAAGCCAGAAAACGTAAGTATTTTGCATTGGTGACCGGACATGGGAGGCCCCTTTGAACAAAACGCAACAAAACTTCGCATGGGCCAGCACCGGCAGCAGAACATCTTCCAACAGACCCAGAAGCTAGAAATTGTGTTCAGCCTCCATAGAGCGTTGTCTGAGCTGTGCCTAAAGGGCGACGAAGAAGCGGGTAAGAGCCTATATAATATCTAATGAGGAACTTTTTGCGCTCATATAATGGGGGTTTGGGTGCCGGTTCTAAAGCGAGGTGACTGGAGTGCACAGGTTCCTGCTTTTTGCAAACTTTTAACGTTCATCTTGTAAGGCAAACATGTTTTGGTGTCAAAAACGGGTTTTAAAGCTTGAGCCCGAACATGTTTTTTTACATCATGTTGTAGGGGAAACGGTTGCGAGGTACTACCCTGTAAAAAAATAGTCTATTTTCTAGAGGTCCTTCAGGCCAGCGTGGAGTCATGCGAGTAGGTTCAAGACATGAACCTTGATAAACCCGTTTCAAAGGGTAACCGGTAGACACTGTTCATTTTTTTTCCGATTTGTAGTTGATTCTGTTGGAACACGCTTAATTAGTATTGGTTTCTGTCAGAATCTTTTGCCATGAATTACACCCTGTGTAGGACTTTTGGCATTGTCCAAATATGTCTGATCCTGACTCTGAAGCTGCGTCTGAAGAGAAGGTTGAACCAGTAGTCCAAAGGTGATCAAGTTGAAACAGCATCCCGAGTCCAGAAACAAGACAGGTCCTAGTCTTTGGCCACCTTCGAGATGCTTGACTTGGGCTGTTTCAAAACATGGAGAAGATTCAGATCAAAAATGCAACCCATAAAGTTGCATGGAAAGTTGGGGACATGATTTTGGTTAAAATGTAACCTCTTCGTTTTACCGTTTTACCGCATATTGTCCATTTTCAGCGTCGTTTTTGATTGTTGACTTCGTCCAGCAAAAAAATGTATACATATACGTTTGCATTCATACACAATGTAAAGACATAGATATATAGAATATATATCATTTTTTTGAATAATATATATATATATATATATATTCAACATATCATATCTTTCAAAGAACATGTTGAAGATATTTTGAAAATAAATAGTATTTATCAAATAATACAAATATAATATCTATTTAGTCAATAATATATCGAATATAAAAGCAAAAAATATCAAAGAGATAATTTTAAATCTAAATATTAAGAGTATATATAGTTTCACACATTAGATAATAAATACCATATATAGTTTAATTTACTTTATATATAAATCTATAATATATGTATCAG
>Ga0126342_10012289_pt1 | contig 15273 bp, 13 predicted proteins | sample Cyp1metagenome_FD_92528 | JGI IMG/M metagenome (GOLD analysis project Ga0126342, IMG submission 92528) | Coral microbial communities from Lord Howe Island, Old Settlement Bay, Australia - Cyphastrea 1 metagenome | ecosystem: Host-associated > Invertebrates > Cnidaria > Coral ...
ACATTAACCTTGAAAATGGGTATCGCTAATTTGGGAAGGTCCTATCGCTTACCGTGTGTTTTAAAAAGTTCAATCAAATTCCATACAGCAATGTCCATCCAATACATATTTAATATTGCTGGGGTTTTTACGGTGGTTCATATGTTCCCCACTTTAGTATACTGAGTGGTCCATCTTTTTAGTGGTCCATACCAGTCCAATGGCATTCAAATTGTATGAATCATTCGATTCAATTCAAGAAACCCAGAATGGCCTCTCTCTCCCACACATGGGGGCCCCTACATCCCCGGCTCCAACCAAGTGATGCCTTTGTATCCGTCATCTCGAAGTATAATCCTTGGGACGGAAAGTGATATGGCCATCCCCGGATCTAAACTGGAAAGTCATGGATTCCCGGTATGGGTCAGATTCGGATGGCAGCCAACGAACCAGCAACTTTGATCACTATCATCTCGTCGGTTAATCATGTTTTGATCCAGAACCATATTATGAGGACAATGATGGGATTACTCTAACCAGCACAAATTGTGATGTGGTTGCGTGTAATTGGATTGTAATGAGACTTATTATAGTTCGCTAAGTTGCTTGAAATACGGAAGTGAAGTGTTGGCTTCATGGCAGATATATGGTCCCGGCCGGCGGCCGGCAACCCCCCCCCAAATGGTATCCCCCCCGTGGTATCCCCCCCTGCATACATACATACAGGCCTGCCTACCTACCTACCTACCTACCTACCCACCTACCTACCTACCTACCTACGTATGTACGTACGTACGTACGTACGTACATACATACATACATAAATACATAAATACATAAATACATATACACATACATACCTACATACCTACATACCTACATACCTACCTACCTACCTACCTACATACATACATACATACATAAATACATACACACATACATACATACATACATGCATGCATGCATACATACATACATACATAAATACATACACACATACACACATACATACATGCATACCTACATCCATCCATCCATCCATCCATCCATCCATCCATCCATCCATCCATACATACATACATACATACATATATACACACACATACATACATACATACATACATACATACATGCATGGATACATACATACATACATACATAAATACATACATACACACATACATACATGCCTATACCTACCAACCTACGTAGGTACATACATACTACACCCAACCCACCCCACAGGGTGGGGCGGGGAAGCAGAGATACCTTGCATCATCGCGGGGGGGGGAGGGGGGGGGTTGCAGGCCTGTACCATATATACCATATTAATATATATATATATACCATTTCATGTACCAATGAACCATCAAATTTGGGGTACCAATGAACCTCGGCAGCTGAAAAAAATATGTTTGAAAAAGAACAACAACAGCTGTTTTTACCCAGGCTCTGTTGGATAAACATGGATAAATAATGGATAAATCCCATATGGAAAATGTGTATCCTAATTGGTTTGAGTGGGATGATATGCAGGTGATATTTACATCATATACTCCCACTTGTTGCAGGTATCACGTCTAATATGTCTTTGAGGTTGTGCTCCATAGTTTACAAGTTGGTTTCTTCCCCATCGAGCCACAATCGTCATCTGTTATAATCATATATAATCAGCATAATATAAAGCCTACTCGATCGTCTAGTTATAATCATATCTAATCATTTGAAGCACAATGAACCATATTGCCAGTTGTATAACCATATCAAAACCATATATATATATATCCATAGCTGGTTGGTGGTTTCAACCCCTCTGAAAAATATTAGTCAGTTGGGATGATTATTTCCAATATATGGAAAAATAAAAAATGTTCCAAAGCACCAACCAGATACCCTCTGGTAAACTAACATAACTATGGAAAATCACCATTTTTAATGGGAAAATCCACTATAAATTGCCATTTTCAATAGCTATGTTAAATTACCAGAGGGTAGTTACTATGGTTTCTAAACCAACTTAGCTGACTGGGCACCAACTTCACCGGTACCTACAGCTTCCACCACCAGCTCATCGACTTCGCCGTCGTGCGGCACACGCCATCTGCGAAGGGAGCAGAAAAAGTCACATCCTACTAAAGCACTCTAAGGCAGAGGCAAATGATGGTAAATTATACTTTTCCAACTTTTTTGAGGATGACAAAAACATAACACCCTTTTCAGTCCCGTTTTTTTGAGGGGCGAAGGCCATGAATACTCAGTGTCAAAAGGGAGAGATCAAAAGAAGGATCCAACAAGATTTTGGGATGTCTGCAATCCTTGAAGCCAACTTCCATGAGAGTCAAACCAAAAGGTGAGAACAAATTATACATATATATATACACATATTATAACAATATATAACATATATACTGTAAAATCCCCAACCAACAAGACTCCGACCAGCTGTGAGCATTGCGGTTACCATTTTCTCAAAACATGATCAAACAAGTTCTCTTTACGGAGCTGAGAACAACCCTCAAACAGGCAGAAAGCGCTCACTTTGGATGTGTGAGGCTTCAAACTTTACGTGATCGACTTCTTTGATTGGCAACGGCCATGCAACTATGCTTCAAGACATGTCAAGGCAACCTATAATTCCACTTTGGACGTGTCCAAAAATGATTACCCTCTGGTAAATTAACATAGACCCTGGCAGATAGGGTTTGGAAGATTGGTTTCCATTAAAACTAGGCTATTTTCAGGGTCTATGTTTATTTACCATAGGGTAACTGGAAACAACGAAATCGCCAATTTACTCAAGGACCATGATGATAGGCCGTTGGGCCATTGGGATCCATTGGGATTGGGTACTGTACCCCATCGACACCAGGTGTTGCAGATCCACCGGCCCTGGCATTTTTTTATGGGAATATCACCATATATCACCTATAAATGGATATCACTGGAAGATTTTCATGGGGTTTTTAATGATGTTGACCATGGCCAGCTCAGATTATCATGGATTCACTGGAAGCTGCCCTGAGCTGCTGAGCTGCTGCCTTTCTACCGCACTTTGGCAGCTGACCTCCGTCCAGGGTGGCCATGTGGAAACCAACTGTCCACCCCTCCTCACGGTCGAGTAAACTCGGCCGACACGAAATTCCAGTGGGTTTCAGCGCCCGAAATTCGTTTGACGCGTTTGCGTGGGCAGTGAGACGGAAACCCAAATAGAAGGCGGCAGAACGCATGGAGCTTGCGACGTGAAGCGACGATTGAGACACATAACGTTGTGATACCTTAAGATACCTGGAGAAGTATGATGTCATACAGATGAAGACGACACTCTGAGGATCTTTCAGGCACACTGCGATTTCATAACAAAGAGGATGGCTCCAGATGGCCCCAGAAGAGTAGATACTTAGCACTGACAAAGGGATAAACAACAAAACGAAAGGATGGAACGAATGGGATTCAACCCTTTGCTACGGCAATCAAGGTAGCTGTGAGATTCTCCCAGCTTTGACTGGGGAGATCATATACCCATAATCAAAGATAGCAATGGGAAATGCCCGATGTTAAATGATTTTAATGGGCATGGAAAGGAGAACATCATCTATAACTGGGGAGCAATTTTCCATTGCCATTCTTGGGTTTTGCTACGGGCCAAGATTTCCGTTCGATTCTCGCAACTTCCGCAGGAGTTCAGCCGCCGTGAGAAAAAAATCTACGAAACCAGTGGCTTTCAAGACAGAGAGCTGTACCCATCTTAATGATATATGGTTTGAAATACATGGATATACATGGTGTGTAAGTGGGATGGCCGTCCCCTAACATGTACAATTATGTACACATGCATTAAATATAAGTGTGCACAATCGTACTATAAAAGTATAGTTATTTGTACATCATAGATATATATATATGATTATATATGTACCAGTCAATATACTTGTCAATGAATGAATGAAAATGATCACGATTATTATTTTTATTCATATTATTTCCTGATCATATCATTCAGTAAATCATCTCTATCCCAGGCGTTGTTTGGGGCCTCTAAGCCTGGCGAGTTGACATATTCAGCTGTGGAGTACAGCAATCAATCTAGTGATCTACATACATCAGAAATACAGTAGATGTATTTTAATGAGAAAGATATGTGGAAATCAACTCTAAACAATATGATATAGTGGTATATGATATATGCAGTAAAGTGATATAGTATACCATACTATGATCAGAGCACAGCATACAGTGGCCCTTTTTCTAGCTACATTGTTCAATTTTTGACGGTTTTCAAACATTTTCAGTGGCTTCAGTTCCTACAGGGATCACATTTCTTGATGTGGCCACTAGGTCTATTCCGCCCTCAGGGTGAACTTCCCGGGCTCACCTGCGGCCAGTTTGGCTGTGGTTTTTCGAAAAACCGGCCAAGAAACCCAGGTGGATCCAACAGCAATAGAAGATGAATAAATAAACAATGAACAAAGAAATATACGCCGATATAAAATACCTCAAGGTGGATCATGGGGTTGACCAGTGACCATATCTATCTACCTATTCATCTATAATTCTATCTATCTGTCTATCTATCCGCCTATCTGCTCATCTGCCTATCTGCCTGCCTGCCTGGCTGTCTGTCTCTATCTGTCTATCTATCCATCTATCTATCTATCTATCTATCCGTCCATCCATCCATCCAGCCATCTAATCTATGTAGCTGTGTTTTTTGAAGGCATCATGGGAACTGTTTGTTTTTACACCCTACCTGCGGCCCAATTCTAAGCAGTCATAGATGCCTGCTTTTTGGTTATGATGCCTGAATCTTCGAGTCTGTACCTAATTTGGCACCCAAAAAAATTATCCCGGCAAGAGTCCCCAAACAGTGTGGGGGAGTGGGTGATAAGGTATGATAATGTTGTTGTTGTTGTTGTTGATGATGATGATGATGATGATGATGGTGATGGTGATGATTAGGATGGTAATGTTGCGGACGATGATATTGATGATTTTGAGGTGCAGGAGGACGATGAGGTTGAAAATGATGATGTTGAGGATGATGAGGTTGAGTATGATGATGTTGAGGATGATCATGTTGATGATGATGGTGTTTAGGAGGATGAAGTGGAGGAGGATGATGTTGAGAAGGAGGAGGATGATGAGAATGTTGAGGAACCAGCCTCACTTGCATCCATCAAAACGACTCACTTGACTTGGGGACTTGGGGTTAGGGGGGGACTTGGGGACAAGGAGACAGGGTGTAGGTATCAAAGTGTGCATAAACAACCATTTAGGGGGCTGCGCAGGCACAAGCAAGACAAATTGACGAGCACAAGCGAGGCCGTTTCCGAATGTTGAGAATGATAATGTTGAGGAGGATGATGAAAAGGATGATAATGTTGATGTTGCGGAAGATGAGGTGGAGGTTGATGATGTTGAGGATGATGAGGTCAACAGGGAGGAAGATGATGATGTTGAGAAGGATGATGTGGAGGAGGAGGACCGATCCCAAGACCAAGACCCACAGTTTGCGCGAGCCTGCGCAGTCGAAATGCACTTGGACATTGCACAAGAAGAACTTTATGCGAGAATTTGCAGGTAAAATGCCGCAGACCAAAACTGCGACCCACACTTTATGTGAGCCTGCGCAGTCGCAATGCACTTCAACATTGAACAAGAGCCATTTTATGCCATTTTATGCAAAATTTTACAGGTAAAATGCCGTGGGCCAGCTGGAGCACCCTGATCAAGCACCGGCCTTTACACTCACCGTAAGAACCCCTCAGTGTGGACACACTGTTTGGGGCCTGGGGCCTGGGGAAAAATAGGAGTTCTTGCCAATTTTAATAATTCTTCAATCCAAATGTTTGGCGGCGCAAAATTCACAGCAGGATAGCCCTCCAAAGCCTGGCCTTCAGGAGCATCTCATCTTCGCTCCTGGTGAGAACTTGCCATGACTAGTAGCTTCTTCAATGGACATGGAATTCAGCAACAACAGCAACCGTGAATAATAGAGATTTCATAGCATTTTCATAGCATATTCATGGGACATCATGGGAATATATCCCATAGATCAACATCTTGGAGCTGGCACCTCGCTTCGTCCTCCTTCGGGGCCTGGCCACGGTTTTTTTTTTTCCGGTGATTCCTCTGATCTGAAGAAAAGTCAAAGTCACTGTATTATCAATGATTAATAATGCTGGTAACATGATGTCAATAATGATTAATGATGGCTAATTATGATTAAGAACATGTTAATAATGGCTAATCATGGTGAATAAGCGTTGATGGATGGCTAGCAAACAATCCACATGAGTCAGCAAAAAAGAACCAGTAAGCATGGGCACAAATGTGGATGGATGGATTTGGTCCCCCAAAATGGCCATGTTAATAAGGAAAATGATGATACCCTCTGGTGAACTAACATAGCAATGGAAAATGGCCATAGAAATAGTGGATTTTCCCATTAAAAATGGTGATTTTCTATAGCTATGTTAGTTCACCAGAGGGTAAGCCGATGCGACTTTTAAGACAAAGCCATATCTCCACAATATCAGCAGATCAGCATCATGATGAAGAAATCTGGCTCTGTTCCCAACCACCAACTGACACCGACCATTCTACAGTGACCTGCCGCCACCACGCACGTGATGTGGAGCCCGCCTGCAACTTCCAAAAAATCACACAAGGGCACAACGTGCGGATGGCTGTGGCAGCTCTGACGGTGCAGCCCATGCATTGCATGAAATCATTCCATCAGATTGGCCAAGCTATTCTAGGCAAATGGGAGGTTTTCAAATTCACAGCACATTTATGAAGGTAATTTGGCGGTTTAGCAAATACAAATAAAAACTGTACCACCATTTTTGGGTTTCCCCAAAAACACGAAACAAGGTACTAAGTAAGCAAATTTAACGGAACATGGTTTCTCCAAAACTTATTATAGCAACCCCCAAAAAATAGAAACGTCAAAATCCTACTTTGCAAATACTAAAGTGCACCTAAAGTGGGAAACCCAATAATAAACCATCACCACTTCAATGGGTACAAACCATCCCCAACTATTGAGGGTTTCCCACATTCCAACTATCCATTCTTCATCTTGTTAGTTCTACAGCCATGATTAACCATGACTAACCACTTTTTTTTTGGGATTGTGTACCATAAGCTTCACCCAAATCAAAATCGCGTCCACGGCCAGATCGACCGGGCCTCGCTGTGTACGGTGTCCTCGCTCGGTCCGGTGCTACGCTTGTCCTGCTCGGATTGAATGGGAAATGGTGAGAAATGGGAGATAATGGTCGTAATATAGATGTTCATCCCATCAAAGTATGGGAATTTGACCCACAGCCATACATGCGTGTATATATGTATATGTATATGTGACATACGAATGTGGATTGTACCAACTGTACGATTGTTTAAATCCATAGTATTGGGTTATTACAGAATCGAACATCCATCAATTTCTATGTTCGTTTGGATTAACTCACATAAGGTACTTGTAGGATGTATACTGTAGCATGCGGTACTGTACTGATATCGATATGAATGGATATGTTTAAAGAAAAAACATGTTGATCGATATATTATCCATATTAATGGACATATTATTGCACAAGCAACCAGGGTTTTAAGCTCCAAAAAAAACTTCTAGAGTCTCCTAAATTCACCCTTGGGGCAGGTGATCACTGAATGAAAACCGCAAAAAGGTGATGTTAAGCCGACAAGAAAGGGGAAACACAAGGGCTGCGGCTGAAAACTGGATGCGAAGTCTTGTGCAATTGGTGGACTTAAAACTTAGCTGCTCAACTATGTTCCCCAGACTTTTGTGGGGAGTAGAAACAGTAAAATTATGCCATTTCGATAAGCACTTTTGAAGCTTCCCACAACGTCAACAGGGCCAGGTTGTTGAGCATCCTAGACATCCCCCGGACAGGTGGAAACACATCTGGCCAGCGCTCAGACCCCCTGGCATTCCATGAGATACTGGCCGCTTAAGAACCGGATTCCCAGCTCATAGATAATGATAATCACCAATAAAATAATGTACGTACGTACGTACGTAACGTATGTATGAATGGATGTATGCATAGATCATTCCCAATGTAATATCATGTACACATATATATATATATATATAATATAGTTATATGTTATATATATATGACTTATTGCATAGATTTGCATAGCATTGCTCCCTACAAACATCAAGCAAAAGGAGATCTCCAGAAAATATACATCGACTGGCGGAAAAAGGAAAAAACAGTTGCACCCGGGCCACATCCTTACTGGGCGGTCTCAAGCGTGGCGTTGGAGGCAAGTGCACCTGCGGATGAGGCGTGCAACGAGCAGATGGGCAGGTGTCTGTTGCACCAGGCTCTGTGCTGAAGCTATTATATGTTACTATAATATATAAAGTTGTGATGGATACATATAGAATTATATAGAATCATTATATAGACACATATGTATATATATACAGTATTATACATGTATATTTGGAGTTGGATACATGTATATCTGTATATGTGTATGTATTTTCATATAGTTGTGTAATTATACTATATGAATCTATATAATATAGAGTATACCAAATATGTCGAACAAGGCAAGTGATTCTTAAATGCTGAGAATATCAGCTGGGCATTTGCTTAGCCCATCTAAGGCTACCATGGCTTCATATGGATTCATAGCCCCCGTTGACAAGTCACAAAGGGCACGCCCCCAAAATCATACCAAACAACATGATGGTGATGACTTACCTTTCAAATGAAATCCCTCCAACATTCTCAACTGGTTCCGGGTCAAAGCCCGGAACCAAGGGACCAAGACCCTGTGATTCACAGCAGAATTGCTGGGATTTATGAATTTTCATCATTGTTCATCCCCAAAATCTGGTACAATGTATATATTATACCCTCCAGTAAACCAACAAAGCTCTGGAAAATTATCGATTGATAGGTGATTTAGCTATTATATAAACATAGTGATTTTCCATAGCTATGTTAGTTTACCATCGGGTAATATAATGTATTGATCCATACCGAAGTAACCCCAAGTGCTTGTCACCAACCTGAGAGGTGGAGAACGTGCTTCGCACCTCAGTGTCTTAAGCAGCTAAAAAGTGCCCCCAGATGTCTATTTGCAACCCAAAAAACATCAAAGCACGATATATATATATATATATATATTACATCGTATAACACATATATTACATATTATCATTATATATATATATATATTACATATTACTATATATATATATTATATTATAATTATATATATAGAGAGAGAGTAGTAAAATCGTCCTAAAATCCCCTTACAAACTAGGGAATGGAACCTGCATGCTCCAAAAGTATAGTCTTAAAAGATGGGGAGCACAGGTTGGAGAAGGTGGGGTTATTGGAATGGGGATGTAGTAAAACAGTGGTAAATCTAAACATTCTAAACCTTTGCTATCTTCTTGGACGTTTACATGGGGTTACTATCTATGGATTTCTAGTGGCGAACTGTGAATTGTCTGCCGAAAGATGCTTAGATTCATTGCCGAGAATATCCTGATGGCATTGGATATGTTGGATATCAGCTACTGCTGAGGTCTCTTCTGCCATGTTTCAGCTATTGAACTTAGTGACTTGGCTATCTTGGCTACCCATGGCTACCCTAAATACAATGTTATTACCGTTAGCTTGGTTCATGTATGTTCATGTCATCTTTCCACGGACCTCAAAATATCACCGTATCACTGAGTATCAGATCGCTCATGGTGATTTTCCAGCCTCTTGGTGCTCGGACCACGCGCACGCGTGTCTCGTACCACAGGGCGATTTGAGGACTTCCAGCCCTGGGGGCGGCGCGGAATTGCAGGGATTGCAGGGTTTTTGATGGACTGTTTTCTTGCTGGGTTTAGCCCCATCTCCGCCATGTTTCTGATTTTTGGATAGGTAAAACACCAAAATTTTGATGTATATAGTGTGCTTTCAACACTGTGAAGGGAGGAAAGGTCATCAACATTCAACATGCAGACACTGTGAAGGGAGGAAAGGTCATCAACATTCAACATGCAGAATTTGAAAAATGGCATTGGACAGTGAATGAAAGTGAGACAACATCATTGATCGCAACATCCTTCCAACAAGCTTTTGTCCCTCCCTATTCGGCCACACCTTGTCAGCCATATGTCTTCCATCACCACCCATGAATCATTAGCTTTGCAACCCAACAGCGAAAGGTGCCAGCTGTTGGTTCCAGGACTGTTCCGGTTTTTCGGGGTGCATTTTCGTGTCAGTCCCAGGCCCCAGAAATTGAAACCCAACAGATCCGTATTTTGTCAGTAAATAACCGGGCATCCACGCCATGCCCAGAAGCGAGCCAAGTGCATGTACCGCATCAAAGGATCCATGGACGTCTGGGGCCGTCTGGGAAAGGCTGGTGGATTTGGTGGAAGTCATGATCTTATTGTCCCTACTATACTGGTTGGTGAATCGTTTTCCTATCATGCGTTATATTATGGTATAACAATCCGCTGGTGTACACCTCCATAATAATAATCCATCAAGCATCCGTCAACCGCCAATCAACCACCGAACCATAGATCCAATTCTATCCAATGATGTCATCTTATGTCACATGATCTCCCCGTCCTTTGGTGGCTTCAAACCCATCGAATCTTCGTTTTTTCGCCAACTTCACCGTAACTCTGCCAGGATACGACCAGTTGCAGCTTCTTTAAACACACACCGCAGAGATACGGCCTCAGTACTGGCCGAGCGGACGGCAATGATGGTGGAAGTTGTGATCAATCAGTGATTATATGTCTGGGGGGGCGGTACCCTTTTAGGAAACCTCTGTCGTTATATAGTCGTTAATATGTCAGGATGGTCCCCGATGAATCGGTATGTGTCAAGTTACCTATATTGTTCCATAATTTTCGGGGTGTTAAGATGATTTAACCATAAACTTTTAATGAGACTTTCATGGAAGGGTGATGATGTTTTTTACATGTGTTTACCATATTTGCAGAGATGAACACCAATCTCAGCAAAAAAAGGGACTACAGGGGATCCCATGGGTTAAGACGCACAGCTAAATCCCAAAGCTCAAATGTCTTCCAGAATTGCCAGGGTCAAGGTTACCCCCAGGCTTATTGCCAAATTGGCTCAATGACTGGATCAAAGCTTGACTGTGATATCAGCGGGTCTCTGGGTCGAGAAGGCATGTTCAGGGCTGTTTGCGGGATGGTCGGATAGAGGGCTAAACATCAACTAATCAATCAAACTGGCTGGTGGTTAAACCCCATGGTTAATTGTGGATGGTCCTGCCACATAAGGAACAAACAATAAACTTATAGCACCCCTCCAGAAATAGAAAAGTCAGTTCCCACTAGAACAAATTTATAAAGCACTTGTTCACACTTGTTTTGAATCCTTTTTTGGGGGGTCACTTAATGCAGGCTACCCTGCCCTTTTCACTAACATAGCTGTGGAAAATCCACCATGAATGTAGATCAGGTGCCCCGGCGGTCGACCATCCGCCTCCTCTTGGTGCGCAGCACCGTTCATCAAACAACGGAAATAACCTGGGGCACTGGGCTTGGTGGGCGGAAATGGGGGGATGGACACCTAGTTTGTTGTGATTCATGGGGAAAATGACCTCGTGTTCTATGTGTTTTTTTTTTTATGAGGAAACTATAGGAAAACTGGTGATGAATACAGCGGCGATGTTTTTTTCCGATCCAGTTTTTGGCAGTCCCTTTTGGGATGATCCCCACAATGGCTCAATGGCATATCAACCATCATTCTGCCCATTGAAGGCTTTCCATTGAACATTCTAATGGTATATATTTAATGGATTTTAACGGCATATAATATCAACATTCAATGGCATATATTATAATATGGCAAATGATTGCCATCTGATCCATAGGATTTTGTAGATAATCAAGCCTGCCAGTGTCCTGCGAGCGCTGACTCAAGATGCCCTTCTCAGGGGGCTGGGTGTATGATTGGCTCGCCAAGCAGCAACAATGAAGAAGTCCAAACATGTGCGTCACCTGCGTAAAGAAAACTCAAACTGCCACAGCATTCAACCAATAAATCTTGCTCCATCAAGCCCCAATTACACAAAATCCATGGGAGAAACCCACTGCAATTCCAAGTCCATCCAATACGATACTCCGATACTCCAACACTGACAGCACCATCCGCGAAAACGTCCTGTCCCCCCTGAATATGGAGGTGGACTTCTGCATTCTTGCAGACTTGAGTCTTAGATTTTCGATCTCCTCAGATCTCTTCAGCCTTTTTGTGTTTCCCAAAAAAGGCGGTTCACCTCCTCAGTGCGTCACTGAATTGTTGCACGTCTCATATCATTTCTGCAATGTGAATTTATCATATTTAGTGGATGAATCTCAGTACTCAGTGCGTGTTGCAGAAGTGACATGTTTGCCACTTCTTTGATCTATGGTTGTTCTCTTCTGCTTCGTAATTTCAGTATGTTCTTTCTTTGTTTTTCGCTACAGCTTTTCGTGCACAGGACATCTTCATCATGTGCATCTGCATGTTGCAGTTTGGATGAATGTCAAACCAAAATAGAAGCTTGTGACGGAGCATCAAGATTGCGAGCTGGTATGTGACATCAGAGAAGCTTATGACATAGAATGCCAAGTCGGGAAAGGAGCTTGTGACGTAGTCCTGTGAAAGAAGAGTTGCACTTTGCGATGCAATGTGCTGAGAACAGACTGCCCCCCCACCTCTCCCACTCACCCGTACGCTGTTCGGAAAGACTTGAAAACACCTTCCCGTCCGGAGACTATTTCAAGGTTCCGACATGTTGAAACTGTCGTTAATGATGATGGTTCATGATGGTTAATGATGGTTGATGATGGTTAATGGTTAATAGTGGTTAATGATGATTTCAGCGACAAAAGTGGGATTTGAGCCAGTAATCTTGTGGATTTTTTTTATATAAACCGATCCGCTCAGCTCCATCTTCAACACTTCGATTTTCACTGCCCCACCTGATGTAGGAGGAACTTTGCTGTCCGTTCCATGACCAAAGGGCACAAGGGTTCCTGCACGCACTCGATCTCGAAGCTGGCGGTTGAACTTGCAGTTGGTGTTGTGGCAATGGGTATAACCATAGTTATAGTATGTTATAGTTAATCAGCATAAGTTGGGATATAACCCGTGCGTTAAACCATGGGATCTTAACCTCCATATATAATGTATCCATAAGTTGGGATATAACATGATAACAACCATATATATAACCCCTTTAACTATGGTGACACACACAGAGTTGTTAAGTCCACTTGCACCGCAAGTGGTGGTGTCTTTACGCGTATACAACGCTGGGAGCTCATGGTTGCACAGTGAAGCATCCCATCCTCCAGGATCGAAGCTAAGCTAAAGACTCCAACTCGCCGCGACCTGCGAAACTGCTGGGGTCCAATGGCACTCTCCGCAACCTGCTGGGGTCGTCTGTGAATAAATTTTCCCAATGCAAAAATCGTCTAGTTTTCAATGTTCTTCTTCACAGTCAGATTTGGGCTTTGTCATCATCCGCCAAACGGAGAGATTCTGAAGTATAGTACGGAAAAATGGAACAGTCATTTATCATTATTTTACTTCATCATTTTACTATATCTAATATATTCTAGTGCGAGTATCATGGAGTATTTGTTTCCTTTTGATTTTCCACCTTTTCTGGTTGGTGGTTTTAACCATCTTGAAAAATGATGGAGTTCGTCAATGGGAAGGATTATCCCATATATTATGGAAAATAAAAAACAAATGAAACCACCAACCAGTTTTCGAATGTTGCTACGCCGCCCAACCAACCGCTGAGGGCACCAGTCGCTGGCGCCAAAGCTCCGCTTGCCGTCGGAGCTCAGCGGTGACAACGTCAGGGCGCAGGTCAACAGCGAGTCGGAGCGGAGGCCTGGCGGGTCTCACGCGCCAGGCATGCTTGGTGAATGGGAAACCATATGGGAAACCATAGGGTAATTGCAAAAAACATCTAACTAATCTGGCTGGTGGTTTCAATCATTTTTTATGTTCCATAATATATGGGATGTCATCCTTCCCATTGACGAAGTCATATTTTTCAAGATGGTTATTGCACCACCAACCAGTAATTGATGGAGGATCATGGTAAAATCATGGGATTTATTGATGGGATTATAAGATTTAAACATCCCATTCATATTTAGATGATCATCCCATGATTGTGGATATTGATAATAATGGGATATATATATATATATATATATGTATGATATATCCAATAATAATGGGATGATATTATAATATATTGTATAATGGGATGAGATTGGACACTGCTCCAACATATATATGCCGTGTCGTGCAGAGATGTTCAGAGATCTTCGCCCCGAAGATGATCTTCAAAGCGCAGGGTAGTAGCGGGAGTAGCGGTAGCTTGAGCTGAACCAACAATTTGATACAATTTGAGGATGCAACATAGGTATCATACATGCGAACATATAGGTATCATATATGCATCCGCATACACATTTCTGACATATTAAAATTGTATGTATAATATATATATACATATCTATTATTTGTATATCATATTATTTTATTTGTATAACTAATACATATATATATACATAATATACATACATCTATATCTATCTATCTCTGTCCAAAATCATATGATCGAACTTTCTGGATCCGACCTGCTGCCAGCCGCTTAAGCACATCTTCACTCGCCAAGGGCTGGGGCCTGAGTGCGCTTAGAAGTCTACAATCATCTCCAAGTAAAAATATGAAAATGCAATGTAGCACTACTTTAATGATGAGGGTGTCAACTTAACTTAGTAGATGGTCTTCAATAGTCTTCAATAGTGTAAAAAACAGTGTTCAAGTGGTTTTTAAACTGTTCTTCAATCATTTCAACTGCTTTGAATGTCTTTATCCTCTGGTAAACGTTTACATAACAATGGAAAATCACCATTTTCAATGGGAAAATCCACTATAGATCACCATTTTCAATAGCTTTTTGTATGTTTACCAGAGGCTAACTGGCCATAACTGGCCTAAATATTTTGGCCTCCCCGCGCCGGATGCTCCGCATGCCTGCCCTCCGGGGAGGCGCAGCGGAGAGGCGTGATGTCCTGGCGAATCAACGTTTTTTTTGAGGGCCGAGATCACCAGCAATGAGGTCTAATGGTATATTAATGGTATATTAATGGTATATTAATGGTATATTAATGGTATATTAATGGTATATTAATGGTATATTAATGGTATATTAATGGTATATTAATGGTATATTAATGGTATATTA
>Ga0126342_10012290_pt1 | contig 15272 bp, 27 predicted proteins | sample Cyp1metagenome_FD_92528 | JGI IMG/M metagenome (GOLD analysis project Ga0126342, IMG submission 92528) | Coral microbial communities from Lord Howe Island, Old Settlement Bay, Australia - Cyphastrea 1 metagenome | ecosystem: Host-associated > Invertebrates > Cnidaria > Coral ...
GTGTTTGTGTTTGTGTGTGTGTTTGTGTGTGTGTGTGTGTGGGTGTGTGTGTTTGTGTGTGTATGCCTGTATGCACGTCTGTATGTACGCCTGCATGTACGTCTGTATGTACGTATGTCTGTCTGTATGTCTGTATGTGTGTGTGTCTTTGTATGTCTGAGTATGTATGTGCATGTATGTGTGTGTATGTGTGTGTGTATGTGTATGTATGTATGTATGTATGCATGTATGTATGTATGCATGCATGCATGCATGGATGTAAGATGTATGTATGTATGTATGTACGTACGTACATACGTACGTACGTACGTATGTATGTATGTATGTGTGTGTATGTGTGTGTGAAAATGTGTATGGGTGTATGTGTATATATATATATCTGTGTATGTGCGTGTGTGTGTGTATGTGTGTCTATGTATCTGTAGATGTGTATGTGTATGTGTGTGTATGTATGCATGCATGCATGCATGCATGTATGTATGTATGTGTGTATGTATGCATGTATGCATGCATGCATGCATGTATGTATGTATGCGTATGTGTGTGTGTATGTGTGTGTATGTGTGTGTATGTGTTTGTATGTGTTTGTATGTGTATGTATGCGTGTATGTATGTGTATGTGTATGTATGTGTGTGTGTGTATTTGTGTGTGTATGTATGTATGTATGTATGTATGTGTGTATGTATGTATGTATGTATGTATGTATGTATGTATGTATGTATGTCTGTATGTATGTATGTATGCATGTATGTATGTATTTATGTATTTATGTATGTATATGTATGTGTATATGTATATGTATATGTATGTGTATGTGTATGTATTTGTTTGTGTATGTATGCGTATGTCTGTGTATGTCTGTGTATGACTGTGTATGTCTGCGTATGTCTGTGTATGTCTGTATATGTCTGTGTATGTCTGTATTTGTCTGTGTATGTATGTGTATGTGTGTGTATGTATGTGTATGGGTGTGTATGTATGTGTGGGTGTGTATATGTATGTATCTTGTCGATGCCTGCTAACATTGCATCATGTTGCACATGGGACATGCATGTGCCCTTTTATTTAACCTTTCACTGCCCGTTGCCTGGGCTCTTAGGGCGCCCTTGAAGCCGCTGAAGGCTGCTGGCGGACTTACCGCTTGGCGACAACTTGGTGGAAAAGATTGACGAACCCTACCGCAACTTCTTGCGTGTTGGAGGGAGATCTGGTTGAGTTTGGGTAAGGGATCCTCCTGCTGAACCCCTACTACCAGATCGATATTGGTAGTGGAGCCCAATCTGGGCTGCCGCAGGTACTTCGTGCTGAACTTGTTCATCACCCTTGCCTTGGACTTCGGTGGCAACGATGGTTGGTGGGCAAGCATCTGACGGTGCCAACAACCCTGGAGGAGCTGCAGTACCAGGTGGATCTGCTGGTGCGAACAATGGCCTTCAGAATGGTGGAGCCACAGCAAATGGAGTACAAGGGCAAAGCGAGTTCAATCGTGGTTTGGACTCGGGCTTGGCCAAAGCAGCTCCATCAGCTGTTGGGTTAACCGGTCGACATACAGATCCTACAGAAGGAGACTTGACCTGTTTAGCAGACAATGTAGAAGACGAGGTCAAGGAGTAGCTTTGGAAGGAGCCTATCTTGTCCTTTCTCCACTACAAGATGTGGCTTGGGATGCAACTGCAGGATTGGACTACGGTGACATGGAGCTGAGCGATGATCCTTTCAAACCCTTGCTGGTCATCTTGGACAGGCCCTTTCAACATGAAGAAGTAGTAGAGCTTCCTGAGCGGTGCCAAGAGTTCTTCGACAAGTTTGCCCGAGAACGAGGTGAAGAACTACAGGCCTCCTTGGTGAGGCATCAATCGATGCTTCGAAAGCTGAAGGAGCTCCAGGTGGATATCCCACCCCTTCTTGCGGGCTGGCATCTGTTTCAAAGGTCTGGAGTGCCGCGGTGGACCCACGTCCACCAGGTCAAAGCGATGTGCGATGGAGACATGTCAGTCGACCGGGTCTCCAGCGCTTTGATCCGAATGTTTGGCGGGAACAGCAAGCCGAACGCCAAGGACTCCATCCTCAAAGGCGAGATTCACTACATGGATGCCGAGCACGAGGACTTTGAGGACTATGGCCATGACGATGTCTACTACCAGGAGGATGACGGCTACGCCTATGGCTTTGACCCTGACTATGACGACACCATTGACGAGGTGGAGTACACGGGTGAAGCTGATGAGGACGTTCCGCAAGAGCTTGATGAAGCTTCACTTGCAATGGAGGATGCAGACACCCACTCTAGGAAGAAGATGCGGGAACTTGCCCTCAGCCGAGGCTTTTACCCTGTGGTTGCCATCGGCATGGACGACAATGGTGGTGCGTCCAAGGGGCGTGGAAAAGCCTCTGGTGAAAAGGCAAAGCCAAAGGAAAAGGCCGTGGAAAGAGCACTGGAGGAAAAGGCAAATCTTCTGGAAAAGGACACCCTTTGCCTGGTGCCCGACGTTACGTTTTTGGACGTCGGCGCGCAGGTGATTCTACAACGACTTCTTCAACGACGGCATCTGCGAAGTCCACAACCAGTGGAAGTACGGCCCAACATGGACCACGATTCAAGCGCTATCGACTTCCAGCCAACGGCATCAAAGAGGTCCCTGATGAGGTATCGATGGTGGAGGAAACCTATATGTCAGCGAGGTGAACCAGATCCCTGTTGACCACACCTCTCACGAGAGCATCCAACTTCGTCTCTCAGGCTGCTGGTTGGGCGATCATGGACAGTGGAGCCACTCGCACAGTTTGTGGTGAAGCTGGCTGGAACAGAATCGTGGAGTACCTCAACCTGAGGAACATGGAGGCCGAAATCGACAAGGAAACAAAGGATTTCAGGTTTGGAGATGGTGCCATGGTGAGATCGCTCTTCAGAGCCATCATCCCGGTCTGCGTTGGCAAGACCTGGCGTCAACTCTCTGTGCATGTCCTTCCTGGACACACACCTTTGCTCTTGGCTCGCCCAGATCTTGAATCTTGGCAGGTTGTGGTGGACTATGGAGGGAGAACTGTGATGATCGGAGACGTGCACGTGAAGCCAGCTTTCACAGCCAACGGGCACTACATGATCAACATCTACGACGACCTTGAAGACGTCTTGAGCTTTGACGAGCTCCACAACATCGACGTCACGGCTGAGACCTTCGTGGATTCTGTGATCACCGCTGAGGTCCCTGACTTTAAAGCTGATCTCGAAGTCGAGGTGTCTGAGAAGGAAGCGGAGGAGTTTGTCTTCGCTGCAAGCATGAAGAGCCAACAACACGAGCGCAAGCTCAAGTTTTGGGAAGTCTATGTGGATGAAGGGAACCTGAGCAAGTACCTTCAACGAGCATACCATGATGTGGAGGTCGGGCAGTTTTCTCTGCCAACTTGGAACTTTGAGATGAAGGAGCGGCAAGCCGCTTTTCGACGTCTTGCTGAACAAGAAGAACCCCGTCACATCATGATCATGGTGACTCCGGAATGTCGTCTCTGGTCACCAATGCAAAACATGAACTACAGAACACCAGGGAGACGGGAGTTGCGCAAGGACTTGTGAAACTTGGAAGAGGAGACCCACTTGGTCTTCTGCAAGAACATCCACGTCGACGGCAAGCGCCTCATCTACGACACAACTTTCGAGAACCCTGCAGATGCAGCTTCATTCGAAACCGCAACTCTGGACTCATGAAGGGCTACTTTGAAACTGTCCTGGATCGCTGCCGCACAAAGCTGAAGGCAAGCCCTTATAGGACGAACTCTACGTGAGAAAGCCCACAAGGTTTCGATCAAGCTCGAGAACCATCTGCGAGGCGGTGAACTTGCGTTGCGAATGCCCTAGAGGTGCCCATGTTCAAATGATGGGACGTGGTGCTGTCCTCAAGAAGATGCAGAAGCATACGAGCCTGAACTTTGCCAACGGTTCCGCAATGCCATCTACTCTGCAATGGAGTTGGCATGGAAGAGACGAGGACAAGCTGAACTGATGACCCTGGAGGTCGCCGAGAAATCAACTGAGGAGATGCAGTACCTTGGTGGCCACGAGATCTCGAAGCCGGTGGCCAACCTACATCGACAACTTGGGCATCCCGATGGATCCAAGCTGGTGCCGGCGGTGAAGGCACGACACCTTCCCAATGAATTTGTCCAGGTGGCCCGGAAGTACAAGTGCCCCACCTGTTTGGCCAGGGCACAACCCAAGAATGTGCGTGCGGCGACCTTGCACACAGCCCCACACTTCAACCACTCCGTGGCCATCGACACCTTCTACGTGAAATGGGATGGAAAACAACGTGCGGTCTTCACCATCATGGAGGAGCTCAGTCGCTGCCGCTACGAGATTGACATGGAGATCAAGGAGGAGTCTGCCGACATGGAGATAGCCCTCTTTGAATCAGCCTGGAGTCGATCTTTTGGCTTCCCGAAAGTGCTGCGACTGGATGCCTTTGGTCCTCACTCATCAAGGTGTACGCTTTGCTGACTGGGCGTCCACCCATGGAATGTTTTTGGACCTGATCCTTCGAGGTGCAGGCATGGAATCTTGGAAAGAAACCATGCAGTCCGACGACGCATGCTTGAGATCTTCCATCGAGACATGGTGAAACTGAACTTTGAACAGGCCATCTTAACCAATTGGTGACCTGCCATCAGAGAAACCGTTTGTCTTCGGTGAAAGGTGCTACGCCTGCCACTTTGGCATTTGGCTACGTTCCCTCCGAAGGAGGCAACTCTGACGAACCTGGACCCGAACACTTTGTCGGACTCTGCTGAGCGCAGGTCATGGAGGTCAAACAGAAGGCTGCACAAGCCTTCCACTCTGCCAAATTTGACTTGGCGGTTTGATGAGCCGCTTTGGCCCGGTCACGCGTGGAGGAGGACGAGCTCATGGTGGGAGACTACGTCTACTACTGTAAACCACAAACTTGCAAGCTCGACCCTTTCAGGCGGCGTGGATTCGAGATGGTGGTGTCTGTGGAAGCTTCAATGGACCGCAAAACCATGGTCTATTGGATCGTTCATGGGAGCTCACTGGTGGGAGCCACAAGGCAACAGCTGCGCTTCGAGACTGTCCCTGAGCGCTACGAGCGTCAGAGCAAGCCTGGCTACCTTCAGAGCGTGCAGAAACCTTTGCAAGAGCGACTTTTGGAAGCTCTGAAGCCAGTGCGACGTCCAGTGAGGGATATTGACATTGCCGGCAAGGCTCAATATCCTGACGGTTTTCCTCAGCTCGGGGGGACTGGAGCAGCCGCTTGCGCACCTGGTGAGGCCCCTCCACATGAACCTCCTGAACCATCGACACCAACTGCAAATGAACCGCCCGCACCTACTGCTACGGCGACCATGGCGGCCACTGCTGCTGAATCAGCTCCCCCAGACAAGACCAAAGCTCGGCCGAAAGCCAAGCTGCCTCAACCTCTCATTGACTTCTGGGTTGATTATCCCGACAGTGAGAAAACGGAATCGGAATCCAAAATCACTGACAAGACCCATCTGGATGAAATGGTGGCCAACAAGGACAAAGACCTCGACGACCACACTGACGGCATGACTGACATCCAGAAGGAGATCAAGCGAAAGTTGGAAGAACAACATCCGGGCATCATGAACTCTTCACACGGGGTGATCGACAAACAAGATGATGAACCACCAGTTGCTCCTGATGATGTGAGCGTTCGAGCCCGTGACAAGCGCTTCTACGAACAAGCAGTTCGAGCTGCCAGCTTCCTCTCCAATGAGCACAACCGACGCCTGGATGGATTGCCTGGGACATCAGCTGCCCACAAGTGCTGCCGCACAGGCATCCCGACCTGCTGTGACTTTGGTGCCTCCTCGAGCTGACGATGGTCAGCCGAAGCCCAAACAGCCTCGAACAGAGGAACTGCGCATGGTGGAGGTTGCCGAAGAGGACGTCATGATGGCGGTCGTGGAGAGTCGGCTGTCTGCCGATGAGAAAAGGGCCTTCACAGAGGCCAAGCGCAAGGCCTTGTGGTTCCATGGCATGAGAACGATGCCTGGCGACCCTTCAAGAGGACGGATTGCCCTCCTGGAACCATTGTGCCAATGCGATTTCTCTTGCGCTACAAGGAGAACAAGCGACATGCTCGAGTCATCCTGCAAGGATTCAAGCACAAGGACGTCATCGAGAGCAAGCTGGACACGGAGTCACCGACGGTGTCAAGGCTTGGCAAGTACCTGATGGTGACACTGTCTTGTGTCAAAAGATGGAAGCTCCCCACCATGGATGTGAAGTCTGCGTTTTTGCAGTCGGACTACATCACCGAGGAGGTGGAGATCTATGGTCCGTCTATGGTGAGCCCTCAGCTGACATGCGTCGTCTTTTGGATGAGATGATGGGACTTCAAGAACATCAGGTGATGCAGATGACGAAGCCTGCCTTTGGTGATGTCAGAGCACCCCGGCAGTGGAACGAAACAACCGATCGTGCTCTGATCCAAGAGGTCAAGCTGTGGAAGCACGAGCTGGATGGCTGCATCTACATGTCAGTCAGACTGGCAGCGGATGGTGACCCTCCTTTGAGGTGTTCGAGCACGAGGGCAACAACTACGTGGTGGACGGTGTCTTCTGCATCCACGTGGATGACATCCTGACTGCAGGTGAGGGCGCGCGCTGCAAAGAAGACGCACGGGAGCCCCATGGTGAACCAACTTGCTATGCGGAGAGACTGCATGTCCTCCTGCATCGCTTCAAGTTTGGCAGTGCCGACTATGGCGACAAGCAAACGTTCTGTGGGTGTCAGATGACACAAGCCCTGGACTCTGCCACCGTCACCTTTGACCTGCAGAAGTACATCCACCAGATCAAGCCCCTCAACATCGAGAAAGCCAGGAAGACACGCCCAACGAGAAAGCAACCCCGAAGGAACAGAGCCAGCTCCGTGGTCTGTTGGGTGGACGGGCATGGCCTGCCAACCAGACGCAGCCGCATTTGGCAGCGTCAGTGTCTCTGGCTCAGGCTGCTTCTTCCAGTGCAACCGTTGCTGAGCTCTTGGAGGTGAACAAAACTCTGAGGTACGCGAAAGAGACCTCTGACATTCACCTGGTCTTCCGTGGTCATGGACGCCTCGATGAGATCCGGTTTGGGATCTACAGCGATGCATCTTGGAGCACAAGACCTGATGGTTCTTCTCAAGGTGGCTGGCTCACTTGATCGGTGGCAGCAAGCCCTTGCCCCTCACTGTGGTCGACTGGTCATCACGGAAATTGACTCGGATTTGCAGGAGCTCACTCAGTGCAGAAGGTCAGACCTTGGCCGCTGCAATTGACAGCCTGGAGTGGGCATGACTCTTGCCAACGAGATCGTGCCTGTGAACGCTTTTGAGTTTGAGCTTGTGATCTTCCTCAGCTTCGACAAAATCATTGGATTTTTCTTTTTCCTGGCAGTTGTCCTGGTGTTTGCGTATACCCTGGGCAAGCGTGCTGGACGCCGAGAAGTACATGGTCTCATGGCTTTGACTGAGCCCGTCGAGACGGCTGAGGGAGAGGTGCAGGCGCCTCCAACGCCCAGAACGAGAGCGATGACCGACTGTCGACGCTTCACGGCTGGGGAGATTTCTTTCCTGGTGGGCGAGGGCTATGACGTTTGGCCCGACGATGTGGTGGAGCCCGGCCATCGAGGACTACCGGACCCAGTCCGAAATCGACAGGGTGCTGAATGGCGAAGAGCAAGCAGCCCAGGTGCCGATCTCAGCTGGAGATTGGAATGGCATCAGCCGTCAGCGCCGAACAGAGTTGATCCAAGTCCTGGAGGACACTTTGCTCCGGGTGTCCCATACAAAGCTATGTGCGGCGCTCTGCAGACCGAAGCTCAAGCCCTGCGAGCTCAACTGGCAACTGTGCGAGTTGTGGAAGGTGAACTACAACCTCTGAGGGTGGTAATGAGTTCCGTGCCAGATTTGCCGGTGGGAACAATTGTGAGTTCCACCTCGTAGAAGTTGAAAGCTGTGCAAGTACAGGTGACACTTTTGGCCTTTTTCACATCATTGTTTTTTTTCATTTTCCGGCCTGCGTCGATGCCAGCTAACATTGCATCCTGTTGCACATGGGACATGCATGTGCACTTTCATTTAAGCTTTCACTGCCCGTTGCCTGGGCTCTTAGGGCGCCCTTGAAGCCGCTGAAGGCTGCTGGCGGACTTTCCGCTTGGCGACAACTTGGTGGAAAAGACTGACGAACCCTACCGCAACTTCGTGCGTGTTGGAGGGAGATCTGGTTGAGTTTGGGTAAGGGATCCTCCTGTTGAACCCCTACTACCAGATCAATATATGTATATGTATGTATGCGTATGTATGTTTATGTATGTGTATGTATCTGTATGTATATGTATATGTATATGTGTATGTGTATGTGTATGTGTATGTGTATATGTATATGTATATGTGTATGTGTATGTGTATGTATCTGTATGTATATGTATGTATATATCTCTGTAGTCTGTACATGTGCCCTCACTCTAAAATGTCAAGCAAAAATTCCAGTTTTACATCCATTCGTAGCTGATTTTCACATCTTGCTGGATTGGCAGTCCCGCAATGTGACGGGGAAAATATGCAAAAAAACTGGTGGTGTTTGGTGGGATGGAGAAAAAACATTGTGGCGGTTGGGTGAAAATGTCACAACATGTCCAAAAACATGGTGAAAATGGCCATGATGGTTTTTGTCCAAGCAAAACAAAAGGTTCTTCAACTTGGTTTGTTTTCTGCTTGGAAATGGCACTTTTTGGATCCATCTTTCCGCAAAAAACCCTCTGAAGCCTTGGGCATGAGACCACCCACTTCAAAGATTTGGTCAAGTACTTCTTTGGCGCACACCTCGGCAGTCCATATGGACATGGCTCCCCATCATCCCCACGAATCAGCCCTCAAACACCCCGGCAGAAACCATGGTGGATGTAGGGAATAAATTCAGGGATCATAGAATGTGGGTGTTTGATCTATGGAGGATGGGATTGATCATACCAGTATGCAATTGGGGATGGTACAATTTCCAGCTTTCGACCCATCCCAAAAAATGGTGGTCAACCAATCATCTTGCCGCAGATGGTGCCGAAACTCGCCGAGGTTTCTAACTCATCCAATTGGCTTAGTCGGACCGATCGTTACAACAACACTGAGTAAAAGATTGTAGAAACCAGATGGGTTTCTCATGGTTTGCCCAGAGATGGGTTTCTCATGGGGGGAATACCCCCTTTCTTTGGGTTTTGGATGGTTTTGGTTTCAGACTAATCCACATCGTTTTGGTGCATCAAATCCTCCAAACTCTGGTGGCGAATTTCTGCCAGCAAAGGGCTGACTTGATCTCTAGGTCTTCGGTGTTCCCGGCCGCTTCGAAGACAAGCCAAAGCTTGGAGATCCTTGGTATGGCTTGGTGAAGTCGGGATGGGCCCCACCAGTGGCGACAGATAGGGAAAGTGAGAAGAGACACCATGGGGTGAGACGGTGCGACACGAACTCTTCGTTTTAGAGGTATGTCATTTTCGAACATATCCACATGGCGCCATCATTCAAAGCCAGCGAGCCACAAAAAATCGAGACAAAATCCGATCAAAACATTACATAGGGGGTTATCACCAGAAACGGGTGACACTGCAAATGTGCGATGTTATCAGGGAAAAAAGTGAACCTTGAAACGAATACAACCCTACAAGGCATGCAAGTTGCAGGCCCCGTTGCAATGTTTTGAGATGGTTTCACTCCTGGGCCTTTGGGGAAACGGAAGAACTGTACATTGACCATCTCGAACAACACCTTGCTTGAAACTTTCTGGCTACCCCAAATGCCACCAAGAATCAACACCAACCACAGCATCCCTATATGTCTCTGGGGGAAGACTGACATCCCTTTTTGAGATGGCTTTTGGTGGTGTGATAGCCCAAAAGGTGTAGCCTCTAAGACCCCAAAGGTCACCCGCCATAGCCGCCCTAAAATTGCCCTTGCCTTCGGCAGTTTTCCTGCTCAGTATTGGCTGTTCCTCTGATTTTTCCTTACAAAATGTCCCAAAAAGATACCCAAAAGTAATTATTTCCAGGCTGGTAGTTCGATGATGTTTTCCCATGTTTTCGACGGAATCTCTAGGTTCCAACTGTTCCAACTTGTCTATGGCTGGTTGCCAAACCAACCCACAAACGACTGGACGTTCAACTGTTCAGGCTCGCCCCGATCAGCACCGTCGTGCGCTCCATCATGGTTTCGATATTCTCATTATCATATTCATGGAGCTGCTTGACCTCAGAGTGCTTCAGTAACAAATGCTTGGTCTGGGTGCAAAATTGAGATGTTGTGTCGTTGACTATCATTGTATCCTCCCCAAACTCTTTTACTAATTGTGAAGTAATGATTTAGTAAGTCTTCATTTAACGAATTTCGACCCGCATGTTGGGATGAGTAAATACGACAAACGAATACAAATGACTCAAATGACGAATGTTGCGGACCCTAGATATTTCTGAGCTATGCCCAACTTTTTCCACTGAATTAGACAACCTGAGATTAGACAACCTGAGAAACTCTTACTGGGAGACCTTGCCAGCAACGGTGCTTGTTTTGAAAAGGTGGGCCATGGATTCAGCGGTGCCGTATGTTCCGACAGACCCAGATGTAGGATATGAACAAGACAAGGAAGTTTAAAGGCAACCACGGGTGTATGATAACAAATGGGGATTTTGGCCACCGCACCACCCCATTATTACCAATGGCAACAATAGTGGGAATTCAACCCGCCAAAGCATGGTGAGGAGGGTGTGGGGCAGGGTGGGGTTGGGTTCGGTGGTGGAGATGGAAAATGTGTCCAACAGAAAGGGTTGGGGCCGGGGGCGGGGGCTTGCCTTTCTTTTATATAAAGGATTTACGTGTGTAGGACTATGACTATGTCAATCTACATAGATATATTTGTGCACGCGCGTGTGTTCAAATGAGTCCGAGTATACATGTGAATAACTGTAGATGTGTTTGCACATGGATGTGCATGTATGCGTGTAAGCTTCTGAATGAAGCGAAACCAGGTCTTTGCTGTCGTGTGTCTAACAGGAGCGTTCTCTCAGCATGTTTGGTCGCGTGCCAAAACCACCCAGACAGGGGCGCTGTTTCTAGCGACCCAAACATTCGCGTGCCATGGGTATCAAAATCTTGGCTCAAAGCCCAAATAAGACCCTTTTTTGTCTTCCGCATGACCCCATTCAGATGATCAGCTTCAAAAAAACCAACAAAATGACAAAATCCATAAATGAATCATGAACCTCGCTTCCGAATTGCCATAAATCGGGATGAATGAAACTGAGTTCCATGCACCAGTTGACTTTTTTCCCGTCCACCAGCTATATCCTGGCCCAATGAGCCGCTTGGAAGCCGACCCAAAAACCTTAAGAATTTTTGGAATCTTGAGGGACCCAAAATTAAATGCATTTTAGATATTCCCAAATCACCATATTTTAATAGGTGGGATTCCAACCATTCCCAAATGGCTGGTTTATTTTCTTTTACCCACATTATTCACTAAAGATTTCTCTGATATTCCAACACAAATGAACAAAAATGGGTCCAGACTCAGCTTTAAAACGTGAGGACAAAAGCTTGGCCTGACTTCGCCATCCCCGAAAATCAGCCACATCGGACCCCCAGCCGCGTTGTTCGGTCCTTTGCTCAGCCACTTAGTCACGGTGACGCTTGACTTGAGCATGTCCTGAGATTGAACCAGCAGTTAAGAAAACGCTCTGGTTAATTCAAATTCACAGTAGCTATTGTGGTGAGACTATGTCACTATGTCGATATTTATTGTAATTACTTCATAGATGAACCAATGTCATTCCTTTCTTTTCATGGGTTCATAATCCCCAATAAGCCGGGTAGGTTATGAAGCCCATTGTCCAATCAGTTGTATGGTCACTGAACTGCAACCTTGGCGTCGATGACGTATTTGGCTTTGTTCAGACCGCCCATCGCACCCGAATCAGATGAAAACATCGAGAGGAAAGTGATCCTGACTTGGGACGATGTCGGGGGGCAGAGTTCTTCTGCGAACTGGAAGAAAATGGGGACCGGCACCTACCAAAAATTCATGTTGATACGTCAACCTTTTTCAGAGTGAATAAAAAAACATCTTGACACGCAGGAAAACACCGAGAGACAAAACAGGTTTTGTGGTTTGGTGGTCAATGGGGGACAAAACAGGTTTCAATGACCATCCAAGAGGGGCAACTGAGCAGTAGCCATGGTTTGATGGTAATCTAGCCATGTTATTTTTGAGAACCCAGGAACCCTTGGTTGCCAGGGAAAAACCAGCAGCTATGCGCATGATTCGTGTTGCACATGCAGAAATTGTTAATTTACGTGTATGTATATATATATATATTATATATATATATCGTAGATAAATGTATATATCGTAGATAAATGTATATGTTATGCATTTACGTACGTACGTATGTACGCATATACTCATGTACGCATGTACGCATGCATGCATGGATGCATGGTTGGATGAATGCATGGATGCATGGATGGATGCATGGATGGATGGATGTGTGCATGTATGCATGATGTATGCATGATGTATGCATGATGTATGCATGATGTATGCATGATGTATGCATGATGTATGCATGATGTATGCATGATGTATGCGTGATGTATGCATGATGTATGCATGATGCATGCGAGATGTATGCGTGATGTATGCGTGATGTATGTGTGATGTATGCGTGATGTATGCGTGATGTATGCGTGATGTATGCATGCATGGATGCGTGGATGCATGTATGCATGTATGCATGTATGCATGCAATGTAATGTAATGTAATGTAGTGTAGTGTAGTGTAATGTAAGGTAATGTAATGTAATGTAATGCATGTATTTCTGTATGTATGTACGTATGTACGTATGTACGTATGTACGTATGTACGTACGTACGTACGTACGTATGTATGTAGGTATGTATGTAGGTATGTATGTAGGTATGTATGTATGTTCGTATGTTCGTATGTTCGTATGTTCGTCGTATGTTCGTATGTTCGTATGTATGTATGTATGTCTGTTGGTATGTATGCATGTATGCATGTATGCTGGTATGTATGTGTTGGTATGTATGTATTGGTATGTATGTATTGGTATGTATGTACCTATGTATCTATGTCTCTATGTCTCTATGTATCTTTGTATCTATGTAACTTTGTTTGTACGTATGCATGTATGCATGTATGTATGCATGATGTATGCATGATGTATGGATGTTGTATGGATGTATGGATGCATGAATGCATGGATGTATGGATGTATGGATGTATGGATGTATGGATTTATGGATGTATGTCTGTATGTCTGTATGTCTTTATGTGTGTAATTATATGTGTATGTGTGTAAGTGTGTATGTCTGTCTGTCTGTCTGTCTGTCTGTATGTCTGTATGCCTATGTGTCTGCCTGCCTATGTGTCTGCCTGCCTATGTGCCTGCCTGCCTGCCTGCCTGCCTGTCTGCCTGCCTGCCTGCCTGCCTGCCTCCCTGCCTGCCTGCCTGCCTGCCTGTCGGTCTGTGTGCATCTGTGCATGTATGTGTATACAGACACAAATCCAACAGGGTTCAGCTTGGTACTTGTGAAAAAATCAGCATGACTTGACCCCACTCATCACAGGGTTTTCCACCCATGATTGTGATGCGTTCAAGAACTGGGGATGATGTGAGAAGCTTGGAACCTACGATCATTAGGCTCATCGACTCATCAACCGCTCAAGATCTCTACAATGCACAGTCAATTCTTATTCAGCCAGCCTTAGCCAGAATATCCCAGAATGATATCCTTTTCTTGCTGTTTTAAATTCCGACATCTTATGACTATTGTGGGTAAAACGCCAACAAAAGCATCAGCTACCATTTACCAGTCATGTGGGATCCCAGAGACAGATCGCGTGCCAGGCTGAATGCCAAGCCGAGGATCTTGCCCTCACTACCCTTCTGACTCGTGGAAAGCTCCTTGATAGGACATCTTCCTACTTCGAACTGCACCTGCCAGCCCCATTGGGCCATTGGGCCATTTTGCTCAACCCATAACCACTATGACCACAAAAAACACCAGCTTTGCGGCAAGTAGGCTTAGTGGCTTAGTCCAGATAGAACTAAGGTGAACCCCGGGTCCGATGCCTGGGTGAGCAATCCTGCGATTCCAAACCACCCAAACCACCAGGGTCATTGACAGCTGCAACCGGCAAAATCAGACGCATTGAAGCAGCACAAATTAAAGTTGAACTCCAACAAGAAACGGATGGTTTAATGGAAAATCCTAGTAAAATGGATGAATTGGGGTAGGAAACCTCCAAATGAATATTTTTTGAGCAACAATGGTGGGGCTCCAGCCAGTCATAGTGCCACCGGGGCGCCGACTCTTCCACAGCATCTTGAGCCTGGTTGAAATCCCAGATTTTCTTACATAGTTTTCTTCGGAATATGCATATATATATATATTGTTTGCCATGGTAAATAGGTTGCTGAAGTTTCCTAATCTTCAACATCCTTCCATCAGTTCTGCGATGATGGTACCAAGCCTGCATGTTTGGTTCTTATATCGCCATGTTCTTGTTGGTTCCTCCCTGGTTTTGCTCCGAAACCCATTTTCCAAGGGCCATGCCTGCTTCGCATTCTCATAGCATCCCCATGGCATGAGCGTCATTGTCTCACTGCTATCCTGAATCCAGCTGCAATCAAACTTTCATTGGGTTGCTGCTTTCGGGAAACTCATCATGGGTTTGGTCCCATCAAAATTCCCTCGAACCAAGTTTATTGAAATTCTGGGATACTTGGATGAAAATCCCACACATGAAAGTGAGCAACAGCCAATTGCTCCTTTTTTCCTCAATCCCATCCTGGCTTTGCTGTCGCCAGGCTTGGAGCCCTGTGAAAACATGTCTCCAAAGTTTGAAACCAAACAAACACTGGAAAAAATGGAAAATTTCCCCAGCCAAACTTGTTGATCTTCAAAGAACTTCTCCAAGCATCTGCGGGGGGAAGGTCTTCCCCATGCAAAAATTTGCGGTCCACCATCTCAGTGATGGTTTTGTCCTTGACCTGGCTGAGTCACCCATTCCACAAAAAATATTGGCGCCGCCATGATAATAATAATAATAATAACAAGCAAAGGAAGTTTAGAAGTCAAACTTCCGACAATATGGACAGATGAAAAGCAGAGCAGGGCAGAGGCAGAGAGAAGAGAAAGATTAGAAGAGAGAAGAGTAGAAGAGAAAGAGCAAGAAGAAAGAA
>Ga0126342_10012291_pt1 | contig 15271 bp, 16 predicted proteins | sample Cyp1metagenome_FD_92528 | JGI IMG/M metagenome (GOLD analysis project Ga0126342, IMG submission 92528) | Coral microbial communities from Lord Howe Island, Old Settlement Bay, Australia - Cyphastrea 1 metagenome | ecosystem: Host-associated > Invertebrates > Cnidaria > Coral ...
ACTCCACTACACTACAACTACAACTACAGCTGCACTACACCACACTACATCCAGCAGTTGTGGGTGAGGTGACCGACCAGGTGACCACTGCAACCATTGCAACCACTCCAAAAAACACAGCTCTAACCACCTTTCGGTCCATCAGTGGATTCGCTCTGCCATCCGTGATTCATAACAACCAACCTCTCCTATAGGTTTCCTAATTTTTGAAACTTCCGCCACCGCCTTGTGCGGTACTACTGGTATGTTGAGGTACGAGTAAAACAAACACGAAGGGATGCAGTAGTCGACTGTAATAGAATGCAATCGAATGTACTCGAAATCACCAAAAGGCAGGCTACAGTACTGCTGCCCGGAAACAATTCTTCCAATTTCTTCCAAGTTCTTCGATTTGATGCGCCTAAAGTATTTGCAAGGCAACGGCTAAGGCCAGGGCAGGCAATGGGTCATTGCAAGTTGCAGCCCTTACAAACTCATCTGCAGATGGTCGTGGCCAAAGGTCAAAGGAAGCTTGATGGACGACGCTATCGGCAAGACCTCACGGGATGCAACTCCTGCTTCCAACCCCGAGGTTCCATCAATCTCCATGTCATGAAATTTCCATCAATTTCCATGGTCCTTCCCAGTGGACTTGCCAGAATTGCAAACTTGGCCTTCAGCGTTGCCATCCTCGAAAACGCCAGGGAAATTATCTTCGGCATGCCTCACATGAGCCCCAAGAACATGCTCCCACTCTCGTCGAAAAGACTCCTGGCATGAGGGCTCAAACTGGCTTCAACTCCTATCTCAACAACTCGCTGAGTAGCTGTGGGGCATGCGTCAAATCTTGGCAATCAAATGCAAACAATCAAAATCAGTGTCAAATAGATCAAATAGATTCAGTCCTCAAACTGACTGAGCAAACCAGCATCAGCAAGGGAAGGTTTCCACTCTGCCATGCTTGCACGCGGATATACATCCGCCTTGACTGCCTCCAACTCGTCTTCGGTGACTTCAGTAGGAATTCGTGGAATCCCCGCGTCCAGAAGGGTCTTCCGCGCCATGGCAACCATCAGCTGTGCCTTGAGGGTCATCAACATATGATTTGCCACTGCGTTCATGTCTGCTGACACATAGTGCCAGGACAGCTCCCATCTTTTGCCAAGAACCTCCCGCCACTTCAAATGGAGAGGTGCCACACTTGCATGCAGAAAGGAAAAAAAGCCAACCTGCTGCCAAAAACGTCCAGCTTCTACGAACTTCTCCATATGAGCCAGATCGTGGAGCAGCATTTCCAAGCAGTCACGGTGACCAAAAATCTGTGTAAGCATCTTCGAAGAGATCAATGCGCTAACACACCTGGACCCTTCAGCTTGCATGGCAAGAAGTTCCTCAGGACTGGGTATGCGAAACATCAGCCTCAGGGGCCGCAATCCAAAATAAAAGCTATCTATACATAGAGCGACATGGTCCGGAATCTTGTGCAAATGGGCTTTCATCCAAAAATCGCGGACAGTGGCAGACTCTCGATGCAAATGAAGGCGAGCAAGCGCACGGTCACTGATCACATCGCATCCGAGAATTTGTTGAACCTGAAGATCACCTAGTGATGCCGAGTCGTAAGGCGATTCATGAGACACTTCAACGAAAGACTCGTTCGGCTGCCTAATGCCAGATACTGTTCTTTCTGGCCCATGTCGAAGAGATAACGTGATAAGGATGTACGAAACGCAAACATCCGGCGCAGATAAAATCTTCTTCGCGAAAAAATCCTTGAGGGCTTCCAACTTTGGGAGGAGGTGAGGTGCCTCTGACAAAGCCCTCTCTTGGAGAAGCGAGGCGCTGCTTTTCACCATGCTGAATTGTCAGCCATTGTCAGCCTACATGCAAGGGCCCCTTCTGCCCGCTATTGTGATTTATGAGGATTTATCATGATTTATCATGATTTATCATGATTTCTCATGATTTATCATGATTTCTCATGATTTATCATGATTTATCATGATTTTGTGTATTTAGTGGTGAGTATTGCGTAGTCAGGTTCCGCCAGGTTAGCGGCTGGTTTGACAAGAACATCTGACCCAAATACATGTCGTACATGTCATACCTTGCTTCAGTGAGCTTCATTGATTTTGATTTATCTTCATTTATCTTCATTTATCTTCATCCTCACATTGTGCCTCTGTGTTGTTATTTGCAATGCTGCTCTTTGGCCACCATCAAGCCAAGGCGGCCACAGCCAAGCACATACTTGGTGATGTCAACCATGTGCACATCTCTCTCTCTCTCTCTGTGTTATCGATTCCAAAACACTGTGATCCAAGTGTTGCAACTGCTAAAGTAAATCACCCAGATCGATCTATCATAGATTCATATTGTAATGTCAGCAATCTTCAGCGTGCCTGCGCATAGAAAACTCCAACATGGTACTCACCAACATGGGTATGCGGCCTGTCCATGAACACGGCTGATGCAGGTGAAAGAGGAACTGCTACAAAGTCGCTACAAGAATTCCAAGATGTTCTAAGGGAAGGACCCGTGGAACTCACCAGGGCCGTGCACGGCCTCCAGCAGTGTATCATTGTGCTAGAAATTGTTGGCTGTATGCTGCTGTATCGGCTTCGGCTTCTATGTGTGGTCGCTGAGCCAAGTACGGCCCAATTGAAGATGCTGTAATTCAGGTTCTTGGCTGCTTCTGGTGCCTCACTCATTCACTCTTTCCATAGTTCACCCTTCCTGACGCATCCTGAAACATCCTGAAGCAGTGAAGCAAACGTCTGGTCGCTGAGGATTTGACGAGCCCGGAGCGAATAAGGTACCTGCACAGGTTCGTCTGTCTTCCTACTCTCTCTTTCAACTTTAAGGCGAGAGTTTATTGATGTTTATTGTGGCATGAATAAGGATGCCATGAGCTTTCAAGCGCAATGGATAGATCGGCTCTCTGGTCGTTGCCCCGTCAGTTTTTTTTGCCCACAGCTGCCCGCAGCAACCCCACAATAGCGTCGGGCATCACAGAGTCAAGCGCCATCTGTCAGGCACTTAAGATCTAGGAATCTAGGGCTGATCGGCTGCAAATACCCACTTCGCACACAGATATGGTGATGTCTAATTTAAGTGCACATCACGAGATACAAACCCTCTCTTGTGCCAAATACTGCTACACATGGAAGCCAACAAATGCAGTGCTAGATTTAAGCTGGAGGCATGCAACTGAAGACCAGCATAAAGCGCAATGAGACGTTGCAGGACGTGGCTCTCAGTCCCCAAACAGCTGAATCCTTTGCTTGTCAATCTTCGAGCATCCAGATTCCTGAGCTTACCGGCTGATGTGCTGACAGGCCCCACAACAATCCACAACCAAAGAACCCTGCGCAAGCACTACGTATTATCCTGTGATACAGTAGCTGGACAAATTATTCAAACCGCACATCCATGAGTTGTAGGCTACCCCCTGTCCCCCCCAAATTTCAACGTTATCATTCCGTATCTTTGTTCCTGATCTTAGGGTTTGATTTACGTCCATTCGAAGGAGCGAACCAAGTCAAAAAAAAAAACATTGTAATTGGGGGTGTGGGGGGTTATTGGATTACAAGGGTTTGAGTTTGAATAATTCGTCCATCTACGGTAGGACTAGGACTGATAAGAATCATAGAAAGGAAGGATCTCCCGCCAAGCTTCATCTTTATGAATCCGATAGAACCAATCGCACACTTGCAGCTGGGCAAGACGATTTACAAACACCTTCCAGCTGGGATTGACAAATGAAGCTGGGGATGTGCAGCATTGTGCGACCATACTTCCGGAGCAAATGATTTCAATTTCACACCTCATCGTGGGTAATAAGCACCAGCTGGAATCTTGATTGTGCTCGTCTGGCTTCAATAAGAGCAGCAAGGGCCTCAACACCCACGAGGGAAGTGCTGTGGAGATATGTGGGAGTGGCAAAGTCAGGAAACGCCAAAAGATCCAAAAGGCAAACTTGTGCGAACTTGCTGCATCTTGCTACAGCTGAACATGCCTCAGCCAATCCTCGAATGTTGGCAGCGTCCAAGTTTGTAGTTGGCTCGTCAAGTGCCAGAACGCCACCTCATCAGCTGCGCTTCTTGATGTCTCTTCACACATGGACAAGCAATGACAAGCAATAAGCACACCTGACCACAGAAAAGCGCAGACAGGTGACAATTCACACAAAAAGAATCTGCCAGTGCTAGACGGATGATGAGGGAGCAAAGCACGCGCTGTCCAGCACTGCATCGCCCACCTCAGTGACATCTCAACTCTCAACAGACTCAACAGATCATAGAACTTACCCACACTGGTTTGGTCTTTGGCATTTGGTAAAGGTTGCAGAAATACAAATACCATGAAATACCATGAAAGACCCGCCCAAATCTGCAACTGCGCTGCTCACTAACAACATCTTGATAAGAGACAGGTTCAGACAGGCAACGCATGTCCAATTCAGCGTCGCCACAGACCATTACTACGCGGTAATTGTAGGATCGCCTTGGCCAGTGCATGACAAACGCATCACAAAAGAAAAAAAAATGTCTAGAATCAATTAGAATAATACATATTTGGCAATGTCTTGGCAAGAAATTGAGAGCTTGGCAAAGCCCTTCCAGTTGCACTTGAATCTACTGGACCTGCTTCTCCATCACCCTCTTCCGAATCTGACCTGTCGACTTCAGGCTGCACGAAGCCGTTCAACGAGTGCTCTACTTTGACTTGTTGAAAACATAGCCACGGACCTTACTGCTACATAGTCGATATCTCTTCCACGGTACACCTGAGAGCTCGTGGCAAGGGTGCAGTTCCATCATCTGCGATGGAAGCAGTAACATATTGTATCTCTTGCCAACTGCTTAAACAGAAAGCAGACTTAAAGCGTGTATGGCGTGTATCGCAGATTTGTAGACGGGAGACTCGCTGCCACAGCTCTTTGATGGTCTTGTTGATTTCCGCCATCTTGAGAGAATGGAATTTCATCAAGGCCTTGTCAAGTGCTGAATGGTAGCGGCCCAGGTCCTACAAACGCAGTTACTGATTTCGATTCCTGTGAATAAGTTGCAATGCTTTGCCAACAATCCCCATCTATGCTGCACAAATACTGTATTGTAAAGGCTTTCGTCCTTGGAAGCGAGGGCTGCAGATTCATGCCGAATGGTGGCTTCGCGGTGACGCTGTTCCACTCCTTTCTGCAGAGTCATGGGTACTACGAAGATTTCGGGACGGTTTTTGGATACTGAGAATGAAAGCTGGAAGTTGCATACGGTGTTCAATGAGACTTCCTACCTTGGAGGGTTGTGATTACTACCGTTTGTTCCTGGGTTATGTTCAAAACATACCGATCCACACGCATTTGTTTCAAGTTTCAAGTCTGATGAATTCGTTGAAGTCAATGCCTACCCTACCTTGGGGGTCCTGCATACAGCGGAGAAGCAAGCTCCAAATCAAGCGCTCTGATGCTTTCTCGTGTCTGGACAAGCTCACCTTCGCGAAAAGAACGCTGCTTCTGCAACTCTGTGCTCCTCAATCGGATTGTTGCCAGCTGCTGGCGTAAAGCTTCAACATCTCTGCCGCCCAAGTCTTTCAACAAAGTATCGATTTCTTGCTGGTGTTGCTGAGCTTCCACTTCAATCTTCTTGAGTCGGATGTTGGCCAGCAATGCCTCTCTCACAGCCTCCTTCTTCTTCCGTTTGTCTTCTGCGCCCTCGAGTCGTGCACGAAGGCCTTCAAGCTCCCGCTCCGATGATCTCACAGTGTTGTCAGCTGCTGCCAGCTTTGCCTTCAGTGCATCTGCATTCTCCACCCGGCCCTGCATCACATCAATTGACTTGCTGAGCTCAGTCAACGCATCCACTTCTCTCTGAAGATTGCGCACTTTTGCGTCCTGAATGTCCAAGTCGTGTCTGAAGCGTGTGACGTTCTGGGAGCGTTCATCGCGAAGCTGCTTGGCTCGAGCAAACGTGGAGTCTGCAGTAGCTCGTGCTCGTCGGGCAGCCTCGGTGCTTTCCTGTAACTCTACCTTTCGAACAGCCAATTCAGAGTCCACATCGGTTCTTCGAGCAACTTGGGATTGCAAAAGTTGCATGCGTCCTTTCTGCTCTGCAATCTGCGTTCGCAGCTGCTCCTGCTGCTTGGCAAGCAGATCTCTCTGCATTCGCACAGAGTCTTCCTCCTTTCCAAGTTCGACCAATTGTTCTTGAAGTGCTCGCAATTGGTCTCTTTCCGCCTACAGCCAGGTCCCGAACAATGAGTTTCTGTTCTCGTTTATGCCATATCAGGCAATATCATTGGTCAAAATTTGCCCGATGCATCATGTCAACTATACTCGGGCATCCCCTCAGTTTTTGGACGTTTTTGGACACGCCCAAATCCGGGATATCTGGGCTGCGGGAAGGTGGATGTGAAGAAGTAAATATCGATATTGTTATTCCTATTATTATCATTGTTGAAATAATAATTATCAATCATTATTATTAGTGGTAGTGGTAGTGATAGTGGTAGTGGTAGTGGTAGTGGTAGTAGTAGTAGTGGTGGTAGTAGTAGTAGTAGTACTAGTATTATTATTGTTGATATATACATGTCCTTCAAATCTTGTACCATGCGAGCACAGGTGCTACGTCAAAACATGTCAAAACCAAGTACAGAGACAAAACTGAAGAAAATGAAACCTTCACTTACGCCTTACGCACTTTAGGTTTTCTTTCGTTCCTTGGAATTGGCCTTAACCAATCCAATGTGGACCTTGTCAGCCATTGTGACGCAATCCTGACATGAAATTGTCATGCCATTTGCATTGTTAATTTTGAAATTGTCAAGTTCTTGGCAGGTGCGGCCCGCCAAAAAAACTGAAAGACGACTGAAACTTGATGAATGTTTGGCCATGTCGGATTGAACCCCCCAGATTTCCGAGCCTGCAGTGAAACGTTGGAGTTGGCACCGAGAAGCCTGGCTTCTTTGCTTCGCACAGCACCTCGCAACTCCTCCACAGAGTTGAAGAGTCGCCTAAGCGCATGGCCAAGGCTGGCCTCCACGACACAAATCATAGCGATATATTTTTATTTTGTGATATTTATTTGTCTATTTATTTATCTATTTATTTATCTATTTATCTATAGTCTAAATATTTATCTCTTCTGTCATTTATTTATCCATACATTTATGTATTCATCTTTACTTGACTCTATCAGCTGGTGTGACCTGCTGACCCCCCGTTTCGACACGTGTGCCAGGTGCTACTTTGAGCTCGGTTACTGCAAAGCAGAAGCTTCAGGGCGCAATTCATGAAGTGCTTTGACCTGACATCGGCAACTCATCTCATAAGTGCTTATGTACAACCTGAGCCAATCTTGAGGGCCCAAGTGTTGGGCCGGCTTGGGCCGGATTGGGCCGGAGTTATGAGCAAAGCTTAGATGAAGTTGGCATGCGAAAGATCGACTTTGTCTCTGTCTTTGTGCAAATCTGCTCTGTATGCGTATGTGCAGACCATTATTGCATGTGCACCAGTTACAGTTTGTGTGCAAGATCAAATTAATGCAATGCAGGATCACGTAGTCCCATCATCTGGTGCAAACCACAAATAAAATATGACTAGCCACCCAAGTGACGAAATCATGTTTGTGTCTCCATCTATGGATGAGTAGACTACACTGCATGGTGTGTGGCAATGATTGCAGAATATAATGTAAGACTATGACAATCAAATATGCATGACGAACAAATTGTATGCAGGTTGTTGCGTATTCGGCGCAGGGTTGCAGCCGGAGCAGCTCGTTCTTCCAATCGTCTGCGTTCTCGCTCCTCTGGCTCCAACAGTCTCTGCAAGGATCCTCAATATGATAGAGTGCTTCAAAGCACCCTAGGAAGCAATTCACATCCGGTCAAAGCCAATGAAAATGACACCCTACATTACTCAGCTAATTATTTTGTATTATACAAGGCATTAAAATGATTATATCCGATGTCCAAGTCCGGCACTCTCTTCTTCCATGGCTGGTTGCAGCTCTTTCTGGCGCCGTGGAACTTCATCCTTGCGCAACTGCTCCAAGCGGTCCCAGCGAGGACGCTGAGACTCCAAAGCCGTCTCTTGGGATTGGACTTCATTGAGCTTTTGATGGCTAGACTCCAAGAAGCCTGGGATCTTCGCTATCAACTTCTCCATGGCATCTTCAAAAGTCGCGATGTCCCCATCTCCACAGAATGCTCGTTTGCAAAACTGGCAAATGTTTTTGGAGCGGGACTTCTCACGGAACTTTTCGTACATGTGTTTGGCACTCTCTGTCATGGACACGTCTTTGCGAGCGAGCTCAATCTGTTGCTTCACGTCTTGCAGGCGAGCCTTGAATTCACTTGCTGCGCTGCTGTGACTGGCTCCTGAGGTTGCTGAAGGCACTCCAAGTTCTGCAGCAATCCGGCCATCTTCTTGTTGGAGTCTCTGAAGCTCAGCTTCAGCTGCGGCTTTCTTTGCAACAGCAACACCAATGCGATTTTGCATGTCTTGGCACTTTTTGATTTGTTGCTGAAGGAGGGACTGCGAATCCTGCAGGGCAGCAACAACCTTGGCTTCTGCTTCAGCAGCTTCAGGCATCTGTCCCAGCAAAGGCACCAGCCCTGCTCGCAAATCTCCAACTTTTTTGCCAAGATCTCCTTCTGCTTCTCGTAAGCGTTGTCGCAAAGCATCCACCTCAATTCAGAACTGATTCAATACCTTCAAACCTGTGGGTGGATGATGGATGCCCCGGGGTGGAGCTAGAATCCCTCACAACAACAGACAACAGCCTGGGCATGTCGTATAGCGAACAGAAGTCACACGGGGAATTTCACAACTAGCGGGTCTGGGTCGCGTAACTCTCTCAGCACGTTTGATCTTGCTTGGACATGTTTGGCCAAAGTCTGATGGCGACGTATGGACCAACCAAACGGAAGTACATGAGGTGTCAATTCAAGTAACATCAGCAAAACAGAAACAGCAACGAAATACAATCGAGGCACTTCTGCATGTACACTGCTCTGCGCTTCTAGCTGTGCAACCTCGCTGCTCTTGCGAGACAAGGAGTACTGCAAGTCGTGTCTGCGCCTTCCAATTTCTTCTTGCCGTGCTTCAAGGCGCCGAAGTCGCGCATCATTTCCTTCTGCGCTCAATGCAGCCTCGTTTTCTCGCAAACCGCGAACCAAAGCATCCAAATCTGGTGCTGCTCGGGCCAAGGTTTTGGCTTCTTCCTCCAATCGTGAGATGGCTTTTGTCGCATCTTGGATTCTGGATTCATGCTTGGAGGCTTCGAGTGAGGCCTCTTGCAAGGCACGCTCCGTCGCAGCAATGCTTTCTTCAGCCTGGGAGTCTCGCTGCCTTTGCTCTCGCTCTGCTTGAGCAAACTTGGCCGCTTCTGAGTCTAGTTTGGCACGAAGGGCTTCAACCGACGGTTCCTTTGCTTGCTGCAAACGGCTTTTCAGGTCAGCCTTGCGAGATGTTAAGAGTTCAGCAGCCGCAACTGTCTCTCCCATATCTTCACGTAGCTGACGTGCTGCATTCACAGCTGCGTGATAGACAGATTCACCCTTGGCCAATTCCGCTCTGGCCTGTTTCACTTGCTGATCACTTTGCACGAGCACACGCTCATTGAATTGCCTGGACTGCTCCTCCAGTTCAGCAAGGGACTCCCTAAAAATGTCTTGCCCTCTTTGCTTCATGGCATCAGAGGTTTCCTGCTTCTCCTTCTGACACCTACCTATCAAACCTTTCAGCTCAGCTACACGGATGCCACAACTTTCATATTGTGCTAAATCTAGCTCTGCCTTCTGCAGTTCGTCGTTGATTCCACCAAGTTTTGAATCCAAGGTCTCCAGCTCGGCCGAAAGTTCTTTGGCAATCCGTTCCCGGTCTTCTTTTTGGCCACCGAGCTTCCGAGCTTGATCAAGATGGGCCTGAGACAAGTCTGCATCAGCTTTGCGATCCCGGGTAGTTTTGGTCCAATCACGTTGCACTTCTTTGATGTTTTGCAGAGCCTTGGTGTATCGTGTTGCTCCAAATATGTCATCGAAGCGCTTCTTGACACTGCCAGCATCTTGCAAAGGCCATGACGACTCTTCCTGGTGACAGAAAATCACATTCTCAAGTACAGCACGGGACACGCCCATGAGTTCTGGTACTTGTGTATCCATGTCCGCGCATCTGTGGCTGAGGCTTGCTTTGCTTCCATCATCTGCAGTGGTCCGCAAAACACTTTCCAAGGCTTTGAAGGTTGGCTTCAAGCGGCCAGCGACTCTGCGATTGCTCAGTTGGTAGGAGCGAATGGCACAGATTTCCCGGTTCATGTCGACGCCTGCTTTGAAAAGCATTCGGATCTGGCCTTTTACCTCTGGAAGTCTGGCAATCTGAGGGTCATGAACAAAGCCATGTCCATTCTTGGCATTGGGAGGTAAGATTCCGGCTGAGGCCACTTTGAGACACTCAATGATTGTCGTCTTTCCAGAGCCGTTTGGGCCCACGATGAGTGTCAGGGGCTTCTCAAATTCGATGATTTCCATCCGCTCATGGTTGAAGCTCCTTATGCCTTGAATGCCAAGCTTCGAGATGGTCGTCATGGCCAGATGAGGAAGTGCTAGGAACTGCTCAATCACATGCTACGCTATGCCACACTTGTATTTACGTTGCACTCAAGCTGTCAAGTTGGACGAGGTAAGTGCTGCAAGCCTACGCATGTAGAGGCTGCAAGATGCTGGAAAACTTGAATTTCTATGAATTTCTCACGATGTGAGACCTGGTGGTTGGTTCTGACAGGCTGTCATCTCATTCATCCTGCTTCACTGTCTATGTACTGGGACTTTTGGATTTTCCACCCAAAATCCCAAACCTGAGCCACTCCTTGCAAACACAAGTCAACAACCAGCGGAACTTCTGCTGGGAAAGGGCTGAGGCAAGAAACCCTGTGTCAGAGCACGCCCTTTTGAACCGCCGCAGGGTTTGCAAAGCAGTTCACTCTGTGTTGAGATTTGGCCAGCCTAAGCAGTCGCCCACGCTGATTGCCGGTCTTCCACCAGAATTCTTCTCAACATGACCCCACCTCCTTTTCGCAACCTGCCAGCGCAGCTTCTTGCAGCTGGATCCTTGCAAACAAATGATATGAGCATGTTTGATCATTTTTGCCCACAGATCCGACGGTCAGTAGCCACTGTATGGAACTGGACTGCGGTAAATGCTCTTCACAAAATTCTGATCTCAGGACTCTTGCTGCATTGCAATGCCGGGACTCAGCCAATTGAGAAACGGCTCTTTGTCGGTCGTGGACACCATGCCTCACACAACATCCATTGAGTAATTACACTCCTGTGCTGCACTTTGGGCGCAAAAACGTGTGGCATGATTTTAGACGGAGTTGCGTACGACTCGTTGCAAGAATGGGTCCATGGTCCATCTGAGGAACTAAAAAATGCAACATCAAGCGGTGTAACTGCTTCATACTGCTTCTACAATCAATGCCTGAGGCCAGTGGGCCACCCCTCTCTCTCACTCTCTCCCTATCTAGGTGTGTCTGCGTGTGTGCTTGTGCGTGTTTGATCGTGTTTGTGCATCTGCTTCTCCACATCTGTGGACTTTCTCTGTTGTTTCCCTCCCTCCTTAGGAAGTTGTTCAGGATCCTTCCCGTGGCCTTTCTGCATGCAGGTGCCATGGCTGCTTGAATTCCCAAGCTGAAGATGCAGGATCCTCCACAGTCCCTGGGGTCACATTCCAGTGTCATAAAACTTCGGCACTTAGTAAGATTTTGACGATCTGGCAGAACTGTTTCAGCGGACAGGTCTCCATGTTGATTGTTTCAAGAACACTGGAAACATGGAAACATGGAAACATGCAAGATTCTCACAGAACAACGCACCAAGGCCGGGGTGCCAGAAGCTCTGATCGAAGAACCACAGAGCTCAAGCAAAGCAACTTTAGCTTCGCTACATTTCCTGACTTCAAACGTAGCTAAACTCAGCAAAACCTATGCAGCCTATGCACATTGCAAGGTGAGACGTTCAAACAAGCAACTAACACAAGCAACTACTGCAACACACGGATACACAAGGCATGCTTTGTCAGTCCTTTCTGGCGAACCAGTCGGGAATGCTCGAGTTACCTATCCATGGAGACAGAGCGTGCTGCTGATGAACTTTGGATCACTTTGCACCGAGAGACTGAGGATAGCCCATGATCCAACCATTAGAGCTGAGAAGATCCGGATTGATGATCAAACATCTCGACTGCAAGTTCTGTACAACTTACTCACTTTGCCGAACTTACTCTGCTGCAACCACAGCAGCATCAAAGGATTCCCTGGAAAATTGTAGTTTGGTTTTGACTTGACCGATGTCCATACAATTATTAGTAGGCTGATGAAAAGAGTCTGTTCCAACTCACTTCGTATCCTCCAGCCTTCCATCTTTCAGCTGAGTGTGGTCGAGCAGCAGGCGATGACGCAGGCGAGTCATCTTTAAAAATTGCCCTGTAGCAGCATCAGCAGATATCAGCAGCACACTCCACTCCGTGTGTCTCTCCCCTCGCTCTTAGACTTCCATAGAAAAACGACCCCTTCTGAGTCAGAACTTCTGTCAGAAATGTCGGGAATCATTATACCACGCCGGTCTCTCCTCCACCTGGATGGCATGTCTGAAGGCCTTTGCGAAAGTGGTGCATCTGACACCGTTTGTTCTCCGTCAGGTCGTAATTGCAAGGTCTCTTGCACTTGACCCTTTGGAAGCGTACTTCTGCCAACACGCCTAAGAGGGGGGTCAAGATTGAGTCAAGAAGTCAAATTGGACAGGACGCTGGACTCATCACGGAATGGTCTCGACAGATCTGACTCTTTTCTTACACCGCATCTTTGAAAGTTTTGCAGTCAAGTAACCGAACATGCGGTGTGACCTTCGCCGCAGTTGCAGGGACAGTTGGCTGTGATGGTTGTGAAGTCTTGAAGTGAACCTTGCCCGTGCAGCACCGTGCGCCAGCCCATCTTGGGTCTCATGTAATGAGATTCTGCCCAGCATGAAGCACTTTGAACACATCCATCTTGCACGTGGTTTATGTGAACGTTTATGATGTTTCCTCTCAGCTGCTGCCAGCACATTGTTCTTGTGAGTGATGGGGTCATAGAGTCATGGCATTCAGCTGTGTGAGAAGTCGGGAAAAGCAGGACGAAAAGCATGACATGTGTCCTTGTGGCCTTGCAAGTGTTTGCAATTGAAAGCATCCATAGCATCCCAATGCATCGCAGCCACAGAGACTTTGCTGAGCATTTTTGACTTCTTGTCAACCTCGTCGTTCACGATAGTCACGTGCATCCTTAGCGGAACTCAAGGTGCACAACGAGGTGCACAACTAAGTGCCGTTTCACAGCTGTGGCAAGCAGTGACCAGGGTCTTGGCTCCTCGGCTGCACCTCCACAACACGCTTTTGCAGAGGCAGAAGAAGTGCATGAGTCATCTACCAGATATGTATATATATATATACGCCCATTTACGTAATATCACGTTACTTTACGTTAGTTGCATTTGTGACTCTGCACGCAAAATTGCCTCTTTCTGGGTGATCTTTCTGTGGGTCAGGATCTGTTCGCACAGACGAAGCAGGTCCAGAGAGAATTCGAGTGACCTGCAGGGCGCAGTTTTCTCTCGTTTGAATCTGAGATGAAACAAGAAGCACTGGGAGAGCCTTCTGTGCTGCAGGTGTTCGGGGTCGTGCAACTTTGGGTGGACTGTGTCCTGGAGTCTGCATGATTTCATGTCCACATCAATGAAACAATATGAAAATAAATGTCATCTAAGAAAAGTCAGAGGTACAGAATCATTCAGAGCTAGAAAGAGAAAAGCAAGGAAATTAATTTGGAGCGGTGACAGTTGTGCTGGTGTTGTGAGCCTCTGCGTGCTTCTGTGCCATCTTCTCGCTCCACCCAGTCCTGTGTCTGCATGCAAGACACAAAGTGTTCCAAAAAAAGAGTTGTTTCAAGATTAAATTACATAATCATCTCGCCTATCGTGCAATCTCCTCCCTTGCCTCTCTTTCTGCCTATTTGCTCCCTTGGTCTTTGTTTTAACTAGTTATCTCATATCTTCATCCGTCCCTTCAACATTCATCTTGGTCGTCCAGCCCACCTTGAAGCTTTGAACTGGAGGTCGTTCTGCCTGGGGTAGGTCCGCTGCTAGGTGGTTCCACAAGTCTTTCCCCTTCTTTTCTCAACCCCTTTACCCCGTTGAAACTACGAGGTCAACATCCTGAAGCCCTCCAAAGCCAGGGACCTCCTGGTTGACATTCTAAGGGGAGTGCGTGACCCTGTTCAGCCACGCGTTGCGAAGGTTCAACAACTCTTCAAGGATCGATTTTTTCTTCAAACATATTCCTTTTGCGAGTCTTATGCTGAGTTGGTCCAAGTTGCATCTGAGAAACGTCCTGGAATGTCAGGCAAAGTAACGTGCGAAAGTTTTGTTTCCGCCACCTCAAGACAGCTGGCGCACTGCTCGTGATACAAATTGAAACGCTTCGAAAAGTCCGGTTGCATGCGTTAGTTAGATAGATTCGATTAAGATAGAATAGATTAGATTAGATTCGATTAGCTTAGATTACATTAGATCGGATTGGATTAGACTAGATTGTATAGGTTAGACGGTTGGATTATGTTAGATTAGATTATATAGATAGGTAGATAGAAGGATAGATTAGATAGATTGATTAGATAGATTTCGTAGATCAGATAGATTGATTGGATACATAGGATAGATAGGATACATAGGATAGATAGGATAGATAAGATGGATAGGATACGTAAGATACATAGGATAGATAGGATAGATAAGATAGATAGGAATATAGATAGGAATCGGATGGAATCGGAATATAGATAGATAGATAGATAGATAGATAGATAAATAGATAGATAGATTAGATTAGATTAGATTAGATTAGGTTAGATTAGATTAGATTAGATAAGATTAGATTAGATTAGATTAGATAGATTAGATAGATAGATTAGATAGATTAGATAGATTAGATAGATTAGATAGATTAGATAGATTAGATAGATTAGATAGGTTAGATAGGTTAGATAGATAGATAGATAGATAGGTAGATAGATAGAATTAGATTAGATTAGATTAGATTAAGATTAAGATTTAGATTTAGATTTAGATTTAGAATTAGATTAGATAGATAGATAAGATAGATAAGATAGATTAGATAGATAAGATAGATAAGATAGATAAGATAGATAAGATAGATAAGATAGATAAGATAGATAAGATAGATAAGATAGATAAGATA
>Ga0126342_10012292_pt1 | contig 15270 bp, 20 predicted proteins | sample Cyp1metagenome_FD_92528 | JGI IMG/M metagenome (GOLD analysis project Ga0126342, IMG submission 92528) | Coral microbial communities from Lord Howe Island, Old Settlement Bay, Australia - Cyphastrea 1 metagenome | ecosystem: Host-associated > Invertebrates > Cnidaria > Coral ...
TGCGACCAACCGGACCCAACACTCTGAGGACGCAAGCCGGGAGACACAGTCAAAATCATACGACCAAGGCAAGCAACCCTTTTCTAAGGAGTAAGAACCCCATACAGGTAAACCTGTTTGGGGGAAAAAAAATGTATATGGCAAAAATATGGAAAAGTGAAGAATTTGTATGGAAATGTGAAGTATTTTTCAAGAAAAAAATGGAAAATATATGGGAAAATGCCGAATTTGTCTGGAAAAGTGAAAATTTTTTATGGTCCAACAGTATTCGAAGTATAGGTTTTTTGACGTCAACTGCTTCTAAGATTATTCTAAGTATCGTTTTTAAAGTTCAATTCCTGGGATGCCCCGGGAAGCCAAAATTTCAATTACATATTCTATGTGGGTGAAGGACCTTATATATATGTTGTAATGTCTTGGGATGTTCTAAGTGCGGGGGTCTCCACAGCTGATTGAAAACTTTGTGTTCGTATAACATGTCTTCTGCTCGCAGAACTCTAAAATGTGTCACTGTGAAGCGTCCATCGACCCGCTTGGATTCGCAAATATAGTTATGTCAATAGATCATTATAGAAATATATATATATATATGTGTGTGTGTGAGTGTTGTAATGCCTTGGGATGTGTATTTTACCAGGTCAGCCACCAATGTTACAATAACTAATGGGGTGGACAACCAAACCGTTAAGCTGCTAGTCCTTTTGAACCAACGCTACCGCAGGTAGTCAGCATGATGTGTTATACATGTGGTTTTGCTGCAGGAGTTTTTACACCCCCCTCAGGCAAGCAGGGACTGCTGCGGAGACTGAATAACCTTTAGAGCTAACCGGATTTTATGCAGCATTTCAAAGGTCCCTCTAAAAAGCTCAAGCCCGCAAAACCAATCACAGCGATGCAAGGGAAGGCCATGCCACATCTTGCTCAAAAGCTGTACATCAATGCCACCTAACGGTTCCAGTAAATCCAACGGCCGCCGGCCTCATCTCGGTAATACCACGCCCCTCGCCAATGGCTCCACTCACGGCGAGCACCGTAATGATCACGATTCCACCTCCATGAGGCTTCAGGGCGACCTGAGCTGGATGCCTGCCTTCGACGCCATCGTGGGCTCTGGCTCCAGAAATGGTCTTGCGCCGCTCTTTGGTGTTGGAGGATCAGGCAAAAGAAATGGTGTGGCACCGGATGAGGCATCTGCCTGCGCAGAGCTGGATGCGGCCTCAGTTCCCATGGGCACATTTCCCTCCTCTTCGGCCTTTCTCTTGCGCTCGATCTGAGGATCGGCTTTGGGAGGACCGGCCTTTGCGGCAATGCTTTGCTTCTCCTTTCGACCCATAGATCTTCTCAAGGAAATCCTGGGTGCCGTCAAAAGGTACCTGAACAATGCCCTTCCAGGTAAGCATCTGCCGATAGGAATTTTTGCGCCCAATGTAATGTAGCTGACATATTCGGTCTCCAAAATGTGGCGCCCGAACATGAAACCCCAAACTTTCGTCCAGGCCCCGCGATACTCGACGGGAAAGCCATCAACTCCAGCAGGCTGACTCATGTAAAAGAGCTTTGACAAGCAATTTGCATGCTCGGCATTGGTGGCGACGCCAGCTGATACCTGAATGCGGGTTCGAGGAGGATCCGGCAAATTTGCGAAGGCGAACATGTCATCGAAGATGCAGTCGTTCAACCCTCTGCCGTCCTCATGCACTCGATCACAGAAAGTCACGTGACAAGAGTACCTGTCCTCAACGTTCTCGTACCCAAGCTGCTTGGCTCCCTTGTAACGATCTCTGCAATCTTTCAGCACTGACGATTCGAGGCTAGTGAGCCCTCGCGCGCCCACTTCTAGCCGGAGCAAGTCAGCCTGCTCACCTGTGAGGGTGGCTGGCTAGTAACGTGGAGCCGTACATCCCAAATTCTGCAAGCTTCTGCATGCGTCTCTCCAGGACCTTCGTGCGGCGATTGGCTTGTCTCTTTGTCCGTCCAGACTCGTCCATGGGCAAGGGCTCGTACCCACATGTTGAGCACACGACCTGGCCACTGACGTACTCAGTACTCGACCAAACACAAAGGGCATTCACCTGTGAAAGGCTGAGCATGACGCGGTGCAATGTAGACACGGCGCACCCGTGGGGGTGGCTGGTCACTGTGCACTCGGGCACCAGTGGTGTCGGCTTCATTGGTGGGTCGAGCATCAGGTTGCTCTGTGCTGGTGTCATCCATTGGCACATCGTGAGAAGGATCTGCATCATCGTGAGCAACAAGACGGACGCCAGAAGTCGGTGAAGTGGATGTTTCCGCAGCCTGCCATGAGGTGGGCTCGAGATTGCTCTCGGCGCGGGTCCACAGGACTTTGTCATCTTCTGAGATGCTGACTCATGCTGACGATGAATTGCGGTGGGATCTTCTCTGATGTAATAATGCCGTCCCGGTGTCCAGCACAAAGTTCACATTCCTCCTGAGATGCTCGTACGATTCCTGCGGGAGCTCCATCAACTCATTGCCAACCCTATACTGACGTTCCACCCGCAGTCGACGGCAAACATTGTTGCTGTCTAGTACGCAGAGAGCCTGACGCGGTTCTTCTCGGACTTGACAAAGTGCCAATTATCCTTGAACTCCATTGCGTCGGCATACCCGTTTGCGCGCAACCAGGAGAATCTAGGGTTGGCTTGCCCTCGCGGGCAGCTGGTCATCGCCTTAAACTTGGGTTCCAATGCCTCGAAGAACTGGTCAAAGATGGGGTGAATGCCATATAGTCAGCAGACCAGGGCGCGGCCGTGAGACCGGCCGATTGCAAATCCAGCTCCTTGGCTTTGTTGACCAACCAATTGAAATGGCGTTCACTATCCTCAAGGAGCGTCGGCCAATGCCCGCTGGGGCCGTCGTATGGCCAGTTCGGATTCTGAGCAATCCCATTCTCCCCCACCAGCTCATTCCCAAACCAGGACAAATGCAAGTTGATACGGGCCTCAGGTCCATAGCGCTCGCGGGCGTCCACGGCTAGTTCAACCCCTCGTTTGACCAGGCGTTGGAGGGTCTTTCCCCACATCATCTCATGGATGAACTCTGAAACATACCCTGGTTTGCTGCTGAAAGTGTTCAGACAAATCGTATTTCCTCAAGGTGTGTCGGCGGCCAGTGACAAGGCACATGACGAATCAGAGACAAGGATCCAGATGACGGGGCTCGGGCTCACGCCCGGCAGGCTGACCTTCTCCAACTCGGATTCTTTGGGCAGGAGCAGAAATCCAAGTGTTCGGCCAGTGGGTCCCCTTTTCCATAGAAGCAAACTGCCGAAGCAGGCGTCCACTCCCCCATCAACCCTTCTGTGAAATCGGATGCAATAGCGTTTTCACCTTGATTGCGCACGACCAATGCAAACAGGATTCGGTTGTGGATGTGGGCCCAGGCACGTTTATTCACATCACGTGTGGCGGCACTGCGAGTCGCGAGTCAGCCATTTTGACAGGACAGGCAAGTTTGACGCTACAGGCGATCCTTTTGGATGCCTGGCCCCTGGCAGCTACCCGGAAACACTCATGAAGCATGTCAGCCAACTTGAAAGTGTAGTTCTCAGCAAGTTTAAGAGCTTTACCCCTACTTTGATCATGCTCATGACTGCCGTCACATTTGAATGAGTCTAATTTGGCAAGTTCTTTGAAATTTCCCGCAATGGACCAACTTTTCTTCATTGGTTGACCATTGTTTCCAAGAACACCCAACATACAACCATCAAAGTGGTGCATGGTCATGGAACGTTCTAAAAGGAAATTTCTTACCATTGGCCATCTCCAATATCTGCAGTTCTTGGACAGTTCAAATGCTATCAAAGTTCGTTCATCATAAACTTCATCCACAAGTTTGACAAAGATTTGAACAGCTTAGTAAGCTGCTTTTGTTGCTCTTTGATTCTTTCTTGTCCTTCAACAGTAAGACCATTTACGTTTCCCCAAGGGCTTCCTCCAACACATGGCAACGATGCGTAAAGGATCAAAGTGCCATCGTGAAAGTCATTTCTAAAGTCTTGGACTTGGGAGGCTAGCCGTTGCCGACAGCTGTTAGTGGTACCATCATCTTTTTCGGTAACTCTAATGCAGTGGCAATCCTGACTGGAGTTTCTTTGGGTACTAAGTTTCAAATCATCAGAGCAACAAAATTCGATCAACATTCTGGGCTCAAAGGATTTTTCAGAGCCCGGCAGCAGTAGCTAGTTTTGGCACCTTAGTGGAGTTCGGCGCCGCGGCGTCGCGGGCTGCTTCGTCCACCTTTGTCGGGCCAATGCCAATGAGTTGGATGGCATGTAGCCAAAGGGCTGGTCGGGTAAAAGCTTTGGTAAGAATGTCTGCAACTTGGAAATTTGTACCAACGTTGAGAAGATCGAACTGTTTACATTCAAATTGCTGTTTCAACCATTTGAAGTTGATATTCTGTGTCTTGTTCATGTGTCTCATAGAAGCTGATGAACCAGTGGACATGACCGTAATAGTCGCTTGATTGTCCTCCATGAACTTTACTTGATAGAATTCAGGGAAACTAGCCTTGAGGGAGTTGATGTCCGCAACACTACAACCCGTGTCAACATTCCCATTACAGATGTCATCAATTTCGGGGTCAATCCTGGTGAACACAGTATCTTCCTGAGGCTTCGCGGCATCGCGAGCTGGTTTAGCCTGAAGTTTCTTGAAAAGATTCAAGTGCTCGAACAGGGCCAGCATGGAAATACCCTCAGCTCTCATACTGTGATTTGCGGCAACAACCTCGGCCTCAGTTGAAGAAATTGCTACTACAACTGTTTGTTTCTTACTGAATGCATTTAAAGGGTAATAAGTATTGGGGCCGACAAGAACTATTGCACTGCCGGATGTACTCTTGCTATCATGTTCACCTGCGTGATCAGCATCGGCAAACAGCCAGAGTTGGCACTGATCGAATGCATCCCCAATGAAACCCTTGAGAAAGTGATGCTTTGTACAATTGATGTATGACACCAACCGATGCAAGGCAACATTGCATTCTATGGACCACTTTGTCACTCGGGAAGCTAAGCTTTGTGTGGCACGGAGCAAGTCAAATTTTGCCATTCACGCAGCGAACAATATTTTCATCAAGATCTTACTGGCCACAGGCTGGAGTTTGCCAGGCTTTTCATCCTCACTGAGTGTTGGCCTTGCTATGCCGGCATCTGTGAATGGTGTCGGCACCTCTTTCAAGGACGATGGATTGACCTTTGCAAGATTATAGAAATTTTCGACACAGGACCCAAGGAAATCACTCATGTCATACCTAACTAAGTTCACGGCCTTGGCCATGACGCCAGCTTTTGACTTCACAGCGTGATCTACCCCTCTGAACTTAGAGGCCTTTGCTTCCTTCTTTGCTTCGCGTTTGTCGCGATGTGGTCCTGGTCTGGCTTTGCTTGCCATTGCAATGTTTGAACTCGTCTGGTCCGTCCTGTCCATAACAGAAAACTGTTTTTCCTGTCCATAACTCGTTTGTTTGACTGCTGGATGTTTTCCTATCATCAGTATAAACATCATAGCCTCCCTGATTGTTCCCGCCGGTGATGCTAGGACAACCTTTTAGTGTGACCTTTTTGTCAAAGAAAGTTATGCGACTCGAATTTTGACAAGTAACATCTCCCCCCTCATCACCCGGCTGGTACAATCTTTTTCGGGGTTGAACATGATGTCTAATCCACGCCTTGTGAGTTTCATCATGCTCCACCAGTCTTGTGTTCTGTGTTGTGCTGCTGCTGACTTCTTGGCTTCAAATGCAAATGCAAATGGGTGTGCCTGCGAGGGCAACCGGAGAATTTTTTTCTCAAACTCCCGGTGCATACAGCCAAAGTAACGATCATATGGCTCAGGATCACCAATGTTCACTGCGGCTTTGATGCTTGCCCGAGCTTTTTCCATGTTTGCTGAAGGCCCAGCCATTTTGAAGTCATCTACATACACAACCAAAAGACAGTTGAGCTCTTGATGATGAAAAATTGAATGCCAAATATGTAAAATTTGCTTCCAGCCTTGTTTCACCACACGGCTATTGAGATGATTTTCCCAAATACCCCCACTATCAAGATGACAATACAGAGCAAGTAACATTGGAACCATAGGTTGCCAATACTTTTTCTCCCAATCCTTAGGCCACCGATTTCGAGGTAGTGATAACCATGTGGGCACCCCTGTGAAGAGGGCTTGTACGTAGGCCTGGATAGCATCTGCCTGCTGTTTTGAGAATCCCAGCTGGCTACCGAATGCGTCCAGCAGCTTTGCTGCCTCCCTGGATGCTGGTGAAGAGCCTAACTCATTAAAGATTGCATGATCCGAGTTCTCATCTCTCACATCGTTTCCCTGAAAAACTGTCCTACCTTTGAACTTCCGGCGAGGGTCTGATTCAGGCAATTCAGAACCCTTTTCATAGCAAGCCTCGAAGATCCGTCCTAGGTGGACCGTTTTGCCCTCGCGACGAGCCTCAGCTACTATGTCGCGGCATTCCCGGACGCGCTTCTCATCCCAAACACCCTTATTTCGGAGGTTTTCCCACTCTTTGTCAAGGGCGGCTTTACAAGCCTAGCAACTGAAGCGAAGAGCTCGAGTGCAACTTTGAACTCAAGTTCCTTGATCTTCTCCCTCACGAGCTCACGAAGCTTTGGCCGGTGTTCTTCCACGGCAGGCACAGAAACCTTTGGCATTGCTGGCACGGAAAACTTCTGAGATGCAGCTGGAATAATTTCCCATCGATCACCTACTAGCGTAGCTTTTGCACGAGAGCATTGAGTTGCCTCAAGCTGGGCTGGGGAAGACTTCTTCTTCTTATACCCTTCAAGCCAGATGGTGCTGACTTGCCCCCCTGAGCTTCTGCTAGTGCCTTTGCGTCCTCCTCTTCGATGATCTGCTTGCGCTCGTTTGATCCTAACATTTTCCACAACTCAGAGCCAATCCCTTCCGGACGTTTTGAACCTTTATAGTTACGGACAATCCGCTGACCATCCCAATGAAAACCATCTGGAATTATTACTTCACCTTTAGGGGTCAATTTGAGATCTGGGAATACGGGCTCTACAGGTGCATCTGGCTCGACATCGCTGTCGGCTGGTAGAGGCGTACCTGGCTCATATTCAAACTCTTCTTGTGGCGGATGCATGCTGGATTCGAGCGGCACAGCTTTGGGAGTCTGCGGAATCACCTGATCTTCAAGGCGATCGGCTTTGGGTGCTTTCGAGTCAATCAGAGCTTTCAAAGGAAAGATGAAACCCTCGGATGGTAATTCCAACCTTTTTGTTCTTTGGATAGTTAGTGCACCCCAGTTGACATGATAATCTGCAGCTTCCAGCTTGGCAACTAAGTATTCACCCTTCCAATCATGACCTGGTTGGATGTAATGCCCAAGGAAAATTCCTTCATTTGAGGTTGATGAAAGCTTGCCCGCTGTGTTATCGGCCCTTTTGGGGTTATTCCAGAACAACACTTTGGCACCAAATGGAATGTGCATTGCAGGGAACTCATCAGCAAACCTGAGCTGCCATGGGGATTCACTGCCGTCAAGCTGGGGGCTTGCATTGATCGCGGTTGCATGATGCTGCATGGCAAGTGGCCACATCTTCAACGGAAGCTCAGATTGGAGCAAATTGCTTCTGGCACCTTCCAGCATCTGGCGAACTTCGCGCTCTGCAAACGACTTTGACGAATCAACATATTCGATTGAGGTTTGATGTCGGTATCCTAAGTCCTTGATGGCCCTGATCAATTCTGGGGAATTGTCAGTGTACACAACTTGGACATCATCTTTTGATCCAATGAAGTGATTCAAACCATCAACACAGCTTTGTGAATCTGTTGATTGACTTGGATAGACATACCTATATTGAGTGTGCAGATCTTTCAACACCAACGCGACTTGTTCCCCCCTGAAGCCCTCTTCCACATTTCTCTTAATGATGACATGATCACCAATGATGTGGTCGCCAAACACTTCAGTTTCAATCCTCTTCTGACCACCTTTCTTTCGAGCCTGCGGGGCCATCATTCTTGCCCGTTGACAGGTCCTGCAGAATGGGTTCTTGGGGAAGTGCGTGTACTGATGCTGGGCACTTGCAGCTTCGGCTAGAAGATCCTCAATCTTGCGGCTTCGGACATACTCCTGCTGGGCATCATCATCAACTAGTTCATCCAACTGCTCTTCATCTCCGGCTTCGTCCCTTTTGGATTTTGAGCTCGACTGCGAGGTCGGCATTGCGAACAACTTCCTAAGATGCTTATCCTTCTGGAATTGCTCTTTGGTAAAAACCTTGCAGCTATCAGCCAAAACTGGGACATGACCATCGATCTTGAGCTGGACGACTTTGTCATCCGGACGGACTAGAATCGGTTTGCCATTGGCAGGCCATACGAAACTGTAACCCTGATCTACACATCTAGTTCCTACAGAGAGCACAGCTGGGGTATGATCGAGTACATACGGATGCACGGGATCTGGAAGTGCGGACAACTTGACATCGGCAACCTCACTAGCCTCAGTCGAACCATTTGCGGTAACTGCCGGTAACTAAGGAAATCGGATGCTCGGCTGCACGGCAGTTCTCTGCGCTGACATCCTTCAGCATACCTTTGGAGACTAAATTGGATTCGCTTCCTGAATCGACAAGCCAACTGACACCGGCCTTTGGCGCAGCCGTGGCAATGGATGGAAAACGTCCTACGTCTCTAAGAGCTTTGGGACCGCTGACAAATAAATCTGCATTCCTTACAAGTGATGTCACACGTGTCTTCATTCCAACAACAAAACCCACAACTTGGTGCAACATCCGGAGCTTCACAGTTTCCTGGAGCTGTCTTGCACATACCTGCGCCTCATGCTGTTCAACTTTGGACGAAACAGGAACGTCATCGGATGTCTTGTACACCTTAGTGAACTCTCTTGGAGGATGCTTGACGGGGACTTGGCGACCGACTGCCTTCACCTCGATCACCTGTGGGACCTTTCGGAATCTAAGACGTTTCATGCTGACACTTGGCTCATCCGAGCACGAAGTTGCCTTCGGCTGCTTTGTGGCAACAGGCAAACTTCTTGATCAGGCATGGAGCGGCATTGGATTCCTTACCCTTCTTCTTTGGTGCAGGAGAGTTCGTCCTCTTGGTGTCTTTGGTGGCGGCAGCAGCTTTGTCCTCACGTTTATAAAAACATTTAGCACCTCGTCTGCATTTACCCTGGGCATGATAGATACATGGGGTCTTTGCCATTTCTTCTTTGGACATCTTCTTCCCCTTATCATATTTATTGCCCCTTGATGGTGAACGTGTCTTAGTTCTTTTGGGTGGCTGGGTGCGAGACTTATCATCCTTAACATGTTTGAACTGACACTTTTTCCCCTTGTCGCACTGGCCCTTCTGGAACTTGTAACAAATCTTGTCACCTTTCCCCCGTTCCTGAGATCAGCCACGGCTCGGAGATTGCCGCCGGCTGGGGTTACCTCGCCCATCCCCTTTTGCTGGGGCGGCCTTCGTGTCTTTGGGACCAGCCTTATTCTTCTCTGCAATGCGATTGCGATTCTCCCTCAGCCTTTCCCTGTCAATCAGGTTCTTCATGGACTGATGGAGGAAGTTATAAGACTTTTCATGGGCCCTCTCGGATGCTCTGTCAAACACCTCGATGTCATACTTCAGCAACTGGCTCGGCCGGATCTGTCGCAACAGAGTGTCCCTTAACACAGCTTCTTCGGGGGTTGAAGCCATGCCGGCTAAAGTGGCATCCCATTTGTTGACAAATCTCCTAAGGCCTTGAACCGTGTCACCTACTTTGACAACCCAAAAGATCTTCTACTCTGTAGAAGCTACCCACTTCTTCGGAGGTTTTGAAGTAGTCCTCGAACATGAGCAGTACATACCTTCCCCTGACCTGGATACCTTTTCGGGACTGCTGCTCCTTACAGTTCAGAATCCTAGTTGCGAGATCTCCACCGGCTGAGCGTGTGAGCGCTGCTGATAGCTTTGTATCCAGTGTGAGAAACTTCCCAGGATCTTGAAGCTTCTTCTCAAGCTCTTCACGAGTGCACGACTGATCATACACTTCGTTAAGCCAGGTCCAAGCTTCGTCTGGACGGTCGGAGCAACTTTTGACTTCATCCCTAACATGGTTTTTCCAAGTCCTATATGATTCCGGAGCTGGCATGTTGTTCAGCTTGATGAGCTCAGCCTCCTTTGTCTTTGGCTTGTCCTTCTCTTCCCTATGGGTTAAGGCTTTCACCAATTCGATAAGTTCTGAGGGTCCCATCACTTGCTGTTGCTTGCTAACACTCTTTGGGGAATCATTTGGGGGAGTCTTGATAGCTTCAGTGGGAGTCATAAACCCTGAATGCGTCGGCAAGTGCGGCTTGTCGTTACCGACAGCTGGCTTTGGCGGAGTGCTGCTACCTTTGAGCAGCTCATCCAACTTGGCTTTTGCCTCTTGCGCCAACACAGCAGGTGTCTTCAACTCTTGGATTGGCTCATCACTTGCCCTAGCGGCAGGTGCATCAGGTGCTCTTGGAGTCGCAATACTATGATGTGGCACACCAGCGATGGTGGCTGGCTCAGCTTTCTGGACGGATGCTTTCGGAGCGGATGCTGGTTGCGCTTTGGCAACGTGACTCAGCTGTTCCTGAAGGTCATCGATTTGGTCCTGAAGACGGTTCTGTGCCGCTGCCTCGTTGATCTTCTCGGTCATCTCACGTTTGTAGTTTTCAAACTCTGTTTTCAACTGGATAAACCGGGCTTGCTCAATGGCAGCTTGTTCTTCATATTGCTTTTTCGCGGCAGCTATGGCGTCCTTGGCATGTTCTACATTTTGTGCATAGGAGGCTTCGAACTCGCTAGTGATACGTTACCTTTCCTCTACAATCTTCTGATCATGCTTTGCATTTGCCTCTGCCTTGAACTCCTCGACCTTTTTGTCATGTGATGCTTGAGCCTGATTTAGTCTGACCTCTAGCTCATCGCCTCTTTTCCTTTCCTCGTTTATAGCGCCAATTGCTTTGCTCTCTACATCCTGCAACCTTTGCTCATACTCCTGCTCCTGCATAGAGAATCTACTTGACCATTCACTATGGATTGAGTCAACTACTCCCTGCAAAATTTGAAGGTGCCTCTGTTCAGCTTCACTCATGGCTTGCAGTGTGTTTCCACTTGTGGTCTGAGACAGGTTGTTTTGTATGAATGTAAAGTACGCAACTACAGGCTGATACATGGTCTCATCGTCCATCGGCACGGAGTTGCCTCCGGCTACATTGGGCACGGAGGCTGATGGACCTGACCCTGGAACGACGAGAGGAAGATCAGATGGGGTCCCCATAGCAAAGTGGTGAGACTACGGCTGATAACCTGTATTTTACCAGGTCAGCCACCAATGTTACAATAACTAATGGGGCGGACAACCAAACCGTTAAGCTGCTAGTCCTTTTGAACCAACGCTACCGCAGGTAGTCAGCATGCTGTGTTATACATGTGGTTTTACTGCAGGAGTTTTTACATTGACAACTTTTTGTTTATATAAATATAGTTATGTCAATAGATCATTATTCAAATATATATATATATACATGTTGTAATGTCTTGGGATGTTCTAAGTGTGGGGGTCTCCGCAGCTGATTGAGAACTTTGTGTTCATAAAAATATAGTTCTGTCAATAGATCATTATAAATATATAAATGTAATGTCTTGGGATGTTCTAAGTGCGGGGGTCTCCACAGCTGATTGATAACTGTGTGCTCATATAAATGTAGTTATCTCAATAGATCATTATAGAAATATAAGCTTCTCCGCTTACATAGAATATGCATTTTTCAATTGCACAGGCAAATTTGCCGAAAATGTACTTAGAATATCCCCCCATTTCATGTTGATTTGTTTCTCCCCATTTGGCCTTGCTTTCGAAGCCTTTGTACATCTCTATGCGGCGGTGAAAAATGTACTCTTTAGTACACAAAGCAATAAGAAATCGGTCAATTTGGGTACCCTGCCAGTTTTTGATGTTGGCACCAAACACCTTGTGAAAAACATACCTATCTGTTTGTCTGGAAACATGAAAGAATTTATATGGAAAACATATGGAAAAGTGAAGAATTTTAATGGAAATGTGAAAGATTTTAAGAAAAATGAAAAAAAAATATATATATATATATGGAAAAATGATGAAATTGACTGAAAAAGTGAAAGAATTTATATGGCAAAAATATGGCAAAATGAAGAATTTGTATGGAAATGCGAAGGATTTTTTAAGAAAAAATGAAAAAATATATGGAAAAATGACGAATTCGTCTAGAAAAGTGAAAGAATTTATATGGTCCAACGGTATTCTAAGTATAGGTTTTTTGACCTCAACTGTATTCTAAGATATTCTAAGTATCGTTTTTAAAGTTCAATTCCTGGGATGCCCTGGGAAGCCAAAATTTCAATTCCATATTCTATGTGGGTGAAGGACCTTATATATATATATACATGTTGTAATGTCTTGGGACGTTCTAAGTGTGGGGGTCTCCACAGCTGATTGAAAACTTTGTGTTCATATAAATAGTTATAGATCATTATAAAAATATATATGTTGTAATGTCTTGGGATGTTCTAAGTGCGGGGGTCTCCACAGCTGATTGATAACTTTGTGCTCATATAAATATAGTTATGTCAATTGATCATTTTAAAACAAGTATAAAAACATTTATGCTGTATTATCTTGGGATGTTCTATCTGTGAGAGTTTCCGGCTGTTCCATAACATACTTGTTCGGTGAAAAAAGGAAGTATTTTCCAAACGATGTTCTAAGTGAGTGTCCGGCACTATAATGAGTTTCCAAGCTGTCATGTAGTTTTGATAGAAATCTCGATGGTTCCTGTCGTTCTAGGTCTTCCTGTACCCTGCTTCCTTTGCACTTTCTGAAATCTTATTTTCATGTCTTTTATTCTCTTTTTGTTTCTAACATAGCTTTTCTGAGCTTCCCTACATCTTAAAATGCAAAACGCATTCTCGCCAAGAGGTTGGCTCTGATGCCATGTCACCATTGCAGTGTGGTCGGGTTTCAGCCTACGTCGTGAGCTTCCAGTCTAAGGTCAAGGCCTCGACCCCAAAGCCTGCCTCAATGGAATTGAGAGCATTGTGGTGCGACTGCCGGGCCATTGCGGACAGTCAATTTCAACTGAGTCTCGAACATTGTTGCAAGCTGCGACACGTCATGGATAGCAGCGGCCTTCAAATCGAACCCTGGTGATGGTGGATGTTGAGCCCAGATCCAAATATATCCAGACCAGATCCGAAGGTTCAAAACAATTTTGACTCTTGACAGATCCTGAAGGTGACGTGAAATTGCAGCGCACAATCCTCTCGAACAGACTCGCCGAGCGTCGTCATGCTGTATAGTTTCAGCAAATATAGAAGGGAACAAAGATAAGATAGATCTAGAATGCCATGTTGTTCTTGATATGTTTGGGTGATGCAATGATGACTGTAGACTGGCTTAAATGCATGATAAGGCCGCAAAGGGGTAAAGATGGTCAACAAGGACCGGAAGGACATGCAAAGTTTGCAAGAGAAGTTCCTGAACAATTCAACGTACGATTCACTTTGTTCTAATATACATTTTTTTGTTTTGATCTGGAATTTCCCCGACATGTTATATGATTTATGTCGTCCCAAGTTCCTGATGGTTTTGCTAGCAAATGTTTTTGTTTCACAAGAAATGTTTGACTCCTGTTGTTTTTCTTCAGGCTGGAAAGTGATGACTGGGGTGTTTGGGATTTTTGGTTGTCCGATGAAGCGAGATCTTTTCCATTCAATTGATGAATGATGAGAAAGATGTGTTTCAAACGTTGATGGGAAAAACGTGTTTTAAATGTTGTGTGCGGTGGCAACGTCCTCTCAGCACTTGGACCAGTCAGGGTCAAAATGGACACAAGATGTTTTCAAAGGACAGTTCCGGCACAGATAAATGAAAAACAAACTGACTCGATCATATGTTAGTGTTTGTGCTATTTGGGGGAAAGGATCTTTGTAACCAAATCGTTGCCCGATTCCAAAGGAGGAGGACAGTTTGGGTTTGAAATATGCATAGCTTTCAAGGGATCAACATTGATCAGGAAGGCGTCAAAAGCATGAGGTCGATATGATATCAACGCCTGTCCAAGCCAAACGGGGTACATCAAGATCTTGCAGGTCGTATAAATGTCTGGTTAAGGGTGCTTTGGTGGAACTGAAATGCGTAAAAAATGTCTTTTTGGATAATTTGAACGCTGGCGGCTGGCAAGGAAGAGTTTTTGGTGCTTTTATAATTAGTCGAATATAGGCAATATAGGGTTTTATATAGACGGCCTTTGACAGGTTAGCTGCTATCAGTGCGCGTTTTACTTGGGCAGGATAATCTTTATCGAGGGAAGTTTAGAAGTCAAACTTCCAACAATATTGACAGATGAAAAGCAGAGATGGGAAGAGTCAGAGAAGGGAAGAGAAGAGAAGAGAAGAGAAGAGAAGAAGAAAGAAGATCAAAGAAGAGAAAGTCAGAAGAAAGAAGATCCAGGCGCGCCAAAAGGTAGGAAAGTCGCCAAACACTCTTTTTTTCCAATGATTTGTGGCTCCGGAGGGTCGAAAAGTAGGCTCGCTAAAGCGGCGGGTGCGGAGCCAGCTGGCCAGATGAGAGATGAAAAACTGAAAAAATGTCATTTTTTAGCGAAGCCTTTTCTAGCATTCTTCTCATGTCAGCTGGTTTTTTTAAACAAGCACGCTTTGCGCAAAAACACATCACACAACCTGGTGATAGCATGGTTTGGCCACAGAGAGAGAGGTATTACCGGAGTTTTTCTCCTACCCATATTTCCCCTGCAAGGCCCACGCAGGCTTGCCAAACAACCAAACAAGAAACATTTTGCAAGCCCTACTGCCTCTGAGCATAATCATTCAACTCGGAATCAGGCGTTGCGCTGCAGCTCCCGGCAACAGCGGGCTCGATGACGTTAAAATTCTTCCCGAATTAAATTTCTATGGCATGACCTTTGCCGCAAGGCTGTCCATGATGCACTTGTGCTATAGAGAGGCGTCATGTCTCCAAGGCTTTCAGTTTCGTATGTGGCGGGCATAAAAAATGCACATATTTTGCTGCATTTGGGATAAAAAGAAGGCGCTGCTTATGCATGCCCTCTGCATGCCTGCCACCTAGCCGAAGATTTCCAGCACTGAATGAGTCCAAATACTTTGCGAAACATCGCTGGGATCTGGAAACATGAATTTCACGAAATTTCACGTTAAGTAGCTTGCATAA
>Ga0126342_10012293_pt1 | contig 15268 bp, 10 predicted proteins | sample Cyp1metagenome_FD_92528 | JGI IMG/M metagenome (GOLD analysis project Ga0126342, IMG submission 92528) | Coral microbial communities from Lord Howe Island, Old Settlement Bay, Australia - Cyphastrea 1 metagenome | ecosystem: Host-associated > Invertebrates > Cnidaria > Coral ...
CTCCAACCACCTTTCGGTCAATCAGTGGATTCGCTCTGCCATCCCGGATTCACAACAACCAAGCTCTCCTATAGGTTTCCTATTCTGAAACTTCCGCCACCGCCTTGTGCGGTACTACTGGTACTATACTAATACTATACTATACGATACGATACGATACTATACTATACTATACTATACTATACTATATATAATATATATATATATAACAAGATTGGATTGTTGATTGAATCTGCGTATTGATTGGTGAAAACTTCCATTTTGTGGTTTTAATATTTTTAAATCACCATTGCACCAGTCTCCATATCCTAAGAATCCTAAGGTCCGGAAGATAAGCACATCCCATTCAGAATCCATTCCCTGGAAAAGGACCACATTTTTGCTGATTTCCGCAGTGTTCCATCAGAACCCATCCTGGATATCCCTCAAAACTGCCAGGGGCGAAACCAAGAGCTGCCTCCCCGCCTTACCAGGCTGGTCCCCAAGCCACATAATGTGGGCGAATCAACTGAGCACAGGGATGTTGACCAACCAAATGTGAGATACTGTACATCAACAATGACACTGGGGTACACTGAGGATATCTATATATCTATATATATATATATATTTATACAACACATGGTGAACGCATGCACAGCTTGGGTTTGTTTGGGTAGGGGGTCAACCCCTAAGAAGGGGCGCAAGCTGTCGATCACTGTGAACGCCAGGGCGCAGTGCGCACAAGAAGAGTTTGAACGTCAGCGAGCGCGATGGCACTTGCCGGGGAAACTCAGAACTCTGTTACCCTCTGGTCAACGTTTACATAACATTACATAACTATGGAAAATCACCAGTCTTTATGGGTAAATCCACTATAAATCACCATTTCCGGCATTTTCCATGGGCACTTGGTTGCAGGCCGTTGCAATGGTGTTTTTTGGGATCCTTGTGACTTGTCACTTGTCGCATGTTTGTTGATCTTTGTGACTTTCGTTGACCTCCGGATGGCGGATGGCCGAGCCATACATTGTGGATCATTGTGGGCCCTCATTGATGATTGGTTTGCTGGAACCACTTTCTCTCCGATTTGTGGGTGGTTTTCTCTCAAAATTGGGGGAGATACCCCATGTGTCAAACACTTAGTCAAACCATATATAGCAAACCAGGAAGAAAGAGTTGTTTCAAATTTTGAGACATCCCCTGCTTTATTCTTTTCGATTTTGTGGGGACAGCTGGATGGGAGTGGCTGGTTTGACTCATCACCACCAGAGCCTTGGCGTTGGGATTCCTGCATGTAATGAGGGCATCAAAATTGAGGACCCACAAGAGGAAGCAGAAGTCAGACCACTTGGAAAAAAAACACCCATACCCTCTACTGTATGCAGTATTATGCAGTATTTGAGTCCAAAGGTTCGTGCTGGAGGGTTGTGGTCACTACAGTCTATTAGTTCTACGAGCTGGTCTTGGTCCTGAGTTGCCGCTATGGATCTGGGCTAAAAGGCGACCTCCCAATGACCAGCACCAGCACCATGAGAATGAAGTACCCACCAATTCCATGGTTTCAAATTCAAAACGTAAATGTTTCCCACTAAAATGACCATAAAATGGGATCTGATCATCTTCAGACATACCAAGACTTGTTATTTCAGTCTAGGAATGTGCGAATTTGCCTGAAATCTGCTGCGGAAATTGCTGTGGTGCAGTGGTGCGTATGGAGCATCTGATGATGCAAAACTCTTGTGTGGCATGAGCGGTGGGGGTGGATATTATGTTATGTATATATATATATACATACACATATGAGTATGATTTTGCTATGCAAGAATTGACATATGATTCTATGCATTTGATCTATAAATAAATGTAGATGTGGCACTGAAGAATCTGAAGATCTAGGGACAGTAGTCTGACAATAATGGAGGGCTATTTTTCTTTGTTGTTTTGTTGGATTTTCTTTTGTTTTCCAGCCTGGCTTTGTGGCTTTTATGGCTTCTGTGGCTTCTGTGGCTTTTGTGGGTCTGTGGCTTTTGTGGCTTTACCATGCTTTTCTTATTTATCTATCTACTCTAACCTAATCTAATCTTATCTTATCTTATCTCAGTTGTTCTTGTTTTATCTTGCTTTATCTAGTCTATCTAATCTATCTAATCTATCTAACCTATCCAACCTATCTGATCTATCTAATCTATCAAATCTATCAAATCTATCTAATTTATCTAGTCTATCTAACCTATCTAATCTAATCTATCTTATTTTTCTTGTTATCTTTCTATTTAATCTATCTATTTAGTCTCTCTGTTTAATCTATCTATTTAATATGTCTATTCAATTTGTCTATTTAATCTGTCTATTCAATCTGTCTATGTAATCTGTTTGTTTAACATATCTGTTTAATCTATCTTTTGAATCTATCTATTTAACCTAATCTAGTCTAATCTTATCTAACCTAATCTAATCTAACCTAATCTTAATCTTAATCTAATCTAATCTTATCTTATCCTATTTGTCTATCTAATCTATCTAATCGTTCTAATCTTTCTAATCTATCTAATCTATCTAATCGATCTAATCGATCTAATCGATCTAATCGATCTAATCTATCAAACCTATCATATCTATCAAATCTCTCACTATCTTCATCTCTCAATCTCTCAATCTCTCTATCCATCTATCTATCCATCTATCTATCTATCTATCTATCGACCTATCGATCTATCGATCTATTTATCTATCTATCTATCTCTCTACCTATCTATCTATCTTTATATACACACCTTGTATCCCTACATGTACCTTAGTCCAACCCTCAACAGACTTTAAATCGACCATGAACCAACCCTAAATAGCATTAAATAACCATAAATAGCCCTAAATAACCCTAAATTACCCTAAACCAACCATAAACCAACCCAACATAACCCTCCCTAAATAAACCCTAAACCAACCCTAAACTAAATAACCCTAAATAAACCCTAAAGTAACCCTAAATAAACCCTAAACCAACCGTAAACCAACCCTAAACAAACCCTAAATAAACCCTAAACAAACTTTAGATAAACTGTAAATCAAACCTAAAATCACCCTAACCCAACCCTAAATAAACCCTAACCCAACCCTAAATAAACCCTAAACCAACCCTAAACCAAGCCTAAATTAACCCTAAACCAACCCTAAATAAACCCTAAACCAACCCCAAATACAACCTAAACCAACCCTAAATAAACCCTTAAACCAACCAACACTATGATAGCATCCAATGCCACTATTTTGAACCAACACGGTTGTGCTTCAACCTATATTCTACATGTTCACCAGGTGCATGTTATGCATGGAAAAATCGATCGAAACCATGGAACAATCAATTGAAACCATGGAAAACTCAATGAAAACTATGGAAAAATCAATGAAAACTTTGGGTAAATCAATGAACACCATGGAAAAACCGGCTAAAACCATGGAACAATCGATGAACAGTGCAAATGGCATATTTTAGCTCCAAAATTCAGCAAAGTACAGGTTTTGGCTCCAAAATGTAGCAAATAGCAAGAAAAAGTGTCCCAGACTGGGAAAATTCAACAAAAAAAACTGAACCCATTATTTACATGCATGGTATCATTGATGGGCCTAGCCGGATCCTGGTTCCAGTCTTGCTTCCCCCTTCAGGATGATGATCGAAGCCACCAAACAGCTACTGTTGCTGCACTTTCAACTCTGGAAGTTCATTCACTGGCAGTGGACGCTATTGTACATCTTTGCTAACATTTGATTTTTTGTTGCATAGGCTGTCTGAATTAGTTGAAGACCAGAACAGATCTTACCCAAGTGAAATGTGAAGATGTCTCGCAAGCCCACATACATCCTACTCAGTTGAGTTTGGGGCACAAAGTAATTTTGACAAAACCTCGGAGTTTGTGTAAGCTTGGTCACGGTGTCATGAAGATATTGCATGATCGCATTAGTGGGATCAAGGTTCATTGCAGCCCGGCATGGCACGGTTGGGAAAACCAGTTGGAATCGCAAATCGCAAGCATGAAAAAGGCCAGAATATGAATGTCCGAAAATTTGATAGGGAACTGCTGCCAAGTTGCGGCAAGCAAGAACGTCTTATCTGTTTGTGCGGTTGTTGCGCTGCAATTACTTGAAAACATCAAGGAATGAAGGCTGTGCGCAAATCATGTCTGCGTTTGGGAGCTCCAGCATCGGCAGCCTTGAAATTTAGCCTTTTTCCATCCCAGCCGGAGACGCCAGGCCTCCGCGAGGCAAACACGTTGGGTACATGCCGCAGGCCCGCCTTTCCACTGAAGCTGCCAGTTTGGTCGGCCATGTGTGCACAAGTTTTTGTTCAATGGGAGACTTTGAAGTTAGTTTGGATGGAAGGGGCTGGAGAATCAACGGCAGCAAACGTTCCACGTCAGCGTATCTCAGCCACTTCTTTTGCCCTGCTTTAGGCACATGCTCTTGGGGCAGGCCTGGGGGGAACCGGGGCACGAAATTCTGAAACCACTTTAGTCTTATTTTAGCGATTTTAGCGGCAAGCGCGCAACTCAGAATGAAATCTCACATGTCACGAGCCACCCTTTGCTACGCCATTGAACATTTGACCTACAGTGGCTTTGGGCATCCTGTTCATGGCTGCATTGCCGCTGATGGTCCCGTGCACTTCTGGCAGGCCAAGGGAACTTGGGAGCTTTGGAAGAAGGCGCTCCCGGATGGGCCAGTTTTTTGTTTTTGAAGGCGCAAACATGTGTTGTTCATGTGTCAGTTTTTGTGTGTTGGGTTGTCACCAGCATGGGCGCAGCAGGTTTTGGTGCAAGATCTTCACGTGCGCCAGGAATTGTGCAAAGCAACCGACCTTGCGAAACAAACTCATGCACAATAAGCAGCTGGCATTTTAGCCAGCAGATAGGAAATCAAACAATACCGTCAAGGTCGCACATTTTGTTTCGCAATCAGGTTTTGCCTCAAGCCAGCGGTTCATCCAAGAAGTAGGCACAAACATACAAGGGTTTGTATAAAAACCGGGGGCACCCAGATTGTTTTTCAAGAACCGCGCGCGTGCATATTTTGTTTGTTTCTGTAACATCATTTATGTTTGTTTAATTTCATGTCTACGTTTTGCATACATATGGTTGCGAGTCAAAATGCGCAGCCCTGAACCCACAGGCCGATCCACACCTCCGGATCACTGCGGGCCGATCCATCCCCGAATTCTGACGCAACCCCATATATATAGTTGAACAGTTAAAAATGTGTACTCAGGTGCTCCTTTCGTTTCAATATAAGTAGATGATAGTAGATGCATATGTAAAAATATGCATGCGTAATTTTTGACACAAAACATGTGTCTATGTACACATTTTGTTCACACAAAACATACGTACAACCAGTTGGTATGACATTGAGACCGCAGTTGTTTATTTTTCATATTTGTGTAACATTTTTGTAGCCTTATTTTTGAACTTTAATGATTCCTCACATACTATTCATCCCTTATAAACGGATGATTGTGCGGAAAGAGGCGGTTTTGGCCAGGTCTGGCGCGTGGAAGCAATCCACGTGAACGCAGCTGGCAGGACTGATGCAACCCATTTAGCTGACACGCCATTGGCCTAAAATTATCAACAACTGCGATTCTAGTGACTGTGAGATGTTTCAAACACTCCAGTGTCTGCAACAAGGACAGCTTGATGATTTTTTGATTATGTGCATCGCCAAGTCTAGTCATACTGTTATACCCATTCCCACCAACAACAAATAGTTTTAACATATCGTTCGTATGCGTATTACTCTCCAATAAACTAGTGAAACTATATAGGTGTTCACGGAAAACCCGACGTTTCCTGAAATATGTTTAACAATGTTTAACGTCTGTAAAGTAAATGTGTGTTTTCCTTACATTTGTGTTTTCAATACGTCCAGGAGAGACCGGCCCCCGCGTCCTGGACTGGGGACTTTGGTGGCCTTCCCAGTTTCAGTGATGGCCCTGGATTCTTCAAAGGCGCCGGGTGGCCGATTTTAAGCATCACAAGGCTTGGATGATGGGAATATGTACAGGAAAATCTGATATCTTAGGAAAAAAACATGTAAAAACATATCAAAACCATGGTTCACTTTGGCAGAAAATTATCGCTGTATTATTGGGTGGATGTCTTCCAACTTCTCAAGGTTTATGGTTGAATGGTTTGATGACATCATGGCGACGCAATAATAGGAAGCAAACACCATTTTCACATATTTTCACAACTATACCTATGCAATATAAAGAAACATGTAGTTGTGCCGTTCATTTGCCCTAGAAGGCTAAACTACATAGGTTCACAGCAACCAGGAGCAGAAGAGCAAAGAAGCTTACACCAAATTTTGCCGTGTCAGTAAGCCCTGAAATCATCGAATTTGTTTGGTCATGTCAACTATGTTCTTCTTGCCCCCTCATTTTGGGATGACGATCAATTTTTGCAAAACGATTCCAACCACCTTTCGATGATTGTGTTTTCCCGTGGGTTCGTGCAGGCGGATTTCCATAGCGCTTGCCACCCCGGTGATTTCGACATGAGGGAGCCACTGCGGGCCAATGAAAAAGACATGCACGCAGGGTGCGATCTTATGACATTTCGCAGCATTTGGGAACGGGCCACCTATGGAACCATGGAGACGATGGTAATGGGGCAAATGATCATCCAGTACTATCCAATACCAAGCCATGTTGGTTGGCTTTCAATAACCAGCCAGGTTGAGGCGCGGACCACAGCCCCCCACAGGAACGTAAGGCAGCGGTCGATTGTGCAATAATTAGTGCGTGCCTCATCAGTTACTTGTGGCAGTATGTTGAAATGAGCAGGTCAATCAGATAAAGTGAACCATGTCATTGTTCAATGATAGAGTTCAATCAATTCAGTCTAATTGCTTCACTCGGGAAACTTGTCGGGAATGGCCAATATCATTGATTTGATGCTTATATCAGGGCTTTTGGATCGTGCCTGGTTGAACTATCGATTTTTGAAAATGTTGATATGTTGAAGGCGAGCAAATGCAATGACATGATTGACATGGTGAGGGCTGGCATCCCCTGTTTCTTCACTTGAACTTTCTTGGAATGACTTGGAAGTGTGGCCCAAAGTATCTCATCCACCATATCCACATTGCAAATAAGCTGATGCACAGGTAGGGGACCGAACACACCATGCATTCAATTTTTGTTGCTCCACATTTGACACGCGCCTTCACTTGATGGGCAAGTTGCATTTGCGCGGATTCACGTGACGACCTGCCACCAACCCAACACGACTTAGATAGCTTCAACAGCTCGGGACCATTCCCGTGGGTTCTGTCCTCAGACGCGCTGTGGATGGTGACCCAGAAATTTCTGGGCTGTCAAACAATATAGATCCCGCAGATGTTTGGAAATAAGATATAATATAAGATCAAGACTCTGCGCAATTGTGGCCTTCAAAATGCAGTAGATATAGACACGCCCGGAAGCATTGGATCTGGGATGCGCAAATTACCATGCCTGGTCTTAGCGCCCACATTCAACCTGTTTGCTTTATGCATGTCCGTTCACCCAATCGAGTTTTGGTCACGTTTTTTTAATCATATGCTTGTGATCTTGCAAGCACTGCTTACAAACTTTCCGCTTCGAAAACAAGCCTTGCTCAAGCACCCAGTGCTGGCCAAACAACCCTTAGCCAGCAAGGTTTTGAGTGTCCTTCATGTATCGCACCGCCCTCTTGGGCACATTGCCGCTGGCACTGGCCGTGGTTACCGGTGACTGTGAGGGTCAGGATACTTGGCGGAAACTGGGGATGGCAGCCTCGCAACAAACACCCGAAAGTGGGGAAACGGAAATGTGCCGTCTTCAACATTACCATCCATACCCCCCAAAAAATAAGAAATCCGAAGAAATCCGAAGAAACTCAGCAACATCTGAGGACTGTGATTCTCCCAGCAACATCTTCTTGCAGACAGCTCACCATCGCCAGAGGGAAGAAAAGTACCACTGGCCCAGTGGGCGCGGGCGCTTCCCTTTCTTCGCGGTGTCCGAGAACAACGCCCCATTTCATGTGAATAACTCCCTGGCATGGCACCTCTGACTTGGCTTCAGGTGTGGTTGAGGAAAACCCATGAATGGCAAAACAAGATGTTACCCCTCAGTTAGAAGTCAACCATGCCAAATTTCACAATTTGGAGGTTGTGTGGAAGAATATCAATTCAGTTGCGATTGATTGGTTTTTACCAAGCTAGAGGGTAAAGCATGGTGAAACTCGTCTATGATCACGGTACCGGTAGCTGTGGCTGTGGTTCCCACACTGTCTCCAAGTAACTTTCAAAGGGCCTTGAAGATGGGATCGCACGGTAGGTCTGGGGAAGGCAGTCGAGATAGGTAGTGGAAGGACTATGAAGGAATCACAATGGCAACGGGATTTCCTGTTGGCCATGTTTTGTTCAGAAATCACAATGTGTAATTAGTTCCAAAGGTGGATTGACGATCCCGTGGAATAGCCCTGTTTCCCGTTCCAGTTAGGGTGTGAGTCCCAAAAGGCAGTACATTCACTGGATTTAGTGAACTGGCGTGTTCCATGTCCAACTTCAGGGTTTGCAAATACACTCTTGCTGATTGGCGGTTTCAAAATGATGTTTTTGTTTGATATATACACCATTTTCATCCATGTTCAAACACACTTAAAGACACCAACGCCCAGAGCTTCCAAAATGAGGTCGTGGCATCATCCCGAGGGACGATTTCATACACTGACCTACGGAACAGCCGTTGCCGCTAGGCCTACTACAGGATGGCAGACACCGGGTGTTCTGGAATCGACACCAGGGGCGAAATCGGGTGAAAGTTATTTTGGAATATATAGACTTATGAGTCCAACAACACAGAGAATATAGGGTTTGACAAAAAAATAAAAAACAAAAAAAACAAAACCAGAGCAAACAAAAAAACAAACTAGAAAACCAAATCCAGGAAAAAACAAGAAAAAAACAAAAAAAACATAAGAAAATAATAAAAAACAAAAAACTGCGGAACATGCAGGTTTTGTTTTTTCTTGTTTTTTGTTGTTTATTCTGGTGATTCTTCCTGTCGATTTGTTTTTTTGGTGATTCTGTTTTGGTTTTTGTTTTTTTTTGTTGTTGTTTTTTTGCTAAAATCCACTTTCTCTGTTCTACACGGGGTCAGAAATATAGACTTCAAGTCCTGGCACGCAAGGATTTCATTCTGCTTCGACTTTTGCCGGGGGATTCCAGTGATTTTGATGCAAGATGAGCCCTGCGTACTGTACAGTATTGTTTTGTGTTTTTGGAGAAGAGGATTTGCACAGCATAATCAATGCCAATTGGATATTGTGAGGTCTTAAGTCTCGCCCACTGCTGCCTTTGGCTTCAACACGAGGCTTGACCACCGAAAGGTGGGTAAACACCCCATTTCAGAGTATACTTCCATCCCCTCTTCATATTAAACATTCCCATTGTATGGTCCCAAATCTGATTTCAAATATGTGATTTCATTTCATACCATACAAAACTATTGTTTCTGTGATTCATACATAATTATTTGTTAAAAGGTAGGATTATTCACCAACATGTCGCAGCGGTCGATGATTTGGCCAAGGACAATGACTTGAACGTCTACCTCACTTGTGCGGATGCCATGCGCAAGTTTGACAAAGACGGCAATTTGCTGTCACTTGAAGATACGGACAGAAACGGGTTCGGGCAGCAGTCAAGCGTCTTGAAGTGTTTTCCTTAGAAATTGGGCGATACACTCAGGTTTATTGTATATATATTATATATATATATATATATTTGCCGCTGGTTTGAGACAGTTGATATGTTCCCATAATCTGGGATGATGATTTCAATCGATTAATGTTTTCACACGGAGAAAAACCACCAAGCAACGCGGGAGTCGTCGAGCGGGAAGCTCCGTGGAAAATTTGGCTTTTCAGCAATTGCACCTTATTGTGTATCTCAGGTGGGAGCACGGTTGCATGCCTGCAAATTTCATGAACGCGCCGGTGATCGACCAGGTTTTTGGGAGCTAAACAGAACAGAAACCTAGGGATTCCCTCAGATTTGTAGGGTTCTGGTTCTGATTATGTTTCATGTGCATGTTTCATGTGCAGAGGCATTCAACGATAAAAAAGGAGTTGAGCATGTAGTTGTAATATGTTGTAATCATATCTACGACATGTCGACCCAAACCGGTGATTGGAACTGCAAACAAAAATCTGGCTTCTTTCAAGCAGAAGTGCAAAGAATTTCAAACATGCTCTGGAAAGGAGAACACAAACAATATCAGCAACCTTATAGTCCCAGTCCTTTGACTAGCGGCTTGCCGTGTCGAACGATGCTTCAGGGGATGGTGTACATCAGCGACACGAAGGGCGGAGTGCGAGCCCTTGACATGAAAGATGGGAAAAGGCCAGGTGTGGCCGCGGGGATGTGCATCATAGATCGAACTCCCAATGACCTACCGTAGATGGACGAAATATTCAAAGCCTTTCTATCCGATACAACTCCCTCGACCCCAAAGTTCAATAATGATAATAATGTATAGGCATCCCAAAAAAAAACGGAACCGTGAATCTGCACTACTTTACGTGGCATTTACTTTTGTCTATCTCTTTGGGGGTGATTATAAATGGCTATAACCTCAGGTGCATTAGCCCTGATGGACCAAAGAGATTAAAGCCCCAACATCACTTTTGCTATCTTTTGCTATGACACGCGCGCTGAAACATTGAGATGTTGAGGGTAGGTGGTTCAACATACAGTGTGTTGCACGTTTGAATATCTCGTCCAGGTCATGTAGTAGACATAGATTTATAAAGCCATGTAGAACCTTGAAGGAGCTTCACTAATTCTGATTCAGTACGTGCCCAAACTGTGCGGAGGAAAACCATTTGTGGCACATGTATCTGCATATGTTTATGTATCTTTATGTATTGGGATTATTTGGTGGGAATATATTCGTATTTATGATCATGATTGTCAATACAATCAGTCACTCGAGGAGTTTTGCAACACTGCAAATGGGAAGTGGGAGTGGAATGTTGGATCCTTGAGCATGCAGGACTTACTTCTCGGAAGACTTTAATTAGTAACCCCTAAAAGATGCAAAACATGCTGTTAGCGTTGGTTCAATTGATCTTCTATCTTTTGGGGAGTGCAATTATTCAATACTTCAACTTTGACCCTAGTCATTGTAGGAATAGTTTGTTCCCGTGGCCTGATCCCCCCCGGTGACCAACGTTACTGTTGCAGGATATGGCACACCAATGTGTCCGAAACCACTGGCCAAGACAACGGCTTCAACATGGTCCACAAAGGAGTTGCTCTGAACAAAGTGGATCAATGCCAAAGAACAAGTCATTAGTTTGGGCGAGGTGAACTCATGGTGATGAAATGTGATGTAACACTGGAGGAAAATGCATGTGGTTTCTGGGTGAACATTGGTTGTGCTGGTGAGATGCTGTTGACTGTTTGTGGCTTTGTCATAAGGAGCAGGAGATATGTGGGAATGGTTTGCTGTGTCAAAAATGGCAAGAAAAAGAAACTCCTTGAGCGACGCCTTTCAAGGGTTGATGCTGACCTGCTGACAAAGTGCGCCTTTCTAAATCCATTATATGGGGGTTTCCAAAAATGGTGGTACCCCTAAATGTATGGTTTATAAGGGAAAATCTTACTACTGTAAAATTGATGATTTAGGGATACTCCCATTTATGGAACCTCCCATATATTTGTGGCCCCTTCCTCTCCTCATTGGGGCTTTGGACCTGATGTTTTTACTTTGGTTGACACCTTCCCCAGTCAGCATGCTTGTATGGGGGGGGGTCAAATCATTTGGAATACCATAGGGTTTTGCGGGATGAATGCATAAATCCCAGCTGTGAAAAACCCGATGCCATGGGATTTGACCTAGCGCGGCCGCGGCGACACCGAGGTTCTGTTCGCTGCAGCCGATTGGACGGGAGACTCTCCTCAGGGCCCCGCCAACAAGCACCTGGACGTTCATCGAGTTCACCGGGGGGGGCAAAAATCGAGGCATCTGAAAAACTGGTTTGAAGCAACAACAATGGGCAAACTCACATTTGTGTATGTAGTTATATATATATATATATATCTATACATTATATATATATACATAGTTGTCTATATAAATAATGTTAAAATTATAGTGATAACATCATAATGGCAAATTCGGCCTGGAAGTCGGGCGGACAAGTAACCTATACTGGAGACTCACTGGGGAACGTGCCTTGTGGCAGCTCTTATCAGGCAACAGGCTTGTTGCCAGCTATGTATAGTGTGCCAAGGATGCCTGTTTGCATGTTTCAGTTTGTCAAAGGTTTCAGTCAGATTTTCTGTGGTGAAGACCACCCCTGCAACCTGCATACCCATTATAAAAAATGAATGCCGAGGCCCGGGGTGTTCAGTTGCACATGAATCATGGATAAGCAGAAACGAACTCAGTCATTGGATAGAGATCTCCGACCTTAAACCAAGAGCCTTTTATTTGGCACAGGAACCGCAAAATGAAGGTGCTTCCTTTTGACATGTTTTGAAATAATCATACTCATCATGGTTCGGGATCGTGTGCTACGACTTTTTCATAATCTCCTAGCCCATCAAAGATGAAGCAAATGCAGCTTCCGGAACCCATGAATGCAACATGTGCGTTTCGCATCTTTCCACAGTTATGGCCATTTATCAGTTATAACTGGTTATAAGTGGGATTATACATTCTATAAATGGGGTTATAAGTACTTATAACTGGTAAAGAGCCATAACTGCAGGTATGTGAAGGCGTTGAATGCCACTACTGGGGATCTCTTGTGGTCCTATCAGCCGGACATGCCAATCTGGAACTTTTTGGCGCTCTTCCCAGATGAGAGCTCGCTGGTATTTCAGGCCGGTTAGGGCAGAGGTCACAGATGGGGCAGTACAGTCACCAAGATCGATCTTGGTGAAGTCTTTCCACAAGGTCAGAAATTATGGCCACAGTTGAAAAAGGAATCGGGACCCAACATGACCCATTTTACATCGGTGAATCTTGAGCCAGATAGGTCTTAATCAATACAGGGAGTTATTCGCCATGGAACAGCCAATGGCTGTAAACAAACTGTTGTTCCCAGAAGTGAATAATGGAGATGACCTTTGGTTTCTTGTAGTTTTTGGCTGAAATAAACTCATGTATTTCGGACGTTTACCTCGTATCTTAAGCTGCATCTTCAAGATACAAGTGCTGCAAGATCGGGGTACTCCCCGAGGGAAGATAGGATTTAGCCGGTATAGCCTATGTATACTGTAGTATACCACAGGGCGTCTTAACTCCGACTGCGGTTTCTTAACCCGGACTGTTGTTTCTTAACGGCTCCTTTGGAAATTTATGATAAAGTTGGAAATGATGATAAACCACTGGAATTTGCGATACGTTGTTTTCAGAAAAAAAGACACCATGTCGTACTGTTTATTGATATCCAGAGGGAGATGCACAATGTGCCGGGCCATCCCCTATCTGTTCCTTTCCTCTTTCTGTCCTATTTAATTTCTCTTTGTTCCTCTTTCTTTTTCCGTCCTTTTTCCCCTTCCTTTTTCCCCTTTCCTGTCTTCCCTTTCCTCTCTTCATTGCCTCTTCCTTTCCTCCCTTCCTCGCTTCCTTACACAGATTTGTTCCTCCATCTTCATACATACAAAACCATGTGTAGCGATAGGGCCCCAAAACCATACCCCTTACTTTTTAAGCAAGTTAAATTATATAAAGGCATATCAATCTACTAGCTCAAGGGATTCCAAATATTCCAAGCTTCCAACGCCCGTGGGCCTTGATCGCCTTGATCGCCTTGACCGCGAGGACATGACAGGGAAGGCCTATCGCCTTAGCCTTGAGGGAAAGCTGATGTGGAAGGCGAGTGCTATCCTCAGGAACTGGCAAAAATAAGTGGCTGAAACGGCAACCAATTTTGAGAACCAACCCAATAGCAACAGAATACTATCAACATGCATCAACATGAAAGGAGAATACCGTTTTGGTGAATTCAACCTGAATGTTTCCATGTTCGGGATGGCGTCAAAGCTTTGCAACATGACCGCTGAGTGCCAGTTGCTTTGCTCGCACTGCCATTTTTGGGGGTGAACACATGTGTGATCGTTTGTCCACGTTTTTTTTTGGAATCCCAAGTGGATCTAATTTAGTGTTGGTGGAATATCCCAGTTTGCAATAAGATGATGCCCAAATCGCTATTTCTTCCATTTGTTCCATTGGCTTGAATAGACCAGTTTGCTTCCTTGCTGTCCCCATTACATCACCATCAAATCCTTGGATTGCTGCAATTTGATGGAACTGGAGCGAGCAACCAGCCACTTCGTCGGGTTGGTTTGATTGCAGTCTAGACCTATTCTTGCAAGTTTTTCAGCAAGGAATGGGTCTGCGAGGTACCATCTCAGAATGAGTTTGCGGGAAGATCTGCAGATCACCAAATCTGAAGATGAGTCAAAATTTGGGTACCCTTAAAAAAGGCTAATATGGTCACTATACCAACAACGTTGGTCCATCGCCACGACACTGAAATTGCGGGAATTCGATTGGGGACGGGGTAAGATTAGGTAGGTACTCGTATCCCAAATCATGTCTATGTCAGTTAATTTCCTTTCAGATTAATAAATTGCTGCTGTTTATCCGTACTAACTTATCCCAAATGTTAGAATATACTAAATATCTATATCATAATATATCATAATGGTTTCAGTAATATGGGAAATATGGGTATGGATTTGAGTGAAAATAGGGTACCCCCCAAATTTAATGGTTCATCAATGTCCACCATCATCTTCCCTTCTAATCGTACCATTTTTGGGTACCCCCTACCTTCAGACACCCATATGTCATCTTATCGAACAGTATACAAGAGCTACAACACTGGAATCACTATGAATCACAATACATTAATTACAGCAATTTTCTGAATCCCAAATGTAGATCTTGATACTTATCATATCTCATCTTACCATATCATGTATATAATCTGGTTGGTGGTTCCCCACCTGCCAGGTGAGGGTTGTTAGATTTTATCTAAGTTGCCTTCTCCTCCTCCTCCTCCTCTCCTCCTCTCCTCCTCCTCTCGTCGTCCTCCTCCTCTCGTTGCCCTCCTCCTCTCGCTGTCCTCCTCGTCTCGTTGTCCTCCTCGTCCTCCTGCTCAACTGCGACTCGCGATCCACAGTGTTCGCTGCCGGACCTCAACCACGACCATCCACGCCCAGTGTTCCCTGCCGGACCTCAACC
>Ga0126342_10012294_pt1 | contig 15267 bp, 16 predicted proteins | sample Cyp1metagenome_FD_92528 | JGI IMG/M metagenome (GOLD analysis project Ga0126342, IMG submission 92528) | Coral microbial communities from Lord Howe Island, Old Settlement Bay, Australia - Cyphastrea 1 metagenome | ecosystem: Host-associated > Invertebrates > Cnidaria > Coral ...
ATGATATATATCATATATATATATATATCATATATATATATATATATCATATATATCATATATATATATATCATATATATCATATATATATGATATATATATATATATGATATATATCATATATATATATCATATATATATATCATATATATATCATATATATATCATATATATATATCATATATATATATATATCATATATATATATCATATATATATGGGTAAATTACAATATTCACCAATCTGAATTAAGGCTATTTGGGGATGATTTCCCTTCCTAGCCATGATTCCAGTGAGGTTGCAATGAGATCGTTATAATTTACCCAGAATATATATATATCCCATTTGAGTAGATTTATCCATTTTGAAGACATCTATGGATAACTCCTCAAAACAGCACCTTGCGATATGAACCCCTCGTGATGTCCAAAATCCAGGCCGCGATGTTCGTAACGAAAGATCCAGTCAATCATCCCATCCAACTGAGCCGTTTCCTCCATAATTGGAGATTGGACTCCGAGCTTCCTTTCCTCAGTGATTGTTTGATGATCCCAAACACTTTTGAAGCACCAAAAAAATCCGTGCGGAAAAGCTTATAAAGCACACCTTACAAATCATGATCATACATGTCATACATGTTATTTGTTATATGTTGTTATCATGGTTGGCTCTAGCCTCAACAACTGACGTCATCATGACACGACAGCCCTGTGCTTTTACCTGCCCCTTCCGATGCCAGGTATCTGATACAAAGAGACTGTCACAAGCGTCGAACCCAAGGGCGACCTGAGCAAAAAAGGAAGATGGGCAACTTTGAGAAGTTGCAACCGTTCATTGTCATTTTTTTGGGGGTTAACAAACTTCTCATGGCCATGATGGCCTCTTTTGGGGCTTAATAAACTTCCCAATAGTTTTGGAATGGATGGCCTCTTTTGCTATTTCCCAAACTTCTAAAGCCCTTCCCGGAAGCTGGGCTCCGAGCCAATAGATCCCCACGGTCGACTTGGAGCTTCCTGGCGACCAATGGATCCATGGTGAGTACCAAGCCATCGTTTAAAACGCTTTGTTACTCAAACATTGAAGGGAAAAAATTGATGGATCCATTGGGTTTATCAGATATGACCAACTCAAAAAAAATGATCCACTCCAAGTTGGGCTTTCGACCTAAGTCTTTTGAGTTGGTGAAATATTTGGAGAAACTATGGACCTGCTGTTGTCATTTTCAATGAAGCCCATCAGCCTGGAAGAATGTTCATCTCAAGGCGCGCCTGTGCAAATGGAAAACGGTTGAATCTACCAAAATAGAGCTCCAAATGGGGGGGTTCCAAATACACACCGCTTATGAAAAGCTTAATATGCATAACAAATGTATATATTATATATATACTATGTACTTATAGTGCATATGTACAAAATTTTACATGTAAGTATGATGAAACGTATACACGACTTACTGTATAAAGGGGTATGCTATGTGGGCTAACCTCCAGTGCTCTTCACAAAGGTCTTGGTCTTGAATTCTCCGTTCCTTTGGCATGTCAAACTCCTTATACAAATGACATTCTAGTGGAAAATGGCCATAGAAATAGTTGATTTACCCATTAAAAATGGTGATTGTCCATAGTTATGTTAGTTTACCAGAGGGTAATACCATCAGACTACATGAAATTTCTCTGAAAATCCCAACCTCCTCCACAGTAGCAACCTGGGCGGTCATTCCACCACTAGGGATTGGTTAGAAAAGGGGTCTATCCTACGGCGGATGACCACATTTATGGGAAAATCTGGCATGGTTTCTATGGGATGAATCTGCACCGACATCCTGGAAGATGTCCTGGCTGTGTGTTTAGCTTCCAACGATGAAAATATCATGGATCAGTATCCCCTATCTGTAGCTAGATGAATCACTTATATATATATAGAGATATACATAGATAATATATACATAGCTAGATATATATATATATATGTAGCTAGATATATATATATATATACATAGCACCCTTTTTGATGTCTCCAAAAATGGGGGATCTACGAATCTAGCGTTGGATCAGCGTTGGTTCTTGGCTCCGAGGGACACCAACTCCTTCATTGGGATCCACAAAAGCCAAGAGCTGTCCGTCCGGGCTCCATGTGGCAACTTTCACCTGGCGGCTGGGATGGCCATGGGACCATGGGATGTGATTTTTACCCTCTGGTAAACAGCCACATAACTATGGAAAATCACCATGTTTAATGGGTAAATCCACTATTTCTATGGCAATTTTCAATAGCTATGTTAAATTACCAGAGGGCAATAAAAACACATAATAATAGTATGATAATAGTAAGAATTCAGTGATTATAATGATAATAAGATCTATCTAAATGACAACAATATTTTTTTGACAACTATAATGATAACCATAATGATAGTAATAATGATAATAAGAATGACAATAACAATCATGATAATAATGATAAGAACAATAATAATAATGATAACAATCATGAAAAAATAATGGTATTGTGGATATTGGCCCATACTAACATATTCTTCAATAAGATTTTCAAAACCGGCAACCTCCACCAGTTTACCACCCAGGATTCCAGGATTTATATGTGACTACCCTCTGGTAATGTAACAGAGCTATTGAAAATGGCAACACTGGGCAAGTGGGCAAATGGGAAAATCCACTATTTCCTCCTGCGCCATTTTCAAAATAGCTATGTGAAAAATTACCAGAGGCTAATATAAATAATTAATTACATAAATTTTATATAATAATACTATCATGATGAATATATAAGAATATTCCAGGATTATCATGTGACAAAAGTATCCAAAAGTATCCTTTCCATCCCATGAACAGCGCCTTTACCTCGCGGCCTTCTGTCTCAATGTCCAGGACCTGCGAAGCGGCAGCTTCAAGGCCAAGGCGAGAAGATAATAAAACAAGGATCATTGTTGGAAGTATAGTATAGCTAGATTCATATTGATTCATATTGATTCATATTCCATAAACTTACTTTATATCCTATGATAGTTAGATGTTACAAGTTTTGCCTCATATGACCTCAATACGATGTAATACATCTGTGATCATATGATACATCGTATCATATCTATAGAAATTTGGATCTCTTGGAGTTTTTCAGCCATTTCTAGAAAATTGTTGGTCCAAATCGGGATGCTTCATTGATGCTCATTGTTTTTACCACATGTTTGACCAACAGATCCCATCCATTCGGCAGAAACATCACCAGATCCGGCCCGGCCAAGGGGAAAAAGCAAGGCCTCCTTCGAGGGGTCGATGTAGACAATTTGAAGGCCACCTGAGATGGCTTCACCCTCTGGTAAAGCCCAACTTTTGAAGGGTGGTTAGTAGTGTTTAATGCTGATTGATGATGGTTAATAGGTTAATAATGGTTAATAATGGTTAATGGTGATGGTTACCCTCTGGTAAACGTTTACAGTTTGCGAACTTGAAAATGGCCATTTAGAAATTGTTGATTTACCCAGCTACAAAATGGTGGATCTTTCCATAGTTATGTGGCTGTTTACCAGAGGCTAACTGTTTATGACTTTGGTTTCCCTTCCGAAAATCAACACTTGATTTTGGATAAAATTTGTTCCCCAGTTTAGGAAACCTTCATATGTTACTTGTATGGATTGGTTCACGGAATTTGCACAAAAGGAAACCACATATGTTTTTTGCATTCCATACACCAAATTTAATTTGTGAAAATCAACGCAATAGTAAACTATGGAATTCAATGTTCAATCATAGGGTTTCCCATGGTTTCGTAGATGTTCACTTAAATAAAACCAATTCTGGGATAAGGGATACTAATGAGCTTGGGATGATGGGTTCAGGTATGAAATGGTGAAACAATCAGGGTAATATAGTTTCAATATAGTCGAATCAATATCTAATATCATATCACATATATATATATATACATCATATTACCATATTTACTCCATATCCCTATCAAATACCATTATCTATATATACATATTATATATTATACATATATATATACATCATATTACCATATTTACTCCATATTATATATATATTCTACACCTTTTTCAATATCAAATTCATATCTGGTATCAAAATGTTCCATATCTCCTGAAGAATTCTCCAGCGTCGGTCCCACAAGATCCCGGCTGATATCACGAAGAAACGCAGGCAGTCCAGTTGACCTGATGATGGATGAACTGCCTGGGAAACTTCATGGGGATGAACAACCAAAAATGCGGATTTCATGTGGGAAATACATGGAAATACCGGTCATTTGATTTGCTGTTAGCTATTGAAAATGGTGATGTAGTTCGTTGAATGACCATTTTTGTTCATGGAGATGCTCCAGTTCGCTATGCTACAAGAGGGTACCCATGCTGAACAGAGTGAAAATATCAGTTGAGATCATCAGAGAGGCAGAATGCCTTCCCATGGTTGGAGCTGTTCACTGCAAGAAGAGCGAAAAATCCATAACACTAGGTGGTACATCCCGTATATGTGTTTCCTGTACCATGGGGTACCCATCATCCAAGTGTTTGTGTCCTATCTTCGTCTTGAAACAACCATACAACCATAAGTTTAGAGCACCCAACGTGACTGGGGCGCTCTATGGGTGACTGGGGTTTCACCCCATCATGGTAATACCCAGCTGAGGGCTCAAACCCGGACGCCATCGTTAGCCTTCAGCGATGCGCCAAAAAAAGGACCGGGGATTGCTGGATAATAGATGTGCATATATGTATATATATATGTGTGTGTGTATGTACTTGATGTGTATATATATATGTGTATATATATACATATAAATATGTATGTATATATATATATATCACAGATCTTGCCATAGTGATGGCAGCAACATGATGAGACATTGCTGCATGATGAACAACGACCCACAGCTTTCATCAGCTTTCTGGGGTCTTCGGATTGACCCTGACGGCCTAATTGGATCCTCACATCGCCAAGCCCTCTGACCGTGCCAGCTGGACATTTAGATTGGGGCCAAGGCTCTCCAAAATAATATATGGTCATTATCCATATGTATATATATATATATATCCATATATGTATATATATATATTATATCCAAAATTCATAACATTCCAAAACCATTCATCTGGTCATTGTCATTGCGGATCGGGAAAATTCGAATATGGTAGAAAGATGCCATCGTATGCCAAAACATAAACAGCTGCGTTTCGCAGAAAAGTCATAGCTGGCATTTCCAGATATGTGGGTGGTTCAGAATATATACCCTCTGGTAAACGTTTACAGTTTGCTATTGAAAATGGCCATAGAAATAGTGGATTTACCCAGCTACAAAATGGTGGATCTTTCAAGTTCGTTATGTAAACGTTTACCAGAGGGTACCATGTTTGGGGGGGATGAACATCCAATTGCCAGCTATTGACCATAGCCATGTCCACAGTTGGTTTCCCCCCCCCCTTGAGAGCCGAGAAGCTTTGGTCGTCTGCGTGCAAAAAACTAGGGACCATGCATCCGGCACGGCCCAGGACGGAATCTGATGGACAAAACTTGGCGAAGTTGGCGACACGTCGCGAACGGGTGATGGTTTTTCGATGGTTTTTCGGGGCTGGCTGCGGGGGTTGAAACCCAATTTGGGAAGGTGGGATGTCGCAGCTGTACATCAACCCCAGGGGTAGCAAAGCGAATCACTCTGCTGCTCTTGACCGTGGCTTAGCCTGGTATGGGGTATCCCCACGGGAGTGTAGAAAATGGATCAAAATGGGGGACCCCCAGAACACGTGGAAGCTGCTGCTCTGCTGCTTTTCCCTTCTGGTAACCATGGTACTTGGCCGGCAATGAACTTGGAAGCTGCTGCGGCCGACAACATGTGACCTCAGCTGGTGAGTTGATGTGAGTTGATGTGAGTTCACCTATAACTATGATGAAATGTCTGGAAGCTGAACCTTGAAGTCGACGACTGAAGATGAACAAATCTTCAAACAGAACGCAGATGCAAAGTCAGATCCAAATCATGGTTTTTTAAGATGTTTTACAGAAATTCAGGTGAAGCACACACTTCAGCACTGCCTCTGCCATCAAGTGACATCATCGTAGGCATTTCGAAACTCAGATTTTGGGCCAAGATGCCATGGGATGCCATGGGAGCTACATTTGGCCAATTTGAGATCCTTCGATTTTCTCAAAATCACCGGAATTCGCAAAGTGTGTAGAAAATGTGTTGAAAAGTTGTTTGTGTTGCTTGTTTCATCTTGTTTCTGCATTGAAAGTGTTTGGCATGCATAAAATATCATAAAATTAGATAAAATTGATATGAGATGTTCGCCAAACAGCCATCGCATTTTCGGTCGATCCATCCCCTAACGCCGCACCCCGGCCTTGGAGGACATTGTCACGATGACATCATTGAAATCGGCCAATCAGAATGGCGGGTTGAGTTACGGTGATGACAAATGGGTCAAACTTTTGAGGCGAAAAAAATCCAGTTACTCACCATCTTTCCATCAAACCATCCATCAATTGATCCATTTTGGGCATTTTTGGAAGATCTTTGCACCATTTTTGACCCATTTTTGACAGTGCCCCCATCCCCAGCTGCCGCTGCCTGGTCGGAAGAGCAGGATGTTCAGCAAACACTCAGAGACCAGATCAACCGCTCCCTGAAACAGTGACAGCAAAGGGGCACTTTCACATCATCTCTGAAAAATATCTTCAATGTTAATCATCATTAAATCACAATCATCATCATCATCATCATCATCACCAGCATCATCATCATCATCATCATCATCATCACTGACATCATTAACAAATCATTAGTCATCAATAATAATCATTAAGATTAACAATCATCATGATTATGATCATTAATCCACTGTTGGATGGTATACTGGTATACTCTTCCTATCCTGGGTGTATACAATATATACAATATATATACAATGAACATGTGCAAATATACCTACGAAAAAAAAAAAGGCCCACCTTCACCTCGCAGGCTTTCTGTTGAAGTTGAAGCTCATCTTCAGCATCCCTGTCACTTCTGATTGGCGGGGGAAATCTCTGGATTGCTCGCGGGTAAATGTGTGAACATCCTCCAAATTCTCCGAAAATCATGGTGAAACCTTTGTGATGTTTCATGCTAAGCGGGGTGAAGATTGCTCCCCAGAAAAAAAAAAATCAGATCCCCAAAAGGCTTCAAAAGTTTTGATGGGATATCACTCACAAGTTCATCAAGCGAACACTTAGTTCGAAAGAAATCCAGATGAGAATGCATCAAATGTGGATAAGGAAACATGGGATGCTTTCTTACTATAAACCATCTACTATAAACGCTATAAAGATAGATAATCCATACCCTCTTGATCGTCTCTGCAGCCCTTTCAGCTGGTTTGGTGGCCACATATCCATTCGGATCTCAAGAAAAATTCAAGAACGAGTCTAACCTTCATGTTCAGTTTTCAACCCTCTGAAAAATATTCTTCTTCCCAATATATGGAAAAATATAAAATGTTCCTAACCTTGGTTGCAAGTGTTAACCATGTTCAAGAACTCGTCTGGAAATTTCTTCAACATCGCTCAAGGGGCTGAAGCACCATGGCCATTGAACCACTCAAAATGTTGTGTGTTTCACCACTGAAAATCTCCCCATCCACGGCATCCACGGCTTCTGCACCAAGGGACTTCTTCGCGGATGTCTTGCGACGCATGGAGCACGGCAGGGTATGGGTCAGTTTCACCCTGGTACCCGCCTGTTACCAAAATAGCTGGGTAGGTACGGTAGGTATGTGATGATTGTGATGATTGTGATGTACCTTTTTTGGAACTTGATCCAACAATGGACCAAGCTCACTAAACTTACCAATCTCCATATATTATTATCCTTGGTTCCTTGGCTGAAGTGGACATGACCACCTCTTTAATTCATTCGAAGACATGGGGCCTGCAACTCTCGAAATAGTCCTCAAACAGGTCCGATATTTCGGGATCGTGCCATATCCGGCTATATCCTGCATTTGTTCTTTCTTCGCAAGTAGATGTGGTGTTTCCGATGATCACCGTGCTCCAACTGATCACATGGCCATATCTATCCGCTTCTAGAAGAGGCTGCAGGATCGGATTGCATCAGCTCTGCATCACAACGGAGATTTCATGGTGTTTCCTCTGACAACTTGACAGATTGGCACATCTTTTTTGTCGTCTCATGTGCCTGCATTGACTTCTGTCCATCGGCATGCGGCCCTTTGGACCATTGGTTTGCTGTCAGGGGGTTTGCCCTGCATTGGTAAGAATACATAAAATGCCATACTTCCTGTGATTATGTATAAAAAACTTCAGGCACTAAAGACCAGTCAATGCATTTTCCATCATTTTCCCATAATCCTTCTGATGTCGCACCAATCGGCTGGCGCTTCTACTCTGGCACCTGGGCACCTGGGGCCCATGGAATTCGTGCCTCTCACTGGTCACATTGCCTGGGGGAGCATCTTAGCCGTTGAGGCAGAGCAGGGTTTGTTTAATACATAAGCATATGTATGTATGTCTATACATATATATATATATGGTAATCACTATGGGAATCACATGTATATACATGAAAATGTCTATACATTTATATATAGATATGTATATTTATATAGTATCATTTACACACCTACATTTATATATAGATATATATACCCTCTGGTAATTTAACATAGCTATGGAAAATCACCATGTTTAATGGGAAAATCCATTATAAATGGCCATTTTCAATAGCTATGTTAGTTTACCAGAGGGTATGTACACCTTTCTATACGTAGCATTTATACAAGTGAAACCTGGGCCTCAACGACGCTTCTTTCCACGGTTTCTCTTTTCGCGTTTCGCCTCGCAACGCGATTTGAAAACAGCGATGCCGGGAAAATCTGGGAAAATCGCTGTTTTTTTTAACGGAAAACGTATGGGAAATATAGGTATCAGGATTATCCCATATGAATAGATACCTATATAAATAATGACATATCAGTGATAGAATAATTTCTATATCCCATGATACATATATTTATATGGTGATATTAATAAGTGATTATCCCATATGGTGATAAATGTACTCATCTATTCTAGAATCTATTCTCATATAATATATATATATACATATATATATATGTACCAGCTGGAAAATCGCAATTTTGAACGGAAATTCATGGGAGGATCATCTAGAAATGAAAAAAAAATACGGGTACGTTACTTAGTAGATAACGAACGATGATCCTCCCAGTTGTGAAGGATTTGCCAATGGAAACTTTCATCAATTTCCCAATCATCATTGGCAAATAACTATGGAAAATCATAATTTTCAATGGGTAAATAAATCATAAAATTTATAAACGGCAATTTTCAATAGCTATGTTAAATTACCAGAGGGTAAGTGTCCAAAGTTTCCATTGGCAAATCGTTCATAACTGGAGGGTAGAGGCTTGGGATCGTTACCTTTTCGTCTCCATCGTCATCATCTTCCTCCTGGCTGGGAGATGGCGGTCATGCTATGGAACAATGGGGGAGTTGAGCCCAATTTATGGCCACTGAAATGGGGAAAATGATGATTTCCACCATTGGTTACATGGCCAAACATGTCAAAAGAATTCAAAATCCAAACTGTTCAATAATTATTTGATATATATATATACATATTATATATATACACATATATACATATATACATATATACATATATACATATATACATATATACATATATACATATATACATATATACATATATACATATATTTTTGGGGATGAACATCCATAAATCCCAGCTATTTTGAACAGAAAAAAACCAAGGTTTTGACACCAAAGGAATCTGACCATCAAAAGCTTCCTGCGATTCGCCCAACCCTCTGCCAATCCTCTGCCATGTTCGGCCCTGTTTACTGATAAAATGGTGATTTACTGATCACAGAAAAAAGCAAATATGCACAGATCACAGATATGCGTCACTTGACCATCGTTAAACTTGGCTCAAGCTTAGATACACCAGAAAACTCGGGTGGTATCCCCAACAGCACTGGTTCAGCACTGTCCGAGAGTTGACTTGAAACCATGCTAGAACCATGTGCTTTTCACAACGATTGCACAGAGTTTTCTGATTCCATGCGTTCTGAAGTGTCTCCACATTGACAAATTCAATGTGTTCACCGGACCACACGGGAACCTTCCGAAACCTGACCTTGAAGCTGCGAAGGACCAAAATGCAGCTAAACCAAGCATTCAGGAACCAGTCGGAATCAGTCCATGGCCGCAGTTTTGTTTTCTGTCCTCTTTCTTCTTCTCCTCATCATCATCGCCACCCAGCGCCTGCAACTGATGAAAATCAACTCAGGGTGCCTTTGGGCGCCTTGTACTTGAATTACTTGAGGAAACAGGGGAACACTTCCTGGGAAAATGTTGGAAAATGTTGGAAGATGTTGGAAGATTTGATTTGGAGTCGAAGTAAAACTGCGGTTCTCCTGTCTCGAAGTGCAACTGGACCTTTGATGCAAAGTTCCAGCTTCAACACACCATGATACAGCTTGACTTTGGGCTTCAATTCCTTAATGTTGATGGTCAAAAGAACAAAAAAAACAGGATCCGGGAAAAATATCTAAAATATCTGTATACACCGGATCCTGTTTTTTTGATATTTTTAGATGGGAGTACTCTTTTTTTATACTATTTTAGATACATATTCCTGGGATCGTACTCTTTTTTTCCACAACATCTCCATCAAAAAAACACCAGTTGTTGAAGTACCTCACCACGCCTCACTGAGTAGATCCCACAGTGCCTGGAGAAGCTCGGAATGGCGAGCGAAACTGAATCTTGGTATATCCAAGAGTTGTCATATCATATAGTTATGATATATACCATCTGGTTATTTAACATAGCCATGGAAAATCCCTTATAAATCGAGGTTTTAATGGGAAAATCCTCTATAAATGGGCCATTTTCCATAGCTATGTTAAATAACCAGAGGGTAAATATATCCATTTGGTATATCAAATATAATATCACTAATACCAAGAATTATAGTCTAGCCATATTTGATATATAATATAATTGTACTGTTTATTTGGTATAATAACATATCATAACCATGTATTTGGCTTCCAAGATCTATATTTGGTAATAATATCTATATTCAAAAAACATGCCACACTGGTTGTTCTTACGAAACTTTAAAGGAACTTTGGCCATGTTGGATCCCCCAGGATGATGAAAAATTGTGACAAAGTGCCCGACCTTTCGCAGACCCGGACTCTGGAAGAAGAGGGCAGAAAACAAGGCCAACCTAGGCGTGTTATGGCCATTGAACGGGCAATGAAAATCAATGAATCAACTGTTGAACTATGGAGAATATCAATTTATCCTCATTGCAATGAATACTCATTTATAAATATGGCTACTCAAAGAGCCATTTCAGGAGGAATTTAGGATATGGCTCAAAATTAGGGCAATAGATTAGATTGGCAGCATTCAGCCGGCTTTTTTTTTGGAGCCATAGCCATGTGATGATTAACTCAGAATCAAATCGTCCGCCCTTAAACTGATCTGTCTCGTTTTCTCTGGCTTTGACGAACCATTCCGTTTACCCTCTGGTAATTTAACGTAGCTATGGAAAATCACCATTTTTGATGGGAAAACTCACTATAAATGGCCATTTTCAATAGCTATGTTAGTTTACCAGACGGTATTGATGTTTAGTAAATATCCCACTAATAACCATGAGTTTTTCTGGTTCAACGCCCCCGACTTTGGTCTTTGATAACACGAAATATCACCATATGGCTGGTGAACACATGTGTGAAGCACCAGATGTTTGCCCGTTTCTCAATGGATTGGTTTAAGGGAAAATCTACAGGAAACCATTGATTTTCCATGATTTTCCCATTAAATATGGGGCTTTCCTGTAAATTTTCCCTTAAACCAATCCATTGAGTTTCCCATTAAAAAATAGGCTTCTCCTATGAAACGGTGTTCAAATTCCATGAAATCCCCCGGGGTGGACCCCGGAAAAGGGAAGAGTCACCCCCATCCCTGGGTCCCTGGGTCGCTCGGTTAGCGGACGCCACTACTAAGGCCACAAAGAAGAACCTGGGGCTTTGGATGGGAACATGATGGGAACATGAACAAAAAATCATGGGAAAAACGAAGAGAAATGCTATGGTGGGATTATGATGGGGATGTAAAACTAACAATGATGGATTTTAGTACAGAAAATAATTGATATGAATTGGGTAACTGGTACTTGACCATTCAAAAATTGGGAAATTGGGAATGCAAGCACCATCCAAAGAGATTGTTTACAAACAAGACTAGGGATATTGAGGAATTTACCCTCCAACTAACATACATCCTTCCATTGGGATTGGCTTAGACTACTTGTCAAAATAAAAGTAGGGGGGATGGTAATTTCTGTTGTTTATCTCCAATATTCTTGATGACATCATTTTGAGCAGTGGCCACACAAAAAAAAGGATGGAAATATGGAGAATGGAGACTCCAATCATCGATGAATCCCGATGGAAAAAAATGAGGCGCTCTTGTGTGGAAAGGTCTATTTTTGGCACAAATATGGCACATATATGGCACAAATATGGCACAAATATATAGATTTAGTATGATGAGATGTCATTATTGGCCTTTTACGAGTCCATGACCATCCTTTCGAGCACAAGGCACCCTGTTACCGCATCCTCCATGGCGCCGCGACTACGCCATCTTTGGGCGCTGCTTCGGCTTGAATCGGCTGGAATCAACAAAATCATGATTCCAATGTGTTTGGATTTGGGGATTTGGCAAAGAAAAGGTCACCAGTATATTACCAGTATACAACTGGAATCTCAGACTCATGATTATCATGAAGTTGCAGGTTTCCTGATTTCAGTTCGGGTAACTTCAATGTCTGAGCCCAGATGGCCGCTCGTCACTGTTGGAGATGGAAGGTCACCGCCACGAAAGGAAACCACAGGTGACCCTCAATATGCAGGCCATCACAAAGCTCAATAGAAGTATCGAATGAATGGATCAATGGCATATCATAATATATCATATCCGTCATTGAAAATCATTGATCATCCACGTGTTTTTCTTTGCAAGAGAAAAGAAACAAAAAAGAAGCAGACACAGCCTCTTTCTCCACATTTTTTGCCCTCTTTCTCCAGATATTCTGGATGTCTGATGATGTTTGGATGCTGGACACGTCTATCATGTACACACTGGTTATTTAACAGTTCGCCATGGAAAGATCCACCCATTTTTAAGTTCGGTAAACCATCTATTTCTATGGGCCATGGCTTCCATGGCTATGTTAGTCATAACCAGATGGTGTCATAGCTCTGTGCTGTGTCCAGCTGAATTTGGCATCTGAATTAGTTCAGGGCTGGCCCAAGCTGGGATCAACTGAGGGGGCAACATCCACCTCGTATGAGCCCTGACGCTGAAGAACACGAATTTCCGTGCATGGCATATCCTCTGGTAATTTAACGTAGCTATGGAAAATGGCCATTAATAGTGTGGATCTTCCCATTAAAAATGGTGATTTTCCATAGTTATGTTAAATTACCAGAGGGTATCTTTCAAATGGGACTCTGTGTTGACACTTGTGCTATGCTGATTTGTGTAGAAAAATGGACGTCAGTAGCCTTGTTCTAATGACATCACGGCGCAGCATCACGGCGCAACCTGGCCATGGTGACACCGCCCCAGGCCATGAAGAATGGGTTGCAGACCTTTTCCAAAGATCAAAAAAAAAACCTGTTGACACAAAAAACACATGGCAGAGATAACTTGAAGATCTTGAAGGACTTAAAAAAGCCATCAACATCATATCCCACGGACCTCAAATCTTATCAGGCATTCTTGTTGTTGAAGTGGTGAGCGTACCCATCCACACCGGGGCTATAGCCCCTCCAACTGAGGGGTTGAACCTCTCTAAGACTCAACCGATAAAGCCTATTTATCATAGGTTATATTCAACATGTAATAATATTGTTCATCAATGAGAAGTACTAACAGTCATTGTCAATTATCATTATGATAATCATTACCATGATTGCCATGAAAGGTGATTCCAGCATAATAGTCATTACACTGATATTAATCATTATTCCTTCGTTAGAGGCATAATTAGAGGTATAAAGATTCCATAGATCATTCCATTATAACTTTCATTCCATATCATTAGAGGAACAAATATTTATCAATATATAGATATATATCTTAATATACAAATAGATCATTATTATATATATATGGATTTCATTCCATAGATCATTGATTGGCCATCGAGGTAAGGTTGAACGAACCTACGATTCCACGATTTCCCCTGTCGATCCGATCCGATCGATCCCATTTCCGAAACCTGGGGCTCAATGGCTCCACAACCTGCTGATTTGGTGGTGTTTCCTGGGTGACAACTATGGTATAGTACCAGATATGCAATCTTATACATATAGATATATATATATAGAGAGAGAGAGATAGATATAGATAGATATTTATTTACAATTATATATATATATACATACAGCACGGAAAATTGAGTATCGGTTCTTGATGGGGTTTCGATAAGATCTTTTCATTGTGCAACAGAAATCAAGGGTATAAAACCAACGGTTTTTTAACGGGAAGGTATAATGAGTCGTATCCCATCAATGGCAATCATAGTCATAACGGTTCATCCCATCCCCCAGAATCAACCGTTACTAGCCCTGGGCTTTCTGGGGGATCTGAAAAAAACGTCCGGGAGAACGGGGGTACCAAAACGACATGGCAATTGGAGAATAGGGGCGGCAGGATTACACAATTACATAGTAATTGGAGAATAATAACAATTACTAACAATTACTATTTAAGACAATTACATAGATGTCTTGAATTCATAACAATACGGACAATGCGGCAATTCACAGTGGTGGCTGTGAATTGATCAGCATCAGGCAATGAAAACTTGATGCAATGGTCGCCGTTTCCACGGGTTTTCCTGGTATGTTTAAAGTGGTTGGGCAATTAAGGGCCCGAAACATGAAACTCAAGCAGTTGCATCCCCAATCAGATGCCAAAAAATATTCAGCAACGTCTCCATCTGGCCTGTCCGTATATGGGTATACCCCTTAATAAATGTTGGTGTATTTTACCAGGTCAACCGACAATGGGGTAAAATGCACTACAAACCGCTAAGCTCTCAGCTCTTTTTGAACCAACGCTATCGGGTAGATCGATGATATATACAATACATGGTTTTACTGCA
>Ga0126342_10012295_pt1:2500-15267 | contig 15267 bp, 12 predicted proteins | sample Cyp1metagenome_FD_92528 | JGI IMG/M metagenome (GOLD analysis project Ga0126342, IMG submission 92528) | Coral microbial communities from Lord Howe Island, Old Settlement Bay, Australia - Cyphastrea 1 metagenome | ecosystem: Host-associated > Invertebrates > Cnidaria > Coral ...
AAACTACCAACCAGTATATAGATCTATTAAGTCCATATTAAGATATACTAAGTCCCATTAACCCATATTAAGTCCCTATTGTTGATGGTTTAAATGTTCCAAACCACCAACCAAATGTGATCATGGCCCCATGGGCTGCAAATGGCTAAGCGCGTGTGTGGCCCCAATCTGCGGATTCACCCAGAGTCCCAGGCAAGGGTGGCCGATGATGAATTCCCCTACTGATGACATCATCAAATTCCCGGAAAGTCCGCTAAATCAACACTAAATCATGATCAGTCAGCATTCAATCCCATTCAGTTCCCACTAAATCAAAACTAAATCCCACTAAATCCCTACTAAATCCAACTAAAACACCATTAAAATCCATTAAATCGTATTAAGTAGCCATAAATCCCCTTTTTTCATCGCCATGGCAACTTAAAAAACACCTCCGCCCTGCCGCCGACACCTGCGAGACATTCACCACCAAACAGTCCAGCTGAATCAGCGACCCAACGGATTCAGCGCGAATCCTACGGTGACCGCGGTGAGTCGCAACGCGCAATGAAAAACGCAGGAAGCAACAGGGGATGCAGCGACCAGTCCAGAATTTATATGAGGTATGTGAGAAAACCTGAGGAAATATGAATGATTGTGAATGAAACAGTCTGAGCATGTTTGCACGGGGTTTATATTTTGACATTTTGAACGTGTGAATTATTGATACTCACTGGGCCTAGTGAAAATAAACACACAAACCCAACGTAAATATGATGTTAAACATCTGCAACGCACGTGTCTGGTCACTGAGAGACGTTGGGACAATCCCCAAGTACGGACACAAGAAGAAGAAGAAGAAGAAGAAGAGAAGAAGAAGAAGAAGAAAAGAAGAACACCAACACCGCCACCACCACCACCAGCAACAACAACAACAACAGCAGCAGTAGCAGCAAAAGGTCTCGGAAAGTCATGATAACACAATGTTGAAGGACATTATTCAACTACATATGCCAGGAGCAGGTTGCATTTAAACCCCTGATGATCCCATGTTTAAACTGAGATCATCATCCGCCCAAAAACGTATGGAAAGCTTAAAGCAGATTTGCAAGCACCTGCAGCCTGCAGCCTGTATTAACCCAGTGATGTAAACATACGGGCGAACACCTCGTTTTGCCCGCGCCTGTTGGCCCGCCTTCTTCGTATGAGCTGAAAACGTGGTAAAAATTGTATATTTTAGCATTATAGTTAACTTGATGTTCTAGATCAGAATGCACAGGATATGGACCTGTGCGGGTTCGTTCCGCATCATCATCGTCGTCGTCGTCATCATCATCATCGTCATCATCATCATCAGCATCATCATCATCACCATCATCACTACCTTTGTTGATCTTCCCAATTAAACGTAAAGTTTAACGGGGTGGGGCTTTTTTATTCCCTAATGATCCTAATGGCCCTAATACCTTTGTTGATAGCCCCAATTGAATGTAAAGTTTAACGGGGGTGTGACTTTTTATATTCCTTACTACCCTTGTTGATCTTCCCAATTGATTGTAAAGTTTAACGGGGGTGTGACTTTTTATATTCCTTACTACCCTTGTTGATCTTCCCAATTGATTGTAAAGTTTAACCGGGGTGGGCCTTTTATATTCCCTGAAAACTGTGTTGATCTTCCCAATTGAATGTAAAGTTTCACAGGGGTGGGACTTTTATATTCCCTACTACTACCCGTATTGATCGTCCCAAGTCAAGCAGGGTGTGGGCGAAACGGGGTGTTTGCGCGTAAACATACTCCAACCATCCAAGTACCAACAACTCCAATGCCAATGACCAGTTCTCAATGCTAATCATGGCTAACCTGGGACTTCATGTTCAATTTTCCGGCTAAACATATGGGCTAACTAGCCAACCCAAGCCTTGGCAAGGAGGAATCCACAATAATAAACCATCGCCTATATGAAGTTGTTTGATGTTTATTGTCGGGTGTACCCCTACTTGGGATCATTTCGAATCGCACGGAAGTGATTCATGAAATGGTGGCGGTTTATAACTATGGACCCCACACTACCCACCATTCCAGTGAATGATCATCATGTTTGGCATGTTTTAGCGACAGCAATTTAAGGTACCCTCCGTAATCAAACATAGCAATGGAAAATCCCAAATGTACCCTCTGGTAAACAAACATAGCTATTGAACAGGGCCATTTATAGTGGATTTACCCATTAAAAATGGTGGATCTTTCCATAGTTATGCAAACGTTTACCAGAAGGTAGATGATTCTCCCAGCTTCAAACCTTCATTCATAGAGGATTTCCATGGATTTCCCAGCCATGTTTGAGGACATGGCTAAGGCTTCTAAGGTGGATCCCATCTGATTTTTTTTTCGTGCCCGACGCATCCCATGATCCCATTGATTATTGATGGCTATGACATGTCATATAACCACCATTACCCTCTGGTAAACGTTAACAAAAAACTATGGAAAATCACCATGTTTAATGGGTAAATATGGGTAAATCAACTATTTCTATGGCCATTTTCAATAGCTATGTTTGTTTACCAGAGGGTATTCCAAACAAACTCAATTCCAAACAAACCAAGGATCTGTCGCAAAGGGATGCTTTGCCCACTGCTACGGGGCATGAAACCTTGACAGAGCCGCTGGGTCTGGGGCGACTCCAGGCCGCGTAGCGCTGACTTGTGAAGATGTGATTGTTGTTGGGATATACCCTTTGGTAAGCTAACATAACTGTGGAAAATCACAATTTTTAATGGGTAAATATGGGTAAATCAACTATAAATGACCATTTTCAAGAGTTATGTTAGTTTACCAAAGGGTAAATAATGAGAAAGATCACATAGATAATGATGGATAAATCTGAATTCCTTTTGATCTCACATCCCTTGCCCTAAGAAAACGGGCCGCGATTTACAACTTACAACTAGCTGCAACGGTTGTTTATTGTTTGGAATCCACACAAAGGGAATATTGAACCCCGTGCTGGAGGGTTTGGAAATCATGGTCTTGAGTGTAGTTGCCTTTCTCCCAACAACTTCCAAATCAATTTGTCTGAAAATATCTGAAAATTGCATTTGATGGGTGATAATCATGTTCCCCATAAGGAAAAAACATTTTAGGGCATCCTCCACTTGATCCCAACTATCAAATCGTTGACTAGAAATATCCAATTGAGTTCCATTAATATCACATAAACTAAGTTCCACTAATATCCATTAATATCCATTGACTATATATATATATATCCATTAAGTATGAAAACTGGATGAGTCCTTTGGGGTGTCCGTTGCCCCGAGGTCTTGATCCAAGATGATCCAAGATGGTCCAAGCCACGCAAATCCCAAGGGTTCTTTAGCTTGGGTGGAACTCCAACTTCCTTCGGCATGGCACCGCCCTGTTCCTCCTGCTGTGCTGGAAAACCCTGGATCGCTAGGAATTTCGTGATCTATCATTGGATATGCCCGGATTCGTGGGATGATATGTATATACTATGTGCATTTTCTCCCTCTCTCTCTCTCTCTCTCTATCTCTCTTCATATACATTCATACATACATATATATATATATTTATATATGTATAGTATAGACGACCCCGAATATTCTATGATTGGACTTTCCATCCTGAAGTCCCCTTCTTTGCAGGAGCACTTGCAGAAATCTAGCTTTACGAACATGTCTGACACATGGCGTGTCACCTACATGTTTCACAGGCCAACCAGCGTCTCACACTCCCTTCGTACATGCACACATAACTACTCACAAGTGTCCAAGACGGGATACGCCATGCCACACACCAGCCCCAAACATCGACCATTTGAAGGCTAGTATAAATCATTCTGAGTGGGCTCATATACATAGCCCTTGTCCACTAGGGTTGTCCCATTGGATTTGGATACAAGCACCGAATGATACCGGTAACCAGGCATCCACACTACATACATCTATATATATATAACATCTATACGTGCTTACTATATAATCAAATATATATTATAAACATCTATACGTGCCTACTATATATATATATACGCACTATAGTCTACAAAGTAGTTCTAAGCATAATTTTACCCAAGATATAGTTCCAGCTAGGGGTATCCATCCTCACGATAACCCTAAATAAAGAGGACAAGGAGCCTCCTAAACTATAGAACGTAAAATCGTTTAAAATAATAATCCTAGCAACACCAGCCAACTGCGGGCAAGTACTTTGGAATTCCTTGAAAACTAGGCATACAGGGTGCATATCTAAAGGCCGATGTGATAGATTTCTCTGCCGGTGCCTCCCACGTTGGCTACATGGCCATGAATCAAAACCCCAATACCATATACCCTCTGGTTATTTAACATAGCCATGGAAGCCATGGCCCATTTATAGATGGTTTACCCAAAACAAAAAATGGTGGATCTTTCCAGTTCGCTATGTTAGTCATTACCAGAGGGTAATACCATCACAAACCACAAATATCGCTGGTAAATAAATGGCCTTCCCCATATCCCGAAATTCATTGGGGATTTCGCTTGGTTGTTGAATGGTCTTGATGCATCCCCAGATCTCCATCAACCTTACCATAACTGGTATCGGGAAGGGAATTCCTCTCCGAAAAGTGATTTGGAAATGATGTGTTTATACGTTTGAACCAAATATAGATAGATTGATTGATAGGTAGAGAGAGATATGTGTATATATATATAAGATATTATAAGATTAAATAAGTTCATTGGTCATGTCTTTGTGCATTTATGGAAAGCCAACTGGATCATTGAATCAAACCCATTCAAACCCATTCAAAGTGCATAAAAGTTGGGATAGTTCCAACATAGCCATTGTAATTCATCCAGCTATCACCGACCCATTCAGCTAGTCCTTCTGCTTATTCACGCGCTGTCTCCAGCTCTGCACGGCATCACGTGCACGTGCTGGGCCCTCTGCGCGGTAGCTGCCATCGCGAAGAGGCTGCTCGGAATCGCAGACCTGTTGTCATGGGAGGTCTGAAATCCTATAGCTCCATGGTTAAATATAGGGATTTCCATGGTTAATAATGGTTATAACCATGGAATATATGGTAAATATATGGTAAATATAGGGATTTCCATTATTAATGGGCTGGCTGATGGTGCAATAACCATCTTGAAAAATGTGAGTTCATCAGTGGGGAAGGATTATCCCATATATGAAATGGAAAAATAAAAGCCATCTTTGAAACCACCAGAAGATGTCGCCTCAACCCCAAACACTCCGTTTGACACATCGTGGTTGACCATTTCCAACCTGGTAAGTATTCTGAGGCCTAGGGAAACAGCCCTTGATTTTGTTGGGTTGTTTGGGGTTTCCAAGCTCTGGTCTTTTAACAGTTTGCTATGGAAAATTGCAATTTTTTGATTTACCGATTAAACATTGTGAATTTCGATAGCTATGACTCTGAACAGAGGGTACCTAAATTAGAGGTGGTTAGTGGGTGGAAAGTCTACATACATATGCACAAGGGAATATCGACAATCGAACTTGGCCTTGCATGCAGAATCTGTGCCCTCAGCTGTGCCAAATCAGCCATTGCTTGGGGTGTTGTGATTTTCTTTAGGAACCCCAATGATATTGCATCATTGTAAAATAATTGCAGTCTATTACGATCAGGTTGCGGTAAGTGTATGACATTCTATGACATTATCTCCATATATATAACTCTATCATCATTGGGCCCCCTAAAAATACCGTAGAGTGGCGGTGGCCCTACCTATTTTAAGACAAGTCAATTGGAAACATGATCCCAGGTTAGGATTACAATCTATGGGCGAGAGGCACGTTTCACCCTAAACGGAACTTGTAGAGGATCCTCACTGGGTGTAACTATGACGATGTGTAAAAAATGGGAGGCGCAATTTGGGCCAAAGATTTGGAGATGTAGGATATCCAATTCGGGGGAGCCATGCTGAGAAAGTCTGAGAAGTGTGTGAGACTTGGAGACCCAAGGAACAACAATGAATTCATTGTCACTTCGAGGCTGGTTGTCAGCAGAATTTGCAACCAATGCCGATGCAAACAGGAACGGGATCCAAGCTACACAGCTTTGTGCACAGGGCTTATTCCAAAAGAAATGATGAGAAACGTAGGTCGGTGATTCCAAGATACATCGATGGTGCAAAAAAGATTCTAGCATATCGCAACCTGTTTTTACATCAAAAACAGGTTGGTCATATCTGGTCATAATAGTATCTGCTGTAATAGTCATTCATAGTCGTACTCATCCACTCTATGAGTATGACTCTTATGAGACGATAAAGAATAGTTGCACTCAACTCAAGAAAATCATTATATATATATATATATATACGTATATAATATAGTCATAATTGATATTCATGCCTACTATGGGTTATAGGAATCCCATATAAGCCAGGTAGTATAACTCCCTATTTCATCACCAATCAACCATGACTTTCATGGCTCATTTTTTAGCGGCGCCTCATAGAAAAACCGCTGGTATCGCAAGATGTTGCCCTCAATGGCGCTCAACAAGCTCTGGATGGACTGCTGATAGCTGATCATTCCATGAGCCTCCTTAGCGGCTTAGCGTGCCGATAGGATGGGCAAACACGTTGTTTTCATGGCGGGTTTATCTTACTTCTCCGGTGTGAAGACCTCTGAAGTGGAAACACATATGCTACAACTATATCCAAGAATTCAGGTGTCCCGGATTTTTTTTTGAGGGATCCCACCTCAAATATTTCATGGTTGAAACCATTATTTTCTTGTGATCTACCCTTAAATCAATCTATTAAAGTTGAAAGTGGATTTGCTGAACTTCTAGAGAATGAAGAGCCACTATTGCACCGTCTGGCAAGAAAATTGCAGCTCTTCAATTCCAACACCTTATTGGGTTTATTGGTGCTTTCAACCACGAAGCCTCCTCAGAAAGGCGTAGAAAACAATAGAGCGAAACTGAAACCACCAACAAAAACTTTCGGCTAAATCCTGTAATGTGGCTAAAACAACGTCATAAACCACCCATTTGGGAATGGTTTATAGCACCTATTTAGGGTGTTGACTGGGGGATGGTTTAACCACATTAGTGTCTTTTCCCACCGATAAGGAAAGCAGCTTTGGGATGCTTTGAGGGCCCATCAAAAGACAACTCAGATAGTTTCTTTTGGGTCCTTGGGTCCCACCCCATCTTGGCGGTTTGGACCCTTCACAAACATATCAGTCATTGGGGATCATCATCATTAAACTTTAAGGCAATTTCGCACTGTCAATCCATCACCAAAGATCCTCCCTTCCACCAATTTTTGATGGCTAGGGGGGTAAATTTACAATTTCACTGCCTAATCTTTCGCAACATATACCCACATGCATATAATTATATATATAGTATACCACCACAGAACTTACATCAATTTACTATACTCTATACTATATTATCCCAGATGACCCTGCACAACCTCCTACATTATTATAATAATGATCCCAATCGTAACCGATGTGTTGGAGGAGTTCAAAGACACTACAGGGTAGCTTGCTACGCACGCCCTCCGAGTCACTGGATCTTTGATCTCCTTCTTGCAGAACCTCAGCGGCGAAACCGCAACCACAGCAGGTCACTTAGATGCTCATCCATCCATGTGCAAAGCGATTTATAGCATCGAGGGAACTTACAACATCACAAGAATTGACAATGCAATACAATATATATATATATATATTATATACAATATATATATATTATATACAATATATATATATTGTAGTATAAAATATATATATATTATATATCAATTTGTCGGTGCCATCTAGTACCATGCATACCTATCCAGTCCTCCTCCTCCTCCTCATCATCATCATCATCGTCATCATTGTCACCACCGTCAGAAAACTCCTTCCAGTGCAGGTCACATTTCCAGATCTTCCAGGTCGATGACAATCGTTCCGATGCGATTGTTCACCGCCTGCTGCAACATCGCCTGGTACCTCGGATGTTTTCGTGGGCCGTTCTCGGGCCCAATGCGTGGAAGGAAATGGGCCAAATGGGTAAAAGTGAACTTCAGCCAGAAGTATCAGGCACACATGTTGGTCACCTTGGCCCGTTGACTCACATAAAACATGACTGCTTTGGGAGGCCAGCAATCAACAAATAGTGCAAATTTAAACAACAATATCACGTACAGTGATATCAGTGATCGACGGCTGATTTACCATTTGTCATATGTTATCATGAAACCCAAACCTGATACCAATCGACTGCTTCCCCGATCCGAATCATCAGTTCCTTTTTCAAAAGCGATCGCTTTTTTGGCCGCTGTAAATCATTCAAATAAAGCAAAAGAACGATTAACTGGTTGGTGGTATACCTACCCCTCTGAAAAATATGAAAGTCAATGGGAAGGATGACATCCCATATATGAAATGGAAAAATAAAAGCCATGTTTCATGATTCTGGACATGGGACTCCCATGATCAAACCTCTGGAGGACAGCCAGTTTGAAGAGTCGCACAAAACAAAACAAAGGGGGGAAGGAAAGCGTTTGTCACCTCTGAAAACGTCTGGGAAAAAACTACACTGAAAACAACCACTTGCAAATCTGTGACCACAGGTTGTCCTACCAAGCCACCTTGTACAATAAATTCAATATAATATATATTATATATATGTATAATATAGATTATACTATACTCACTGGTGATCCCCTGACCCTAGTTGGTGAAAATTGGATTCCTGTTATGAATTATTGGAATGTATTACAGTATATGATACAGTATATGTCATATTTCTTAATAATGACATGTATTCATACACTCTATGATATGTCCAATTCAGGCCAGGCATTTCCTGGGCATTTCCTGGCCACCCTCCCAAAAATTGAGCCCGATGCCCGACTGACTCGCCATGCGACTTCTTCTTACCGTACTTGACGTCGTCACAAAGGGGGCTCTCATATTCCTTGATGAACTTCCTGATCAACGCCTTGTGATCCGCTGTTTGGTTGCAGACCTCCTTTGCCTGGCTGGTTTGGTCAACAAGCCGCCGATCTCAAAACATCTCAAAAGCACATACCCTCTGGTAATTCTCAAGTCACGTATCCTTGGACTCTACTTGAAGCCAGGTGCATCACAAGTCACACTTCATCAGCATACAATTGATCAACCCACTCAGGGTACCCTCCAGATAGCTGTGGAATATGCCCATTTAAAGAGATTTAGTATGTAACAGTATGTACCTTTTATAAAGGGAGCTATCTTAAATTGTATACCAAACGACAAATGCATGCATTGAATGATGTTGAGGCGGCGCAACTGTAGGAACATAGAAAAAGAAACTCATAACTGGGGCAGAAACAACTGTTCTGGAACTGCTGAGATGGGTGATGTTCTGGAACCCAAACCATAAACCATCCCCGAGGACTTACCAAACGTGCATAGTGGAAGTACCAATCCCGAGATGTCATTGGGTTTCCGCATTATTACTTGGCCAACCTTGGATATATTGCTGCGTAAGCAATTGATGAGTCTATTGTTCCATCAAAACTAGAAATACAATGATCCACCATGATCCACCCACCCACCCTTCACCAAGATTAACCTAACATATTCTGAGTTTGCATCCTACCTTTTGCATGGTTGACATCCTACCGATATCCATTCTATTATTGGTCGCACCACCCCACCCAAAAAAAATGGTAAAAAACACTCACAGATAAACTCAACCCAGCATACCTTACACAACTGTTGGTGGACAGTGATAGCCCATGTTGATTGGTTTGGTTTATACCCCATCATTGCTGACTGTATAGTGCTGGCTGCAGTATGCCTTGCACCAAAACGGTGTTGTCCCAACATTTGGTAGTCCAAACACCATTATCATCATGCCCCCAGTAAGATTGCAATATCTTGGGGGTATGTTTACCCCATGTCTGGGAAACCCAAATATCGTAAAATTACATGTTGTTGCTAAAACATGCTAGAACTAGCTATCCACTGTTCATTGGTCAATGTCAACCTCAAATTAATAAACACTGACTCTAAAAATTAGTAAAATTAGCCCAAAATAGTGGTACCGTACATCAATTTACTCTTAAAATTGGAAACCCCCCTTGCTATCCATTTCAACTGGTAGCAGCTCCTCGTCCAGGCTTTTCTTAGCGATGGCATCCCGAATCTGCGCCATGACGAAAAGGTGAACTCAGTGCGGAACAGAGTTTTTTCGGCGCCCGGGAGAAGGGGGTTACCACATGGGCCAATGGGTTACCTCAATCTAGCTCCAACATGCTCCAACATGCTAAGTCTATCATGGGGATCCTGAGGTTGTTCCGAAAAGAAATGCTACAGTAAGTATATGATTATACCGAATTATACCCATAATTAGGTTCCATGGTGCTGCTATATATATGGTGTGCCATGAATCCCATCAATATACCCCCAGTCATGTTAGCAGTTAGCATATATATACCAGCACCAGCCGGATCCGTCATGGCATATGCCAGTTTCACCATCAGTGGCCACCTCCGGTGGATCATGGTGGATCCATAGGGATCCCCATGGATCAGTGGCCACCGCTGCCAGGGTACCAGTTCCGCAACGCGAGGCAACGGGCTGGGTCGAGTTTGAACCACTGAAGTGACTCAAAAATGTGCACAACACCAGCCATGAAAGTGTAAATTTCTGCTCAAACTGCACCCAAAACCATTTGTGGTAGGGTTCGATCCCTGAATTGGCACAGTATCCCTTCTCGCTGGTTGCCTGAGTTGCCTGCGATATTTACCCTCAGATGGCATTCTCATTGAAAGATTTCTGGCTTACATCCCGAATTGTCCTAAATGGTTTACACCTCAAATGTTGATCATAGCTCCATTTGACCAAGGATTAGTTTCCACACAGTTTTTCACCCAGCCATATGGTGAAATCCGCCATGTTTTTTCATACACACTAGCCGTTACTCAAAGATGCTGGAAAATCGGGAAATTTTCATGGAATCACATAGACATGAAATGACATGAATATCCAGGGATTATCCATCAGGCGAGGTTTGAAATCCCCGTTTCTGTTTGCATTAAATCTCTATTTGACTATTTGCTTGGTTAGTCTCATTTTCTTGCAACATTGCCAATCCTAGATCTCCTGCCACACAAAGAGCTGCTTTGGAAAAATCGCCCCACCAAACTGGCCAACAAATGTCACTACCTGCAACACCTTAAGATCCTTAACGTTAAGCCATCTTTTAGGTGGCGGGTTGCCTGAAGTCTTGCTCTTAAACCCACCTTTCATGGTTCTCTTCACCGTTCAACCACCCCACACCTGACGCGGGCGCCGCTGAGCTTGCAGAGCTAGTGGAGCGCGCGGAGCCGGGGAGTGAAGGTCGGGTGGCCAGCATGGATGGCACCTTAAGGTCGGTCGCCCTAAATCCCTCACAATTTTCCATCAACCACGTGCCATTTCGGAATACAAATGATACAAAATCCATGTTCGCCATATTTTTCGGAGCTGGTGAATGGTAACTTATGGCAACTTAGGCTTATTTGGTTGCATTGTTCATCTAGTTCATATATGTTCATATCATTTTTCCCCACCTGCCAGGATCAGGTGAGGGTCTCTAGATTTTACCCTCTGGTAATGACTAACATACTATTGAAAATGGCCCATGTATAGTTGATTTACCTATGAAAGATGGTGATTTTCCATAGCTATGTTAGTTTACCAGAGGGTAACAAAGGTGCAACTCCTCCTCTTCCTTCCCTCGCCTGTTCTTCTCGTCTACTTCTGTGCCAGCTTGTCGCCGAACCTGATATCGCGAGCTCCGGACGCTATGGCCTGCGCCTGGCCCCGAATAGAGAGAATGGCAGAAGAGAATGCCAGATAGAATGTCAGAGTATATGAGTATATGCCAGAAAAAATGTCAGGTAGAATGTCAGAAAATAATACCATCAGCTACCTGGCAGGGACCCTGGATATTACACTGAGACCCTAAAAACGGGGTCTGAAGAAGAGTTACATAGCTAAATCACGAAAAACAATCTCAATGGTCTAGACCCTTGGACCTTACAGATGCTGAAGGTCTGAAGACGTTTACCCATGCGTCAAAAATACAAAAAAATGTTCCAAACAACATGTTTTCTCTCGCTCATTTTTTTCTTCGCTGCTGTCACACGTTTTTCACCAGTGCTCTTGGGCTCTTGCCATAAACATCCACACTTCAGGAATGGTGCAAATCAGAAAAATTCTGAAAATTTTAGATTTTAATTAAATTTAAATCTAAATTAAATATAATATTTTCAGAAAAACTTTGAAAAATTCAAAAAAAATCTGAAAATTTCAGATTTTCAGAAAAAAAATGAAAAATTCAGAAAAATTCTGAAAATTTCAGATTTTCAGAAAAAATGTGAAAAATTCAGAAAATTTCTGAAAATTTCAGATTTTCAGAAAATATGTGAAAATCAGATTTCCAGAAAAAATCTGAAAAAATAAGAAAAAATCTGAAAATTTCAGATTCTCAGAAAAAAAATGAAAAATCCAGAGAAAATCTGAAAATTTCAGATTTTCAGAAAAAAATCTGAAAAATTCAGAACAAATCTGAAAATTTCAAATTTTAAGAAAAAAATGAAAAAATCAGAAAAATCTGAAAATTTCAGGTTTTCAGAAAAAAATCTGAAAATTTCAGAAAAAAATACTTTACTTCGTGTGATCCCCACCATGACATTTATACATGTTCTTACTGGCACATCTTCTGGCATTCTATCTGACATATCTTCTGACATTCTATTTGGCATTCTATCTGGC
>Ga0126342_10012296_pt1 | contig 15267 bp, 13 predicted proteins | sample Cyp1metagenome_FD_92528 | JGI IMG/M metagenome (GOLD analysis project Ga0126342, IMG submission 92528) | Coral microbial communities from Lord Howe Island, Old Settlement Bay, Australia - Cyphastrea 1 metagenome | ecosystem: Host-associated > Invertebrates > Cnidaria > Coral ...
CGACTTTCCTACCTTTTCGCGCATCTGCATCTTCTTTCTTCTGACTCTTTCTCTTCTACTCTTCTCTCTTCTAATCTTTCTCTTCTCTCTGCCTCTGCCCTGCTCTGCTTTTCATCTGTCCATGTTGTCGGAAGTTTAACTTCTAAACTTCCTTCGATCAAAAAACAATTATCTACCCCGTGCAGCCACTTTGTGGGGAATACTCTATTTTCCGACATGTCCATAGCAAATGGGCTCGGCCCAAGCTGCAGATGCTCTTTGTAACGCTCCGAGGGGAGCATCAAGCTATGGTTTTGATACCTGGGCTGGGATGGAATCAGCATGCACAGATTCACGGGAGGCCGCCAGAAAAAGAACATCTATGGGCAAGAAACACTGAGCATCAATCATGATGAAATGAAATACCATGAAATACCATAAAATCACAAGAAAATAGCAACCTGCAGACCTAAACTCCCCTAATCTAACGACATGTCATCAACTATGAAAATCATCATCATGTCAGATCATTCCCATTGTTTTATGTCATTTCCAAATTTCCGGCGCACATCTTGATGAAGGAGTCATCCACTTCCGGCGGCGGCGCAGGGATCTCGAAGGTCCCTTCCCGCGGGTCGCCTCTGGGGTCCATCAACGGATTCGGTAGGGTGGACATGTCCAGAGCCGCATGCTCCTGGACAAACGGCCCCAAAATGGCGACGCCCAGAAATGGATCCAATGGGAAACTCCAGGTTTTTTTTATCCAATGGCAAACATGACCATGTTTTTTTTGAAGTGAAATCATCTAGAAATTGGGAATTGTCCATGGCAAACTGTGAATCGGTATGTTCGAATGATATCCTCAGATGATTTGGTGGACCTAAGGGATCGATCGACTTCAACATGCTGGAGAAACTTCAAGACACGGTAGCTAAGTTAGAACTGGGTTAACTAGGGTCAACTTAGGTGTATAATGGATAGATATTATATATATATGTGTGTGTAATATGAAATATCTATAGTTTATATAGGCTACAGTTACAAACCAAAATTGCCTGAATCAATCTCATGTCCGGCGTTGATTTTCAGCAGATGGATCTGGTTGCATTGCAATCTGATCCTTCTGAATCCAGATCAATCCAGCAGCATCTTCTGTTTCTGTGAGGACTTTCCTTCCACATCTTCAAGTCATTTGAAGGTGTTAGTTGCTTACACGCACGGACTGACGCAGTTTGAACCCCAACAATTAGAACACGGTGGCCCAGCTTGGGGCACCCAAAACCTGAACAAGAGGCCCCACTTTTGTCATAGCGAAATCTTACTGGTGCTTAGTAGGGAATGGATGGGAATGGGGCTTGCTGGGATGATTATTAATTACTAGTGATCATGGATCATTCCCTCATTCCCTGCTAAGCACCAGTAAGAAATGTTGCTTTAGGTTGTCTGGTTGGTGGTTTTAACCATAATATTAGTCAACGGGAAGGATTATCCCATATATTATGGGAAATAAAAAATGTTTGGAACCACCAACCAGATTATATAAGATGACCCATTCCAGATTTCACAAAGGATACTGCTCAACATCTGGCCATGATTCACCAGCCTGAAACTGATTGGGTTCATGATGGTTCTCCCACCAGTATTGATATTAAAATATATAGTATAGTGTAGTATTGAGGTGGTTATATTACTACATCGATATAGTATTGATACTTCATGATGGTTCCCTAAACTAATCACATCCAATCGACAAAAACCCGGGCCGCAAGTCGCATCCTTCATGGGGCGCACTGCGCGGGCTTCGCTGACAAAGCTCACCGAGGGTCGGATCTGACCGTAAGTGGCCTCCAGCAACCAATCCGTTGAACCCTTCCTAGGAATATTGTGGCTTTCAACATGAAAAATGGTGGTTTAACATGGTTTAATCAGTCCAACCATTGAAGGAATATTCCTTCAGCTCCTTAATCTTCAAAACAAAACATGTATATAATTCCAAGAAGGGACTCCAAAATGAAATCTATGAGAAGATTCAATACTAAGCGAAGGGTTCTTGGGGTGTTTAGTAGTTCAAAAACTAAGGAGAAGGCATTAGTCATTGGGGATTATCATCCCCAATACTTCTGATCAAATTGAAATACGGCCCAATGACTCAACTGAACTGCACCAGTGAGAGGGGGAATGTCTGCCTGTTCCCCAACAAGAGTGGCAACAGGGCACCATACACCTTGCAAATTCACAGTGTGTATGTGTATGCACTGGTATCTCTTTATTCTAAGCTCCAGGCCATCTTGCGAATGAACCGGTCGCCCTGCGTCGGTGCCTCTTGTCATTGTGAAGTTGTCGCCATATGTGGGTGGATTGTCATGCCATCATTACCACCCAAGGTTTTGGCGATAAAGGGGAACATATGGGGTGTCGGGACGGATGTTCAGCAGCCCTTTTTTGTTTCTGTTTTCCAAGATAACGCTCCTAAAAAGTGAACACAAGAGACATACACAAAAAAAAAATGTTTCCACTTTCACCATGGGCCTGTGTTTCAGCACCCAGGACTGGACTAACCGAACTCTCCTCCCCAAAACGTGCTTCCTAGAGCTCTACAGTAGGCCCGGTCCGTATGAGTTGTTGGTGAAAAACCCTTACTGAGACTGTAACCTCAAAAAAAACCTGCCCTAGTTTCCAATTGATCGGGGCGAAGCAGCTTTCATCACTCAAACAATCAAAACAATCCAAATAGTATGAATAATATAAACAAATAATATCATCAAAAATAAAAAGCAGTTGCTACGGAATCAGCCCATGACTTCTTGAAATTCCCGGCCTCAGCATGTTGATAGCAGGGATCCGTGGACTTCAGGAAAGAATCCAAGCGCACTGTGGGATGAGCACCGCGCGAGGCGCCCAGGGCTGAACCTCCAACCTGCAGCGGGGTGGAACGCGATGGTCATCAAACAGGGTAAGGAAAAATCTGAAAAATAAAGTCCATAAGGGACTGCTACCGTTTGTTCTCTGATTTATAAGCTATCATGTTCTGTCCCTTTAAATTCGAATTTCCTGTTTTCAAAGAAAAGTACGGGAACGGTGTACATTGCCATGCTTGATTGCCGGAAGGTATCAGCCGATGAACAGAGAAACAAAGCCATCTCAAATGTGAACCGTAAACAAATCATGACTGTGTACTACCGCAAACTTGTGATCAAATGCCCTTGGGTACCATCAATATTGAAACCCCTGAGGGGATCACCGGAACCAAACACCCACTAGGATGAACCCTAAACAATGTCTATGCATCCCCCATAACATCCCATAACATCCCATAACTTGGAACTCTTTTTGGCAGTTGGTTCGGTGGCAGCTTGAAGTGTGGTGCTTAAACTTGGGCGGGTTCCCTTCATAAATAAATAAACGCAAACACACACACATATATATATATATATATTATGTATATACAAAACACGTATACATATAATACATATAAATAAAATGCATATATCATATATATATATATACATAAATATATATACACATATATATATGTATATACACACGTACATAAATATGATTAACTATATGGTAGATATATTTAATTATACATGATTACATATAATCATATAATTATACAAACTATATATAATATTATATAATTACATATAATTAGATTTAATTATGTATATATGTATATACACATATATCAACCCCCTCATTAATAATGGGAACATGCGGTGATATTGCAATAGTCTTTGAACACCACACCCATGTTGGATTGTTATATCCTCAGTGTCATTCGGGTAATATCCAGCTGGAGGTCCCAAATTTCGGGAAACAATCGCCCCAACTTCGACATCGGACCTCTGGAATATTTGTTTCAGAACCAAACACAACATATATCCTGATTTTAGTTGGGTGTATACTTGGGGTGCAACTAACAAACCACTGTATAAACATAGCTAGTCACAGCGGTTATATCCAAACTTGTGGATTACCAAACCTATACCCACTGATAACGTCAACTACACCCCTGTTTGTTCGCATGTTTGTTGATTATGGAGACTTCCGATGCTCCAGCTTAGGTACTGAAATGGCTTGGGAGGAGGCCATGCCCCGGCTGGGCATGGTGGCAAAAGCGCGCCCAGCGGCCAACCCCACAACTGAGCCCCTTAAGCCTACCAGTTGCTGCGGGCAGTGCAAAACTAATTAACGTTCTTTCCAAATAAATGACATTTTATAATGGTTAATACTGTGCTTCTTATTTGGGTTTATGCATTTGAATTGCAAACTCGAGATGCACCCCCCAACATAGACCAAGCGTCCTCCTGATGCTTTAAACCCTGTTTCTTATGTTTCTTTTTGGTGACTGTACCTGTCAATAGATTTGTTTTCCTAAGGCTTCAAGGCAGGATCCAAAATTGATGAATTTCGAGTGTCCAACTGTTCGATTCATTTGGGGTTTGGGTTTGCTATGGTTTGGGTCTGGTTAGGCTTCTGCCATTTGCAGTGGAATCATGTGGTCTGTCTCCATGGGTTTTGATTTTCATCTGTTTCCTGTGTATCACAGCTTGAAGCAACAATCAATTCTGACCAAATATGGCTCGGGATCTTTTGGGATGCTCCCTGACAAAACAAAAATGATACCCACAACAAGATCCCCCAACCGTACCAAACGGATTCATCCACCACCCACAGCCACGCCCACTTGGGTATGCACCCGCATTTTCTCTGGGGCCATCAGGTTTAGGCTTTTCGCCCTGCCTAGCTCTCAGTTATTTTGTCAGCAAATCTGCCTCACGGATATAGGGCCAAGGGACCGGGGACACTTGGGGATTATCTAACTTGGTTAGTTGTTGGATGTTGTTGGAAGGAGTTATGTCGGTCTATTTGTTTCTCACACCTTGCGCCGGATTGTTAGAGGAATCAGGGACTGAATCTGACTAAGTCACCAAACAAGCAGTGACTGTCTGCTTGCCGTTGATGGCTTCACCTCCCCCCACGGCAATGGTAGTCATTGAGACTCAGGATCTCATTTTGAGAAAATTAGTAAAGATGTGAACCACCAGCCAGGAGTCCGTTGGGCTCACAAGTCTCGTGTTCCACTCCTTCTCCCAAGGTTTCATCCAATGGTGTTTGATCTTCGCTAACTCAAGAGATGTTGCTTCCTTTATTTGGAAATGGTAGGAAAAAAAACAGTTTGAAAAACTTCGTGCCGGCATAAGGGCAACAAAAAAACTTTTTTTTGGTGATCCCATGGGGTCCCATGTTTCTTCACCAATCTTGGATGCGGCCGGCATCTTTAACATGTTTCCCCAAAAGATTTGAATGTGTTCAACACTTGTGGGTGTGCCACAGTGGCAACTGCAAGTGCGGAAAATCTGGTGCACCATTGCTTTCTGGGCAGCCTCCGGCGAAAGAACTTTACAGTTGAGGGTGGTCAGCGTATATCCTATGTCGTCATGTATGTCACAGCAACATGAACCGCCCGCTTCGAGCTCCCATCAATGAAATCCCCACAAGGCCCCGTGCCCAGTGCAGCCTGCCAGCACCAGTACTTCTCGCGGATGCGGTCCTCGCCCTGACAACAGGTCTATGGCATTTTGACGTTTGCATCTGTGTCATACCCACTCACTGGTCTCAGGTTGGGCAACCTTTGTTTGCTTGTGATTTCAATTTCTGGCAAAACACCATGAAATATCAACATGTCCAACAAGGGTCTACCCATCAGCTTTGTGGATTTGAACTTTTAACCGTCTATCAATACAGATTTGGAATGGTCGCCGGAAATCAGTTTTTTCAAAGAAATCTGGTGCAACTATTTTTGTTAATTTCCCCGAAAGATGTGGGACCTGCAGGTGCTCGTACTGGGCCAGCGCGCTCGGAACATCGCCTTTGGCCTGAAACCACGTGTTTCTGGGTTCTGGTGTTTGTCCATGGGTGTACCACCAAAATTGTTCATCATCATGGTGAAAATGACACGCAGTCGATTTTGAAGTGCTCTACTTTCAGACCGACCCATCGGAGGGAAGAAACGGATAAGAAAAGGAAGTCTTATCATGTTCGGCTTCCTGGCCCGACCGCACACTAACAACAAATCCGCTCGGAATCAACGGATATAGAAAATTCTGATCCGCCCCCCTCCACATCAAGCATTCCAGGATGGATAATAACTCACAAACAGCAGAAATTCATGTAATCCCGTACTTTCTAAACTGACAAAATTACCTACTCTCCAGCTGCGACAATCGGTTTCAGTCCCCTGTCTCCACCAGGGGGCCAAAATTCCGTGAATGTCATTCGCCCCGAAAAAGGCACAAAGTGAAATCTTCATTCAGAACACTGCCATGAACGAGTTGATACAACCGCACAGGTGCCCGCGGTCATCACCTAACCCAATATGTGTGATCTGGAACCTGAAATATTTTTTGTTTTCACACGGTCATTCTTTTGGGGTGGAAAAGACCAATCAGTTATTTTGCTACCAATCATCACTTCAAATTTCTTTATTTCGTGTGATCCCCACCGTGACGAATATTTCGACATATATTCCGACATTCAATCTGACATATATACAAGCATTTTATCTGTTACATATATTCTGACGTTCTATCTGACATTTATTCCGACACTACCTGGCATCCTGTCTGACGCTTTATCTGGCAGTCTTTCTGGCATTTGATCTGGCATTCTATTTGCCATATTTTCTGACATTATCTGACATAGCCAACATCCTATCTGACGTATTGTCTGACATAGTGTCTGGCATTCTCGATGGGATTACTGTACCTGACATATTTTCTGACATTCTGTATATTTCTGGCGTTCCATCTTATGTTTTGTCTGACATCCTTTCTGCCATTTGATGTGGCATTCGATTTGACAGTCTATCTTACATCCTAGGGCATGTTGTCTGGCAATGGGTTCGGGTCCGGCAGGGCCCAGGCGGCTGGGGAGCTTGCAATAGAATGTAGAGAAGGCTAGCCCAGAAGCTCGCTATGAGAAAAAACCGCTGTGCGCAGGAGGCTGGCGATGACATGCCTGTGTGTCCTTGTGTCGATTCTCAGCTCGCAGGCGGCCGGAGAATGACGGAGGACTCCTCCAAAAAAATAACTAAGAGAATGGTGCTCTAAACCAAAACGTCTAAACCAAAACATTATGCGGTTTCAAGTTTAATTTGTCAATATATGCCATTGTAAAGCCGCAATCTTGGTTGGCAAAGTACCTCTCAGTGAAAAAACGGTGATGTTGTTTTACCATTGACTAGCGCTTTAAAGTATGGCATTAAAAAAACAATTAAAATTTAAAACCTGGCTTGTTTCAGCCCCCATCCGCCCAGTTGAATACTATTCTCATAGTCCATGTAGTTCTTGGTGGAAATCTCACTATTGATACTATTGTTGGTTTCAGCCCCATTGTTTCAAAGATTTCTTGCATCATCAACCGTCGTCGTCCCGGCGCAGTTTCGCCTCGTAAATCTCCGCCATGGTTTGCGCAGCGAAGCGGCAGAACTCGCCCTGTGCTTTGGCCACTTCCAAGACCTGTGCCAGTGTCAACCAGCATGGACAACCATTGTGACGATAAAACAAGCATTGCATTTTTTGACCAGCAATGAATTGGTGGGTTCAAACGAAAAATGAAATCAATCTAAAAGGTTTAAAGAAACCCATGGGGTGGGATAAAATGGTGATTTTCATGGCATGAAAGCCACCAATATAATTATCAAGTGTTTTTTGAAAATTGGGCGGGGTCCAAGAGTGCAACTTGAAAGGTCAAAATTATGAAGACTCATTGGAACTGAAGGTACCCCAACTTCGGACAACCCCCAATTTGGCTTTCAGGCACTGTTTTTCAAACAACAAAATGGTCCATGATGGTACTAGATCGTATTTCGTTTCCTGTGGGGAATGGGGTTGTATTGGGTCTGCGTGAAGCAGTGGGGAGTGCCTAACATGGTCCTTGTTTCTGGCCAAAATCTAGCGAACAAAAAACATGTGAGCGACTGCGTTCGGATATTTGATTCACATCAATTTCACGGCTGGGAGTCTTGTCCTGGTGGTCGAAAAGTCTTCACCCATGTGCCCCGCAGTTTCTTGACATGGTTGTCTTCAAAACATTTCAAAACTCTATTTCCGTCTTAGTCTTATCCCCTGTCTCGCTGCATGGTAAAATTTGCGAGTTCTTGTCATTTGATATGTTTTCATTCTGTGGTTTTATGGTGAAACATTCCCGTGACGGGCCAATGTGAAACTTGCCAAATATGTTCTATAAACAAGGGAAAATGCTCTTTGAACAAAATTACAGACGGCCAAAAATTATGTCTTGTGTGTCCACTATTGGTCCTTTGTTCATGTTGCGGGAATTCACGTAAACAACAATGGCCACGCCTCGCCACACAGCGCCTCGACTTCGGGCATCGAGGTCCAAGGAACCTTCGATCGGTGAGGGTCTAATTTGCATCCATGGATGCAAGCCAAGGACCGGTAATGGCAATGACATGGTTGGGGAAACCAAGTGTTCCTGTCAAACTGAACCAGTTTTGTTCATGTGGCCAACTGAAGTCGAGTTGTCAATTTCATGACATTTTCACACCATACATTTTCATGGGATTCCTCTGGCCGCCAAACAAAGCAAGCACATTGATATGTGTCATCAGTGGCATTCCTACACAAGACGCAAAAGGTATCCAATCCTCCCATGTGCTGCGAACCCCTTATTGGCTTGTGACACCAGTTGACCTGTGGCCACATGAGCTCCCATGAGTTCCCGCAGTCTGCCTTGTCGCTTCCCTTACCGAGGTAGGCAGCTAAGTAGTTCCAAGCGCACTCATTGTTGGCGCACTTGCCTTGGGTGGTACATGCCAAGACTTTGATATGAGAGTAACGGGGGATCGAACCTGCAACCTTTTGAGGGACATCGCCGCCCGCCGACTCCTCGGCGAGGTGTTTTTAAACATATTCAACTTAAACACAGGAAACAAATCCCAAGTTTTGATCGCAAGGCCAATGAGACCAGTTGCGGATGGAGTCCATAGCAAACTGGATCTCACGGGTCCGCACTGCATCTGTCAAAGGTGAACATTGATTGCGGACCACCGTGTACCTTCCAAGACGAAGCGCTGGTTGGTCATATTTTCGAGACTTTAGGGAATGACTGGATCAAGGAAGAACATGATCAAGGCAAATTTGCTTGCCATGAAACCAAACCCCAACCTTAGAATTGGCCGGACGTTTATGTTTCCCACATCCAATTATGATTTCCCTTTCCTTGTATAAGGAAGCCTGTGATTCCATGCGGAGTTGTTGCGGATGTCTTCCTGCAGAAGTTTCTCCACAAAAGGGAGTTCTTCCTGCCACAAGTCGAACTGCTGCAAGATGAATTGGCGGTGAGACCTTGCGTTGGGCGATGGCTGAGTCATGGAAGGCTGCAAGTGGAAGGCGATGAAGTTTTGCTAGCGTTGTGCAGGGTAGGCTGGGACCGCTCAAGATCAGGGACCAAAATTTGCGGTCCAGAATCGAAGCAATGGTGATGTCCTAGTATAGTCAAGGCCAGGCGGGCCTTCATTTAAATTCTATGCCTGCTTGACGCAAGCATGTTAGGATGGCCGATGCTTGTGGCTATATGACAGATGTGGCTGTAAACTGACCCGTGCCTGGCACCACCAAGAACCAACGTGATTGCCAAGCACCACAGCATGCCCTCCAACTCATCAAGTCACAGGTTGCCCTGGCTAATATTAATGAATCGAAGCACGTGACGGCCAGGAATCCCAGTAATGACCATCTACATATTGATTAGGCACTGGCCCTCAGATCAAACAAATACCAATGCAGATCAACCCAGATTCCCAACGAGATCCCGCTGAGGACAATTTGCCAGCCATTGTAATTCTTGTAGTCGTTGTTGACCTGCATGCACTCCTGGGCGCACACAGCAGCGCTTTCATCCACAAATGGATGATGAGAAACAAAACCCAAAGGCCGCGGTATGACTGGATCTGAATCAACAAAAAAAGGAGTTTGACTTAATCTACGCAAGAAAACCCAATACCCAGCCACAAGTGTGCAAGGACCAACCATGGGACCCAATACCTTGCATAGCCTTCCAACCATTCTTCACGGTGGCGCTAATGCACTAATGAACCCATGACATTCAAAATCAACCTGGTGGCCTTGAAAGCTAATTTAATGACGCTTGAAAGGACACAGTATGATTCCAAGGGCTATAGTGACCTTTGCATCTAAGATATCTCAGGACGCTGGATTCACACCGGTCACCCACCGCTATTGATCGACATTCCCACAGCACCGAGGTGCCAAGTGATATCCTAACTCCTCTCGCGCCATCGCCAGGATCTCCTCTTCTGCTTCCGGTCCGCGTTCGCCGCGCTTTCGGGCTGCGATCTCTGAAATCAACCAGCGCCGGTGATACCAAACCTGCGTAGGGTCTGGGGAATCTTCGCGCACGTGTCGGTATGTCAATGTGAGTCGAAAATTTATTGGACGCACCTGTTGCTCACCAAACCTCGAGGCAACAGGTTGTTTAGTTTCTATCATCTAATTTGTACACCCCCAAGTTTAGACTCAGGAGCAGGTTTTCCTGAGATATGTTCCCGCTCAAACAGGTACAGTTGAATGGCAAGCAACAATGAAGAAACCAAATGTGACGGCGACCTTACACCTAGTGCCTTGGCCATGCTGCTAGCCATGAAAGCTGTGGAGGAATTTGGAAACTGAAGTTTCCTTGCTGTTGCCTGGTAATTTTTTGGACAGTCTCTGGCCCACTTGTCTGTGAATTCCCGCTCATCATCCAACTCGATGGCTAGCTCCTATACCAGGCGCAGCACGAAGAACATGGACATTGAAAATGAACAACGCCGGGAAACAAAATGTGTTGTATGAATCACAAGCTTGTTTTCCCAATCTGTGTTAGGGTCGGTGAGAAATATTGTAAATCCCGGACAGGCACGGCAAAAGCGACGATGCCAACCAATCATCAAGTCCACGAGCAGCAGAACCCCACAAAGACAGCACCCAAGAATATCATCAATTTCATCACTTTCACCAACAGCATCATCACCACCATGGTCGTCATCATTGTCGTTGTCATCGTCATCGTCAGTGTCATCATCGTCATCATCATCAACATCATCATCGCATGAACACCATCAACATCATCAGCGGAGCAACACCATCATCAGCATCTTAACCCTGGCCATCATCGTCATCAACTTCTTCACAAACACGCAATGCACAGTTGCAATTTGCTCCATCCTCCTCTCCAACAATGCCGGAAGTGCTTTTGTTAGGGTTATAAGTTATGTCTGCTTATTCCAGGAACGCATTGGAAATCAAGGAAACAATAAAATTAGGACAAGGTAGGGATAAATAGGTCTAAAAAGTGAAAAATAGGTTGGCAAAACCCCGTGATTTTCACCTCCTATTTTTCCTTTTTTCCTAATATTCTCAAAGTCTTTGCAAAATTTTCCGTTTTCCCGAAATTCTAACCAAATTTCGGAATTCAGTTATTGGCAACCTCCATTGTTTTTCCTTATGTTTTTCCCTGTGTTTTCCGACTTTTCTGGAAGCATGAATTGTCTTTTCCTACTTTTCAGTTATTGGCAACAACTTCCGGAAAATTAGGAAGGAATCGTAGAGGAATTCATTGCATTTGGCCGCTGGAAACCCTTATTGCCCCTATTTTGTCCTAATTCTCCCAGGATGTGCTTGTAATTCGAACATAATGCTAGGGAATATATACCACCATAAACTTTATGAAGGTGCCTTTCTGGGTCGGTTTTCCCAGCCTCATGGGCCCCCAATCCTTCAGCACGCATCTCCCCCTCATCATCATAAGTTCCGTCAGCCTTACCATACCGTCATACTGTCATACTTAGCGTCACCATCATGATCGGAACAAGCGTAATCTTCATTGCTATTCTAAAACCCTACAAGCTTCACCTTGCCCTTGTCCCATGGCCCAAGTCCGTTTAACAGCTGGGGTAGGAGGATGAAAAACGAGAGGTGCACAGATAAGAGGCAAAGATTTAGTTGTTTGGTAAATACATGAGTAGAAATAAACATAGAAATAAATAGAAGATAAATGTGGAATGGAATATATAAATACGTGTATATCGTATATATATATATATATATAAAAACAACAACAACAACAACAACAACAACAACAACAACAATATGTAAGAATCAAATGGCAAGAACCACATGAAACATTTCGCCCTCAGTTGAACCACCCCATTTACCCAGCCCAACTGAACCCTCAGTCCTTCAGGCATCTCCTACGGTAGTACCATGCGGTGTAGTTGGCGGAGTTGTGTTCGATGACATGCGCCGTGAGCTGCAAAGCCCGTTGGCTGGTCTCATTCCGCTGCTGGATGGCGCGGAAGTAGCCATGCACCTGTGGTCGCAAGCCGGGGGTTGCAGCAAAAGCAGCAAACGCAATTTGAATCAAGAAAAAAGAGGGCTGACCAATGCCACATAACAGTTTAAAGTACCAGTCTTGGGGCGCTCAAACCAAAGATATAAACAGAGTGGTAACCGACATCTTAAGAGTCCTTATCGGTTTAGCAAGTCATAGATCCAAAAACAATTCTTTTCTCTGACCTTCCTAGTGAGGGTCCCTATAGACTTTACCTCAGCTTTGTTCTCCTCCTTCTCCTACGCGCCTCCTCTACCGCTCTCCTAGAGTAAGCTAGCAATCTGCTTGCAGCTTGCCGAGTTATGATTATGGTGGGCTTGCCAACTCTCAGGGCCTTGTTGGGCCCAGAACAATATCGTGCGCTTGCACACTCTTAGGGCATCGTTGGGCCCGAACACTATGCCAGGCAAGATGTGAAATACATTGACAGATAAAAAGTCAAATGCAATGTCTGGACATGTGTGAAACACGTGTTGGAGTATATACCATGTGTAAATTAACAAGTTTGCATATAACATGTAAGAATTATATATAAATATATATATATATATATAGAATATAAATACCTAGGCATGCCGGCTGGGTAAAAATTCTTCCGCCAGCCCAGGCTAAAGAAATTGTTGTAGCTTCAGTAATTTCTGCCGTCTCAGCCAAAAAACGGGATTCTTTCCATGTCAGCTGCCATTCTTGCATTGTTCGCTCTTTTTTGATATTTGCACACCCATTTGCACACCCTCGGGAACGTGGGCAGATATGTAGCATGTCAAAGTCCAAATATGCATTGAAAACAACCAAAATGATTTACGCCGTTTGGTTGGACATTTACGCCGTTTGGTTGGGAATGTATGCCGTTTCAGTTTGTCACGTTTTTGGTAGAAGTTTTCAAGCTGGACGCATGAGTTATGCGTTCTTAATGCGGGGAAGGCCTCCTGTGGAATTGAGAGAACACCATTCCGCTCAAAACATCACAATTTGCTGGAACCATCCCATCACAAAAAACTCCGTTTTTGGGTTGGCCCCCTCCAAAAGCTAATTTTTCACCAAGCATAAATAATTATTGCTGCCTCGGTTGTTCTAGGTGTAAATATATATATATATATGTGTGTGTGTGTGTGTAGAATGTCAAATGCGATGCTAGGAAAAAAAACGGATAGAATGCAAGTAAAACTGTGAAAGACACATGAAATAGATTGCCAAAATAATGTCCGTCAAAAAGGCAGAAAAATGTTGGACAGAATGCCAGGTAGAATGCCAGAGAACCAGATAAACTGCCACAAGGACTGCCACTCTATACACGTCAACAACAATTCCAACATGCAAAAAACAAGTGTTATGAAAATTGGATATGCCAAATAAAATGTAGGGTAGCGGAAAATATGTGAGGACATGTGCGATCGTAAAATTATTTAAATTCGTCTGCAGCAGGTCAGATGAAACAAAAATGCAAGCAACAAAAACAAACAAAGTGCCAGATGGACTGCCAGCTGCAATGTCAAAGAGCATGTGAATGTGAAATAGATTTCCAGAAAATAACCCAACCAAAATGTCAGAAACCCCCTGATTGTAGATCAAATGTCAATTAAAATGTGCGTATATGTTAAATTGAATGCCAGCTGGTGGGGTTACCCGGGGGAGGTAATTTCAGCGTCATTTGGCTCACTTATTTAGAAGGATGGGTGGGGTGGTTGGCAACATCTCTTGCGAAGCGACGTTTGGAAAGGATTTATAGTAAGTACAATTGGGGGTGGACCCCGTCAAAATAATTAAGATATATACTGTATTACTCAGCCCATAGGTTTGGAATATCTAATTCCGTTATTTGGGCAAGCGGCCTCCTCGAAACCAGGTGGATACCTGATGACCTGGGCACTTATTGATGGCCCGCCACATGGTGTCGGAGAAGAGGTGGTTTTAATAACCCCGAGAAGGATAACGTAAACACCTACCACAAAGGCAACTGCCATCCCGGCAAGTTGATGTTCCATCAAGAAAAACTGTTGAGAACGAATTCCGAGCAATTACAAATCTCATCCAAACTCCAGCCACAACTGAAATAAGCAGTATCAACAATCCACTGAGCAATCCCCACAAAATGGTTAAGTTTCATTAAGTAGGGTTTCCTAATCCATAAGGGGTAGGGCATGGACACCCTACAATAATCCAACGATGATTCATCAACTATAACATCTACATGGTTCAGACTGCCCAATGCACGTGTTGTTTAAATCCCGTTTTAAGCTAGTCCCACAAAAACTTTTACGTTGGAATTGCTGAATTTTCACCAAATTCCATTGGATTATATTTTTTGCCCCTTTCATCCCTCTGCTTGGTCTTTAAAAAACAACGAGCAGGCGAGCAGTCATTTGTCACGTCCTTCCCCTGGTCTTTCTTAGGCGGCCACGGCCAGTGGGCTGGGACCATCGTTCTGCGGAACTGGTGTCACATCCTGGCCGTTGAATCCACAAACAACAAATTCAATGAGGAATCGGGCTGGAAAACCGGAGGGCACCGATATGGCATTTGCAACAGGATTTTGTGAATGCCTAGCACAGGGTCACTTGAAGGGACCCCCGCAATGGAGATACCTGCTGAATATGCGTAACATGTCGCGAGGACCTTTGGTGTTTTAGAACCGTTTTTGTAGAAGTACGTAAGCATTGTTGAAGACACTATGTTCTTTCAGAAGGGAAAAGGCACAAGTCACCAAAATCAAAACTTATATATACGTATATCATATATATATATATATCCGCCGACCCCGGCAGACGCAAGGGGGAGCGCGCCAGGGAATAATACATTCCCTGCCTTGCTGTTTTGGTGCCGGGAGGTGCTCTTGCTAGCAGCAACAGCAGCAGCAGGAGCACCAGC
>Ga0126342_10012297_pt1 | contig 15265 bp, 11 predicted proteins | sample Cyp1metagenome_FD_92528 | JGI IMG/M metagenome (GOLD analysis project Ga0126342, IMG submission 92528) | Coral microbial communities from Lord Howe Island, Old Settlement Bay, Australia - Cyphastrea 1 metagenome | ecosystem: Host-associated > Invertebrates > Cnidaria > Coral ...
CCCCCACCCCCCCACCCACCCCCACACCCAAAATATCCACACGCGCATGGCCTCTTACTGGTGTTGACACCAAAAGCATGGGATGATGACGATGCAGAAAGCATGTGCCCACCAAGAATTGGGATGTAAAAACATCAAAAAACATGAGAAAACATATGAATTCAAATATCAAGAGCAAGGATTCAACCATAACAAATGGGGATTCACATGGATTTCCTGTAACTAAAGTACTGGATTTAATTATCACCGTCCGGATTTAACCCATAGTTCCCAAGAATTGGAGGCTTATTCACCAAACACTGCCCATTTTGTGTGAATAAAAGCAGACACAACTCCCACTCAATCGCAATTTTTTCTTGGATGAAACCCTAGTTTTGGTCGCTGTGCACCACTGACGCTGCTTGCTCCATGGCATTTTTCAGGTGCTCGTCCGGAGGAGGCCCGGCCTAAGAACTGGGACCGCCAACGTGGCTGAAAACTCCTCCATATTTTTTGGATGATTTTCCGGTGAATGATAACTTAACAACTAGCCATGTTTGATTACCCGGTGTAAATTAACGATGTTTGGCAGAGGGGAAGTTTTGATACGTAGGAATTTGATGGAACTATTATCATGTGCGCGGATGGTTGGCAACACATTCTGGTGAATTTTTGGTTTGAATGGAGCTAGCAGGTGTGCGGGCCAGCAATTATGAATGGTTCATATCGTTGATTGTAGACTAGCTACAGTATACGTGGTTTTTATCCATGCATACCCATGTATTTCCAAGTACATCCAAGTAATCCCGTCTCCCTAAATACTAGAAACCCGTCTTTAGTATTGAATCTATTCACTTTGGGGCGCCCATTCGGGTGCATTTAATATTACAGTGGGATTATTATTGTTATTATTCGGGGATGGGATTCTGAAATATTACAAATAGCAACAAAGAGTCTAAAGTGGTCAGCGTTCCAAGCTTCGATTGGCCATCCCTCCGCTGGCAAAAATGGCTTCGTGGAGAGATCACAAACTGAGATCATTTCCACCTTGTGTAGTGAACCATTGAACGTTTAGATTGCAGGTGGGTATGAAATTGTTTTTGGTGGGATGGAATTTGTGGATGGCCAGCTGTGAAACCATTGGGCTGGGCCCCCAAGATTTCATGTGAAGTGACTCGTTTTTGGGTTGCCGCTGTTTGCCTTTTGCTGCGTATTTGTTGATGAATGATTTACCATTCATGTTGACTTTCAGAAAATACATCCTTGAAAACCATGACAGCATCCAAGCAGCATCATGTTCCAAAGCCCGTTTTGTTTTGTTTTGCTGCAGATTTCATAGAGATTTGTATGTACATAGGGCCCATTTTCCCATGGTTCATTATATAATGTTTCACATTAAGATAGCAGCTTTAGACTGGCACGTGCTGGTATTTTCCATGTTCAGACACACGGAAGTATCGCATTTGTTTTAAACCCTCATTATATACATGATCTCCCCATGGTTGGTTTAAAATGTCTTGGTAAATCCATAGCCACTTTTGGGTGGTGAAATTCTTCATGCTTTTATCGGCCAGGCTGCAGCTGGAAGTGAACAAAGGCCGGGAGCTAAAGCTTGCAGGAAGAGTTTGCCCAAGAATATGGGTTTTAACAAACAAGGAGGTGGCCAGGTGGCGCACAATTTCCTCAACATTTTGCTCGGATAAGTATGAGATTAATGGTCGATGTATGTTTAGATTCACCGTTCATGGGCTACACGCCAACTTATAGCTTGGTGGGGTCTTGTGGTGAATGATTGGCTCTTCAGGTTGGATCTCCAACTTAAAAGTACTTTCCACGGTGGACAAAGGGATTTGTAAGGGACCCTTGTAAGAATATTCAACTTGGCAGGGTATGAAAACATCTATAGAACTTGAAGCATGAAAAAACAGAAACCACCCGCGAGCACCAACAGAACCATATTTTGTTTGCCTGGTTTGGACATGTAAATGGGGCATACGATCAACCAAGTCCCCTTAAGAAGCTTACCTGCCAGAAAGCAAATGGTTGGAACTGGAACCAACGAAAATATATCAGGCAATGGATAGCGACCTCCATGGCCGCTGTAGAAACGGCACCGGACCCAAAGAGTTTCGTTTCAGGGATGATGAGTGGGGATAACTATCCCAGTTACTGTTGATTTACACTACATTGATTTCTGATCTGGGAACAAGAGTTGACAACCCAGGTGACACTGAAAAAGTGGTCCAACTGCCGCTGTGACCCAAGCTACGCACCTTTTTGGGCCCTAGGTATGTACCTTAGGTGTTGGGGGTCCATTGGGAAAGTGGAGCTAGTCAATTGCTTAATTACTGAGGAAAATCCCCGTAGAACATCGTATAACTGGGGTTATATACCATGGGGGAGAGGGGGAGAGAGAGAGAGAGAGAGAGATAGATAGATAGATAGATAGACATATATATATATAGATTTAACATGATATACATTATATAACCCACTTACTGGTACCAACAAGTATTCCCTAACCCCATGATAACACTATTAATCATGGTGTTAACAGTTGATATCACCGGTGACGTCGCCGTCATCAGGACCCCCACTTCCTCACCCACTTCAGCTCTGCCGGTGTGGAGCCTTGAAGACGATCACCAAGAACGGTGTGGAGTCATGGAGCATTGGATTAGCTGCCGGTAAATCAACTATAGGTGGTTAACTATAGGTGGTTAATCAACTATAGATGGGGAATTTGCTTAACTAACAGTTTTTGTGCGTAAATCAACATAAATACAAAAATCAACCAATGTTGATTAGACCTTGTTTAACCGTCTATTTATCAACAAATAGATCAAGAATAACTATGAGTCAACAACCAACAAATCATCTATAACAGTTTTTGTAGGTAAATCAACTATAGATGGTTTAACCGTCTATTTATCAACAAATATATCAAGAATAACTATGAGTCAACAACCAACAAATCATCTACAACAGTTTTTGTAGGTAAATCAACTACAGATGGTTTAATCGTCTATTTATCAACCAATGGATCAACAATAACTGTGAGTCAACAATCAACAAATCATCTATAACAGTTTTTGTAGGTAAATCAACTATAGATGGTTTTTTTGGGCCTTCATTTTCTTTTGGGTTACCCACTGGTAATGACTAACAGTTTGTGAACTTAAAAATGACCATTTACAGTGGTTCGTTGATTTACCTTTGAAAAATGGTGATGTTCCATAGCCATGTAAACGTTTACCAGAGGGTACCTGAATTTGCTGGAGGGGGAAGATCAAGATTTTTCTTTGATGAGCCCCAGAGAGACATTAGGTGTTGTTAGAGATGCAATCTGCACGTTCAAAAGCTAAAGAAATGGAGATAAGACAAGCCAATTGGAAATTTGACATCCTGAATCTCGCCATTCAACTCTTCAGCAAATTGGGTTTGGAAGACGGTTTGTGTCTTCCTCAAATCATGTTAAACTAATCTGCATTGTCGTCATCTTAATTCTTTGCATCCCCAATTATGCTTGGTTCTCCTCTCATCACCCCAATTCAATTGCAAACGATCCTAAAGAACGGGGCCCCCAAGTGATGTTTGGTTAGTAAGCCCATCTATCTAGTTACAAATGTATCCACCATGAATCCAAGTTCACCTAGTTCTCAACCAACAGAAACCCATCATGAACCCAACATAATCCCCAATGTGCGGTGATAAAGTCCACATGCTTGGTGACTAAATATACTATATATATATAGATATATAGAGATTCAAATGATTTCAAATGTAAATATATTTCTTGAATTGATGCCTTTAAGCCCATGAAAAACAAATGATAAAACCAAATTTCAGGTGTCCAACCCCCCTGTGGTGAACTCCTCAGTGTTCCTGGCTTTTCACTCCGACAAGGCTTTGGCGGCCTTGGTGCACCGCTCTCGCGCCTCTTCTGCGCCCTCCATCGATGGCGCAGGTGTGGTGCAAAGAAATCGCTCGATTCCCTTATGCTAAACGGCTAAACTAAGATAAATGTGGAACAGCATGGAAAATCTTTGGAAAACCGTTCATAAATGTGGAACACCATGGAAAATCATTAGGTGAATCTGGATGATCATATGAAAAAATGATTCTTAGATAGGGAATGAGCAACATTATTGTTTCCCTAGCCCTAGGAAAATGATGTACACATGATTGCTTTCCCACATTTGCGTTAGTTAATGGGAGAGTGTTTATATAATAGCATAGAGATCCCCAACTTATCCTGGGAGATATGGCTATATTAATTTATAATATAATATTAATCTATAAAGGAGCCACCCTAGTGAAATGGGAGTTAACCATAAAACCTAAGGTTAGACAATTATGAAAAATAGTGGTTTCAGTGATCCATGTCGAACAATAATTGTTTTTTGTCCTGTGCCAAACGCTTTGGCAAAAGATATATATATAACTAGGATAGCTAGAATTAACGTAGTTATGGAGTCGAGATGTCGAACATTATCGAAGTATTTGATGGGCTGTGTAAATCCCATCGAAGATTGGGCTTTCTCCTGGGGATTCAACGACCCTCCCAGCTAGGTGATCCGTAAGCCCTCCGTAAATTCATGGGGTCCAACTTTAGGGCGGGTGGGTTGAATTTCCATGTGACGTTAATGCAATACCATACCATGTTCTTTGCCGTTGCTTAAGTTTCTATTGCGCTTTGTTCCAAAAGATTGTTGATGTTGAGATTAGTACAAAACCATATGGGTTTTGCATGTTATGTTATAGTAATAGTTTTTTAGATATGAATAGAATGCAGCTATAGCTATAACGGAACAAAACCCCGCACATCGCTTTTGTGGGTTGTTGACATAGGAAAGATATATAGGAAGCGGTGTCTTTGGTATATTATTAAACGGGTATGTGAATTGAATTCCTATTGGTAATTTGTATGATTTTTCCTTGGCATCCCTTACGAAACACATTTGTAATATTCCAGTCATGTGCTCATTGCTTTTCAATGTGAACATTGTGGTCGATTCCAGGACCAAACTGCGGGTGTTTCTAAGGACTTGGAACCCAAAAATCCTGTTATCTAGTGTGAATATCTCAATATCTCACCAAACTAACAATTTTGCTATGCGATAATTCACCGCTCAAAAAAAAAACATCTTATGTGGCTACTGCATGGTCCGTGAGATGGAAGTTGCTGATTGGTGTCAGCAACGACTTCCAAAATACGACGAGAACGAGGAACACTCGGAACTGATCGATCTCGCTTGACCATGCTCTTCAACATTGTCAACCATGTCGTGTACATCAAGATATGAGCAGCTCTATGGAAATAGGGAAAACCCAGCATGGACTGCGGGAGCCTGTCTTGTTTTGGTTTGGTGCGGGTCTGCCTCTGTCTCTTAGACACGGATTGTTGGGATGCCTCCATGGTTTCGAAGGTGGCCATGGCACACTGGTAGATGCCTCAAGGGTTCTCTGTTCCATCGTTGGGATGCCTCCAACTGGTAGAAATGGATGGTCCCACCAACTGGGTTTCATAATTTTCATACACCCCCGGTTCGCTGGCCACCATACAATACACGGCGTTGCCTAGTTATTGGTATAGGATTCCCTTCATTCACTATGGGCAGTTGCCGATGGTATGGCCTGTGTATTATATTTTTTCAGATTTTACACTACAAATGGGGACCTGCCGTTGCGACTTGCATGTGAATGTTCCTCTTCCCGGCTGTATCATGCCGACTACATTGTTAGAATTTATAATATGTTTATATATTGTTATGTTTCACGCCAATGACTCATCATTGGAGCTCGCCTCGAGAATTCAACATGCACATTACAAAAATATAGTGGGGAATAAATACCTTACCAACACTGACTTGGTCCAAAAATATTATCACCATACCAAGGGTCCAAAAATTGGTGGGGTGTGAAGAAGAGAATGCTACCCTGCCATGATGCCCAACTCCACAGGGGCAAGGTATTTGGACGCCCCACTCCCGCAGCTCCCGCACCTCCCGCATGACCAGGTGCCATGCGACGAGGCGCTTTTGAAAACAAAAAACTGGAGAGACTGATGGTTTGACACGCGAGAAATGGGTCATATATGGTGATGGTACATGTGTTTTGCCAGAAAGGATCATGATAGTATGAATATCACAACCAAACGTGAGATGTCAGTAATAGCAGAGCTGCTTTGAATAATCACACAATCACCTGGTGGCACTATCAATCAGTTTGACCCAATATTACCAATTTGACAGTTTCTGGCAAATTGCCCTTTGGGGTTGGTCAATCTTAGATTTGTTTTCACCGCTGAGGCCTTTCCTAAGACAGCATAGTATGTTTTAATGAGAAGAGATATCACCTGACACAATGACCCACCCGTTGGATGATGCTTGATTTGTGGAGGCTACATGCTGTGCCATTTGCAGGAAACATCTCTCGAAACACCCATGAATCGAATCTTTATCCAAGATTGCAGGGGGGGTTCACATGAGTTTGGATTTTACGCTCCGTCCCGGTTCCTTCCAGCCAGTGATGGCAGTGTTTTTTTGGGTGATAGATACTGTCTTGAAAGACGGTGGGTGCGCATTGGTTGTATAAGTTAAGTATAGATGAACTATAGCAACCAATGAGTGCTCATATAATTCTACAGCATATACGGCACAGTTCCATAGATATCCTTCTCCCACTCAGTCTGTTGATTCAAAAGGGGACCATGATTTGGCCACAAATGACATCATGGGGCCGACAGCGGTTGTTCAACATCAGACACAGCACCTATTAGTTGTGACTGTAAATCGTAATTCAACATATGAACTCACACACAGTCACACAGTTTGATAAATAGAGTCAGCGAGAGAGAGAGAGAGGCATGTTTATTGATTCGCATACTTATTTTTCTCAACAAAATTGGGCAGAGAAAGTCGTCCATTGATTCGTTTTCTGCGCTAAAACGGGAAATTGTTGAGTATGTTCATCCACACCCAAACCGAGTATGCATCGGTTTGTGATGTTGTTTATCCCGATTTTGGATGGTTAAACCAACAATAGTATATGCATTCATACTCACATCACATCCCTATTTTTGATGCTGATGTTTAAACAGTTAAACCTCTACTTTTTTGTGCTTAGATCACCCTTTTCGAAATTTTCTATGGCAAATTTCCTGTGGCAAAGCCTGTAAAAACCAGCCGTTTTTCGTCCTAAATGTCCCGTCATCCCTCGCTTTTTGCGAGGCATTTTGCTGAGTCGCGACGCACCGTTGAGCGAGGTCGATGCGGCCGGACTGGACGTGGTCCGAGACGCCCAGCGACCTGCGATGCCGGGGGGGTGCATCAATGGGAGTATCCCAAAATGGATGGTTTGGAATTGAAAATCCTATGAAACTAGATGAAAACCATGGGTTTAAATACTAAAATGGTCAGATATTTTGGATGATTTGGGGATACCCTCCATGACTTATAGGAAACCTCCAAATCTTGGATGGAAAACATCCAAAAAATTGACGATTTTTTTGGGATTTTCATGGCCCACTTTACGGAAGCGGTACAGCTACAGACAATGGCGCAATGATTGGGCAAAATAAGGGATTTAGCCATCAAACACTGGAAAATAATCATCAAACATAGGGTTTCATCATCAAACATGCGTTTAATGGTGGTTTGAACCATCAAAGATGTGGGATGATGTGCGATATGAGTGATCAATGATAAATATCCTGTTGATTTGTACAGTCATAGGGGTGTTTTACACCCTGGATAATTGATGCTAATTGAAAGTTATTGCTATCAATTGCTGTAATTACTCAACATGCATGTTTGTTAATCATCAAAATATGTGTTTTCGTAACTTCAAGCATCAAACAATGAAGATATGATCCAGGAACTATGGTTGGTTGATGATTGTGGGGGGTTATACTTCCTTGTTTCTTTTCGATTCCTATTGCCCGCTATGGGAAAATCCTTCAACAAAAAGTGATGTTTGAGGGTTTTGAAACCCGCCCTGAGGTGCAGTTCATGGAAGATGAGGCATGGCTGAGAGGGATTGAGAGGGGGGTAAACCATGGTGAACCTGCCTTTGATCCGGGCATTTTTAACAGGTGCCCAAAAAGATCATCCGGCCCTTGGCTGTACAGGCGATGCTTTTGGTTATATTTTGGCTATTCTCTCCACCAGTAAAGAACCATCATCAGCGTTTATTCGCACAATTTCGGTATCGGCAGCAGCTCTTCCCTTTACAGTATATAACTTGTTGATATGCACAGTCGACAGTACTGCTGGATGGTGCTCAAAAAGTGTTCTCCTTCTAGTCTTAGTTTTATCAATGAATGGAGGTTTGAGTCCCAACACTGCACCATGCATGTCACTTCGGTTCTCCCCCAACTGCTGCCTTTTACTTCGCAGCAAACAGACTCAATTGACGCATTTGCGTGGATGAGATGGCACTATATGGCACTAGCACATGAACTGAGAGAATCCCACTGTGATCCACGGGGGCTAGGGATCAATTCAACTCGGAGGATTTGGATCAGTTTTATCACTGTGAAAACGGTTTACAGGTTCTAAGTACGAGGGTTACAACATGTTACAACCGCCTTAGACTGGCAAGCAAATGAATCCACTAGAGAATGGCAACTGGGGCGAAGCCTTCGCCAGATAACTGGGTTACAAGATGTCACACCACATGCACAAAAAAGGTACCCTTTGGTTATTTAACATAGCCATGGAAGCCATGGCCCATTGATGATTTTCCCAGCTATAAACTTCCATTAACAAAATGGATTTCCATAGCTATTTTAAATAACCAGATGGTATAGCTATGTTTATAACGTGGATAAAGGACCATTGAGCCACCTTCATCTCCTCTCCGTAGTGCCTTACCGATGGATCCCTGCGACGACGGCCTGTCGGCGCTGCTGCAGAGGGCCGCCGCGTTTTCACGCACGGCGCGGACCACGCCGCAGTTGCGGCAACAGATTCGCATCGCGAAGACTAGAGGCTTTGTTTGGATGGCCATGTGAGAGCTGATCACGCTGCCAATTGGATGATGAAGGTTGATGGACCTTAATGGGCTAATTCAATGATGTTGTTCCTTTGTTTTTGGAACCCCATCTTTTCTGGTTTCACATCATGAGTCATAGAAACCTAGGAGAGAAGGCAATGAGCATGAGGCACCTTGGCTGCTGATAGGTTTGGAAAGCGGTTTTGGGGCTTCAATCGCGATCAGCAGTGAAAAAAACACGCAAATGTGGAGGATGTCGAGGATGATTCTGATTCGGCTTGGACCATATAGCGATACATGTGACCAATTATTTTTAGATTCAACTAAGCTAAATGAAGAGGACTCTGCGTAGCATGAGAAAATATGAGAAAGCCCAGAAATGGAGATTGCTTTCTGATCGTGTGTGGAGGGTTCATCATTGACCAGATGATGAAAATCTCCCAAAGCCTCCCCACACAACGGTTGGAATTTGATCTCGGACAGCAAGTACCAGCCAGGCATGGTGTCATGAAGGGCTTTGGGTCAAAACAGCAAAGCTAACCCAAGCATGTTTGATATTGCCAGACGCGTACGGTGTACCAGAGTACCCTGTGGCAATCAAACCATGGTAATGAAAAACTGGCAGGCATTGTTCTTGGAACAAAATCACACATGAATGGATACAACGGCGGGATTTTCCAGCCAGCTGGAATAGACAACCAGCAAGTACTATGCACAGCCGGGAGCTGTTGTTGTCTCTTCGGTGGATGTTCATCATGAGCAGAGCTCACCAGTTTGTGCAGCCTCAAGATGGTAAATGGCTGCGCAAACCTTCATCACTTTAATTGCACAATGTTGAAGATTTGCACGCCAATATGTAAAGCGTATGGATAGATGCTGCATACAAAAAACATGTTTGTGATTAATTATACTCATTATATTCTAGAGGTAGTAACAGATGCTGCATACAAAAAAACATGCTTATGATTATATAATTATATTCATTATATTCTAGAGGTAGTAACATATTCCAATATATTCTACAAATTATCAAACTGGAGTCTTCTACTTGCTATGTTTGTTCATTTTTTTTTGGAGGTATATACTTCTTTTGAAGGGCTACCATCATCCAACTTCGCATCGGTCTCGAGGCTTCAGTTTCAACACGAGAAATCGATGTTCCTCGGCTGCCAGCCCCCCAAAAGAGAACGAGAAGATGAAGAGATGAAGTTCATCACTGTTTGAAGACTCTTCTGACTACGGTTGTTTTATGTTGTTTTTGTGTTTTGTTTTTCTTTTTCTCTGGATTTGTGCAAAAATTCTGGCTTGCTAGATTCTAGATTGGTGATCCGCAGAAGTTTCTGGATGGTGCAATTTGATTCCTACAGCTGTGGATTGCTTGTTGATGCTTGTTGAATGATGTTGGATCCCTACACAGGGCCCCCAAGACAGCGAGAGAGAGAGAGAGAGAAATAAAAAACATTGCCATCATCAAAATATCGCGCGCTTTCGCGCACTATGTGCTTAATGGGTTTCGGTTTACACATTCCGGAGCGTTTGATTCCATAAATGAACAGATGCCAACGTATCAAGTTCCCATCCAACATGTGTCGATTGAAACTATATTTGAGTCAGAAAGAACCTGACAGAAACTTGAGAACAAAAAGAATCAGTACAATTTTAGTATCGGATCACCAGAAATGGGCTGTATATAAACCATCAAAAATGATGGGTGGTAATGGCATTGTTTTACCCACATTACCAGCATTACAATCACAGAAAATTCGACACTCAACGGTCACAACAAGCCATTTTCCAAGGCGTCCTCAGGGGCGACCAGTGGAAGAGATCAAGGTGCACGGTACGTGCGCGGTGGTGTTTTCAATGAAGATGGATAGGTTAAGCAAGAGTACTGGTTCTACCAACAAAATGGCGATTTAACTGAAGATGAATGGGGATATTACTTAAGTTGATATTTGGGTGAAGAAACCATTTTAGTGTCTTAAACAATTAGATCAAAAACTCCCAACACTATGTTGTTTCAGACACACCCAAATGGAGATTGAAGATGCTTGAAACAAGAAAAGACATAGATTTACCTGGAGAAGAATGTGTTTTTGAGCCGACAACAAAACAATACAGATTGAAGCTGCAGAATCCAGCTAAATGAATACCGCAGTACCCACTAGTCACTATATATAGTGCGTTGACATGTTGCTGGGGTCATTCAACTGACCAGCATTTTTTGTAGGGAATCTATGAGTTAAACCCAGAAAGCCAGAAAAAGATGATGTTCACTAGAAATGGTTGGTTTTAAGGTTGTTATACCGTAGAAACAGGGAAACCTTTGGTGGTTGAAGCAAGACGTCCCCGATCAGTGTGTTATTCCTTCTACAAGCTGAGGTATAACCCCACAAACAGTCACCAGTTCTTAAATGGGCTTGTTTGATCATTTATTTAGGACTTAGATGGTCAAATCATCATGTTTACCATAGAAAAGAAAGCAGATTTCGGATATCACCCATTTTTGGACAAACCCAACGGCGATTGAGCATGAATGAATCCACAAGAACTAGGAAGTTACAGATAGAGGACAGTGATTGATTCCTCTGGGAGGTTCCAAACTAGAGAGCGAGAGAGAGTGAGAGATCCAAACAAAGAAGGTACCATCCCAAAGTATTCAAAATTCATCAACCAGGAGTTTACTTCCCCAACCAGCGGCTCCATTGGAGGCAATCAAAATGCAGAACCAGAAAGCTGAAGGGTTTCTTGGATGACCCATGCTGACTCAACATGATCAGGGTTGATATATGGGTCGATGGGGATGAAGAAGTAGATCATTTGGCTCGTGGTTTTCAAGATATCTAAGATATTGTTTTTTATCAATCATATCTTGGTTGATTTTCCCAACATATACTGTAATTTGTTTGGAGGTAATATGTTTGGGCTTGGGGGATGAAACGACTAATCTAGTTTGTTTGGCAAAACCTGCGCCCTTGAATTCTTGAATTTCCATGAGGGGACACGGTCCGCTGCCCTGAATTCCATGGCTTTCCTATGATGATAGCGGCCGTTTTCCCACTGAATGTCATTGACTTGATGTCGTTTACTGCTACTTTCTGATTCAGATGGATGATCCAAGCCCTTTTGAGATGGATTTCCTACGCTAACATTTTAGTCACACATGGCCTCTACCATCTATAAAATGAATACCTACATTGGCAGACAGAGTGGTCACTAGCAATGTACACGTTTTAGGGAAAGCCAAGTAAGGGACCAACGAGTTGGTTGCTATGCTAGCTGGCTGCGAGTTGAACTGGTGGACGTCGTATGGTGATTTCCTTTATGTATATGTATATTATAAAAGATGTTCGCTGCAACCCTGACGTTGCGCCGCGTCTGATTTCAGGTGGCTATGAAGATAAAGTTGATGTTTTTACCCCAGTCAACATAGTGTTCATAGGGGGTGGCGAGTTTTGATCCCTCATGGAAATATAGTTGATGTTATATTTTACACCAGTCAACATATTGTTCATAGGGGGTGGCGAAATTCGATGGCTCATGGAGATATAGTTGATGTTATTACCCCAGTCAAAATATTGTTCTGAGGGGATGGCGAATTTTGACCCCTCATGAAGATAAAGTTGATGTCATTACCCCAGTCAACATATTGTTCAGAGGGGTGGCGAATTTTAATGTTATGATGATCATGATGTGATGATGTGATGGTGATGATGATGATGACGATGATGAGCATGATGATCATGACGATTGAAAGTGTGGAGCAACGTCCGGGTTGGGGCGAAGATGTTATTACCCAGTATATGATATAGTATCCCTATGGATCCAAGTGCCTTCTTATGCCTTCTTAGGAAGTGTTTGGGGTATGATTTAGGGGGTTAAGTACCTTCTCAGACAGTGGTTGGATCCATAGGGTATATAGTGTTCTTGGTTTTTCCAAAAGCATCAACAATCCAGTGCCAAAACCTCGGGAATCTCCTCGACGGATAATCTTAGTTGGTGTCATTTGCAACTCCAGTCCAAAGCCCCTTGTCCAATTGCGATGCAACCCTATTGCTCATGGTTTCAAGACCCGCATTGGCGTTTTCCGCTGAAAGGTTTCTGGTGTCTTTGAAGTGTGGAACCTATAGGCATCCTTGCGAGGGAGATGGGTTGCTGCTTGCGGCGGTCGTTGGATAGGGGACAAGAGCCAGCCAATAAGGAATGTGCCGAAGGTTGTGTCACTTTTCTATTTGGAAAGCTCTCCAGTCTTGATCCGTGGCGTTTTGTGGCTAAAAGATAAAACTTCAAAATACATTATTATTAATTATTGACTTGTTTTCAGTTATAAAGCCACGGGTAGAAGTAGGGTTCCGCATGATTATTCCACTTGTCCGAATCATTTCCCACCCCTTTGAGCAACTTTTTACTAAGATCTGAAATCGCTCCAGTAGGCCCAACTATAGCGAGTTGCTGAAGAACATTGACACCAGCGCAATGACGCAGAGCGAACGGGTCGCTAGTCCGCATGGCAGTTCCATTACTTGCTAGCCAAGCCTGTCTATTAGATGCTTTTCTTTAGCCAGTTAGATAACTAGTCATGCCATTAATTAATTGGATATTCCAGTCACTATGTTGTCACATGCATATTCTTAGTTTAGTTCTTGAAGAATGCAGGTCAGAGTGCGCTGCAAGAAGTGGCAACCAACATGATGAGCCTGTGTTTCTTCTGGAATCATATAGGTGATTATAGGTAAACACCATATAAATATCATATCCATGTACCATATGTGTATTTTTATATATATATATATATGGTTTTACATATATACAAAAAGCTAGCCATATATATAAAAATATGTATTTATATTTTAAACATGTATACCGTATACCCATAGATGTCAAACCATGATATAATATATAATTTTATAATTTGTATATATATATATATATTTATAAGTTTATATTACAGATATGTGTGTGTGAAACGTCTGAAGAGACGTAAAACTTGATCATATTATATTATATTGTATTTAACCTTAAAGCAGGGGGTCACCGGGGTCTTGGGGGGGTCGGTGACGAACGAAGACACCTGCCCAGGACCGGTGAAAACGTACCTGCGGGACTGTGGTGGTGCACCTGGGCGCATTTAAGTCGCAGCTGGTGGCCACCATAGTCCCATACATATATATATATATATGTTTTGTAATCCTATCTAATTGCATGTGATGGGATTCGGTTCCCGACGGATCACTTAAATTATCCTTTCTTGTCTAGTGTGATTTCCATGGATTCCATGGTGACTCCGACATGGTGCCATGGAGCCAAGTGAGTCAACCCTGTTTAGGGTGAATGAGGACTGACTTGACTACCGAATTTACACATTTTAATCTGGTAATTCGTCTAAGTAAAGTGAAACCGTCGGCTTTTCTGTTTTTTCACCGTTTTGCGATGTCCCGCGGTTCCTGTCGTCCCTTAAATTTCCCTGGAAGTTGCCTCTCTTTGTGCTGACAGTTTTTTCACTGATGCTCAAGCTTGTGCAACAGCACACAACATGAAAGGCAGGTACACGCTTTCCAGGTGTGGTGAGTTCTTTGTTTTGATAGTTGTTTGGTGACGTAAAACTTTTCGTGCATCTAATTCGCTTGAACCTGAACAGCTGTTTATGCCCATGTGGCTTGACTTGACTACCGTTCCTTTTTGGGAATAACGCACGACCTTCTAGGAACGAACTGAATCCCATTTTAATTGTTGTTGGTTTTTCTTCTCCACCAACTAGTTCCCCATTCGGTCCCTTATTTCATGCGTTCTTCCCTTCCCAGGTAGGTCGGGTCCTGTGCGTGCCGAGGTAGGCGTACCGAGGTAGGCGTAGGTTTCGCTGCGTTAGGTTCGGCCTCCGCTTTTTTTCCTTGCCCTTTCAGGGTTTGCCGGCTTCGGGCCAGGTGTGTCGGTGTTGGTGTTTGCTCTTTCCCTCTTCTTTTGCGTTCCCCTCCTCTGGTCCTGGTTAAGTAATTCTTCATCTCATTTTCACTCTCATCTCATTTTCATCCCCCCTTTCATCCTCACCTCCATATCATCTGCAAGGACACCACCCTGCCAAAGGCAGGGTGTGTGTGTGTGAAACGTCTGAAGATACGTAAAACTTCATCATAATTATATTAAATATTATATTTAACCTTAAAGCAGGGGGTCGCCGGGGTCTCGGGGGGGTCGGTGACGAACGAAGACACCTGCCCAGGACCGGTGAAAACGTACCTGCGGGACTGTGGTGGTGCACCTGGGCGCATTTAAGTCGCAGCTGGTGGCCACC
>Ga0126342_10012298_pt1 | contig 15265 bp, 12 predicted proteins | sample Cyp1metagenome_FD_92528 | JGI IMG/M metagenome (GOLD analysis project Ga0126342, IMG submission 92528) | Coral microbial communities from Lord Howe Island, Old Settlement Bay, Australia - Cyphastrea 1 metagenome | ecosystem: Host-associated > Invertebrates > Cnidaria > Coral ...
ATGGATCTCGCATGAAGCACGTAGAAGAAGCCGTTTACTTGGGCGGAATTTTGACCAAACATGTTAACATTGCGTCAGAAGTGTCCAACAGAATTGCATCAGCTATGGCGACTTGGAAGAGTTAGGATATTTTTTTGGAAAGAAACACAGTGCAGCACCAGAAACAAAATTCTTATTTATAATGCAGTCATTCAATCAAAACTTCTCTATGCCTTGGAAACAATTGAGATTCCAGTGGCTCTCCTTTCACGATTAGAATCTTTTCAGTTGAAAGGTTTGCGAAAGATTCTAAGCATGACTACGACCTACATCAATCGTGCAAACACAAGTGAGGAGGTTTTCAGAAGAGCAAACTTGCACATTGCAGCGAACCATCATGGAACCAAAATTGAACCAACTCAGGACATTTTAGCCCATCGTCGCATCACACTTGCAGCGAAAGTTTTGAGACAAGACAATGACAGCCCTATGAGAATGGTCAGTTTCAAAAACGATACCGCCGCACTCACCTGTTGAGGTATTGTTTCGACGGGTCGGCAGACCCAGGAAACAATGGACACAAAACACCTTGACTATGATATGGCGTAAAATTCGTGATGACCAAAGTGATTTCAACAACTCCAACACACAACTTGCTCAAATACTGCAAGCAGCTATCAACAAAGAAATCTAACAACATTTCCTACCAGGCTGCATCCTGGACATCGTAACTAAGGCGAACTAATCTATAGTTCTACTTCAAGGAGTTCCTGTACCGAGGGGCAGCGATGCTGCGGGGAGCCTACGGGTATGGCACCTGCCTTTCTAAGTTAGTTTCACATCCGTTTTCACAAACCATACCTATGGCACGCAAGAAGAAAAAAAAACTAAAATCAATGCAGGGGGTCGGGGAGTGCCAGAAAATTCAAGGTTGCAGTGGAGGGCAAAAAGTTCACGACCGGTTTTTGGAGATATCGATCAAAACGTCTACTTTTTGAATTAGCGTCCCGAAAAAGTAGAACACTAGGGGTCGAACAGAAAATTTTGATCTTTTGAAAACCTAGGTTAATATTTGTGGCATGCCAATTGTTCTATTATTTGGGCAGCTATGTTTCCATACCCGTGGGTTGAGTCGTGCGAGTTTGGCATGATATTTTTTGTGGATGTCAATCGTGATGGAACATTTTGTCCGGTCCAATTGAATGTTTCAGCATGAAACACTTATGCAACAAGGCACCGTTTTTTGTGCCAATACCTGATTCATTTAACATTTTCATCATCTATTGAGATTTGCAGGGTCGATGGACGTGTGTGCGTGTGTGCGTGTGCGTGTGTGCGTGGGTTTGTGTGTGTGTGTTTGTGTGTTGGAAATTGGAATTGATTGGTCTCGCGTGAAGCAACGTTTCATGTCTTTCGAATTATGCCTACGACGTTGTGAAGTATATAATCCTTACCGCATTCAAATTTTGTGGTTCACTTGGAAGATTGTGTACATGATTAGTTAATTTTCTTCGTCGAGGACTCAGCGGAAGGCCTTTTCTGCTACCACTGTGATGCCTGCAAGCTCTGCATGTATGCGGAGTACTCGAAATTGTTGACAGCAACTTAAGACTTCATCATTGGTCAGCATGCAAAAACACACATGAACTTTTACACTCGCATTTTACTGCAACTGCAAAGTGAGGCCTCCAGCAGTGATGGGCCATTGCCTCTGCGTGCATGCAGAGCAGGCTCTAGTACATTTTTCCCCGCTCACAAGGTATTTGGATCCACAGGGATTGTAATTCAGCTGAATGATCATCCTGTGTACCAACTGGCAAGTAAACATGTCCGATTCAGAGAGCGGCAGAAACAAATTGTTTGTGTTGGGTTTTCACTTTTGACCTTTGCCAGGCTGATCAACATCAGCAGGATGTGGAACCTTTCCCAGGTCGCCAAGGAGGCTGGATTTTGTGGAACTTGGTGGAATTTAGTGGAATTTAGAATAACTTAGAACCATTTGTATAGATTTGGTAGGAAGATGCGCGATCCGACCATGCGACATGCTTTGTCAAGGGCTTGTGTCACAGTTTTCCTTCCACCAGCTGGTTCAAGTTTTCGAACAGAAATCTGTGCTCTAAATCAAGATGCGATAAATCACATTGTCAGATAGACATCAAATAGACATCAGATAGACGTGATTCTCTTTCCCAACATAGGTATCGGATGGTATCGGCGCATCACATGTCTAGAATTTGGACTCAAACAGGACAGTTTTAGGTCGCAGGACGTGGCTTTGCGCCTGTTTTACCATTCCCAAATTTCTCAAGAAATGCGGGGCAGGATTGAAGTGCATGTTTTCTCTGTTCAACTCTGCTGTAACTCACCTTCATTTTTGTTGTTTTTGGAAGAAACTCCCAGCTCATGTCGGCTTACCATGTCGATTCCCGGCAGTGATTTGGACTTTACTCGCCTGAGACTTAGCAGCTTCACATGAGATTTTAATACATTTGTTACAGGGAGTTATATGAATTTTTTTCTGTTTAGTTTGGTTGTTTGCCGACTTGTTTGGTTGTTTGGTTGTTTGGTTGTTTGGTTGTTTGGTTGGTTGGTTGGTTGGTTGTTTGTTTGGTTGTTTGGTTGTTTCTTTCTTTGTTTGTTTGTTTGTTTGGTTGGTTGGTTGGTTGCTTGGTTGGTTGGTTGGTTGGTTGGTTGGTTGTTTAATTGATGGTTTGGTTGCCTTTTTGTTTGTGTATCCACAAGCACTCCCAGGCTTCTTTCACGCGGCTATTGCACATCTAGCCTTCCGGCCAGACTGCAGCAGTCAAACGTGGCAATTTCAGCAGGACTTGCGAGATTCTGTTTGAGACTAAAGTCAGAAAGGTTGGTAGGATATGTTTGATATGTTGGAGTTTGAATTCAGCAGGGGAATTTCCGAAAGGCCGCAGCAAAGCCATGCCCAGGACCCGGCTGTGCAGGCAACATGGGCAGAGCTCCGGCTCCCAAAATCAAAGATGGACGAGGCGGGGGAAACCAAAATTCAAAAGTGTTGTCAGATTCTGTCAGTTTTGCACTGTGGTGTTGCCCGATCATTGGCCTGTGATGGAACCCATGTTGAATCCTCTGGAAACAGGCTATCCCCCTTGTACAGTTCGGAAGGGTGGTGTTGCAACATGTTACATGTTGCAACTTCCGAAGCTTGAGGTTTTGGCTGCACGCCCTGACCTTTTCGCACGTTCTGTGTCCAGCAAACCCATTATCAGGCTTCAGGCGCCAAGTGTTGTCACCTTCACACATCAACATCAGCGGAAATACGAACGATGTTTGTGTGTGTAGTGTGTTGGCAACATTTTGGTGAAAGTACCTGATACACATTTCAAAAATACATGTTGGGTTGCACGAGCACAAACTTGCGGAGGCACTTGGTCTTACATGCTTGCCGTACTTTCCTCAACGCATCAAATTTTGATGTTCTTGCTTGTTGTGTAAATAGCAACATCAAGTGATTCAAGAGACACAAGTGGTTCTGGAGATTTGTCAGCCTGTCAGCCTCAGCATGTCAGCGCGAACTGTGAGCTGTGTCCTGTGGTTTGCGATTACCAAGGCCAACTCCGATACCACCCTTGGGCACTGCTGCTCCTTCACCACTAGTGCCGGGCGTGCCGCAGAAGGTCCTGCGAGGGGCTGGTTTTGATTTTGGGCTGGTTTTCCATGGAATCCGTGGAATTGGATTCAGATTGGCAGGGCCTTGCTACGAAGTGGACAGGCATGCTGCGGTTTTCAATTCCGACACACAATGCCTTCTGATGTGTCTGAGCTTTCTAATTTCATTCCAGTGCCATTGCCCGAATCATGGAGTAACAGAAACGAAAGCGGAAAGGTACATGGGGAGGAAGCACTGGCTACAAGTCGGTCCAATTCTCAGAGAGCTTTGGCATCTTATTTTGAGCTTCCAATCCGACAAGAGGCCAAGCCGGACTGTCTGACTTCACAAATTATGCCTCGCAGGGGCCTGAATTGCCTCGACAACCTCTTTTCGGAGGAGAAGCCTTGCAAGGGGATGTTTTGGAGTGGAAGGCCGTATCATATGAGATGCAAGTCTTGCACTGAAAACGAGAAAAACCAGAGAACAATTTGTTTCAAATGTCTGATGTGAACCATGAAAACAGCCGAACTACAGTATACCAAACCAGACTTTTGCAGACGCCGGCAAATGCCTCCCAGGGAAAGTTTGGCTGGATCAAGCCTTTGCAGCCGATAGACCATCCCCTAGCGGTGGTTTGCTCAGAACCCAAACCATTCTGTACTGCAGACAGGGTTTAAGGCAACTAAGTCTATGTGATGATATGTTTGGCAACTAAGTCTCGGCACAATTCCAAGATCTATGTGCACATAAAGGCAGCTGGCGATTGTCTTGTGAAAGATAGTGCTTCAGTCAGGTTGTTCCTGTTCCTGCTTTTTCAAATCCTTTCCATGCATATTTGGCTTGATCGGCGATCATGAACTTTGTTTCAGGATTTGGCTGATGGATTGCAAGCATTGGCGCCCGGACAGCGGGTGGCCTTTCAGGCAAGAGTGGCTTCAAATTCTGTCAGGGGCGTTCATGGAAAATTTCCACAGTTTCCGCCAGGCCTACACTGACGATAGTGGCATCGGTGCTGAGGCTACGTGATACTATGTGGCTATGTATTCAGTGCGCTAGGTATCGCTAGGTATTCCTCAAACTACTTGCGCACCGGTGAGGCAGTGTACCTACGCGAAAGACCAGCTGAACCTGTTGCAGGGGATTCGTAGTGTGAGAATGAATGCAGTTGATGCTATAGTCGAACCAGACTTGGCTGTTTCTTCTGCAGAATCAAAGGTGTGTTGCTTTCGTGCAGCCTTTTGAAAGAAAGTGGCTTGTTCAATGCCATCAGTGTGTCTGTCCCTTTGTGTTTGAATGCATCACCATGAGCACAGCAAGTGCACTCACAGTCTCCTTCAAATGTGTCTAGTGAACCCCTGTGGCCACACATCTCGCTTCCAGGATCGTCATCGAAGAGTGGGGCAAAGCCTTCCAGCACCCGTGCTACGTGCTTCAACTGCACAAATTTCGATCGATCCAACTATTTACTGCTCAGGTTTCAGATTGATGATTGAAGATGATTAAAGACGATTCAAGTCTTCAAGTATATTAAAGTCATCTGAGTCAGCAGTCTTGAACAGGCCAAACAAGCCGGTGGGCACCTCTGAGGACTGTTTTCTTTTGCTGCCAGGCGGTTAGTAGTCGGGATATGGACAAACAATGACACACATTCAAAACAAAACTGTTTGATGAACAACTCACAGGAGCGAGAAGAGCATCCCACTGTGATTGTTGAGTAACTTGGCATTGATGGTGGCATGCGGTTGCCTGGACCAATGACTTTCATGCTTTTTCATTGACAAGGCAAATGAACCTAGAGAAGTTTCATTGTATGCGCCTTGACCCTCAAGAAATTGCCACACTGAGGCATTGTTGTTTCTGAGGGTACAGAGTTTGCCAAAGAACCGAATTCTCCAAGGGGCCGATGTGAATCTTTGAACCACGAGATCATTTCATTGGAAAGTTCACCAATGCGCTAGCATCAGGATAGTTGATTCCCCACCGCCTAAAATAGAAGACATGCAATCTGGGCCTCGTTCAACTTTTGCTATCCTTTGTTATCTAGTTTCCATGCGTTGGATCGCCTGGGGACTTGCAACCTTGCAAATTCGGCCATGTATCAAGCCATGTATGTTTGTTCTCAAAGTCTCACAGAGTCATCAGTGTTGGCTACCTTGACGAGAAGATATGAGAAGCACACCTTCCCTCAGGCATGGCATCAAGTACACTGGTCAATGGAAGGGCGGTCTAAGAGATGGCCATGGACTCCAGGACAGGCTGCTGGTCATCACGCCTGACATCTTGAGTCATGTGCGCGTCACTACATAAATTGCATATCTATGTGGGAAGACCGCCTCTTTTTGTCCTTCTATGTCCTTGCAAGAGCATCAACCGGGTCTTATGTGCCAACATGTTTAGGCATCTTCCTGCAAATCCTGTTGGGAAGTGTCAGGAGTGGCCAGATGGAGCCCAATTTGAAGGTGCTGGTGCTCAGCATTCTGCCCTGTCATGCCCTGTCAGCGCACTGTGCTTTCCAAGACTCTCGAGGTCAATGGCGGAATGGCCTTGCGGAAGGGTTCGGAAAGTTTGTCCATGCTGACGGCGGGGGATGCTGCTTTAAGCTTCCATTCGCCGCAATTTGGCCCGTAGAAATCTGGCAACATGGGATAGCAATGGATGGCAATTTGGTGAAAAAGCAAAAGTTTGCAGGCGACGTCTACGAAGGGCAGTGGAAAGGCGACAAAGCGAATGGTGAGGGTGCGAGCCTTCGGCTATCCACATGATATACTACGTGACAACAGCATACTACAGCCATCAACCTGTTGAGGCCCTGATGTTCAAGATGCAGAATGCATCAGTTTAGTGGAAACCAGAAAATAATAAAAAAACACAAACAAAAAACAAAAAATACACAAACCAAAAAACAAACCACAACAAAAATACAACATGAAAAACCAAAAACATGCGCCAGGGTGCTTTGTATTTGTTTTTTCGCTTTCTTTCTTGTTTCTTTTTTGTTATTTTTTTTCTCGGGAGACTCCGGAATCCCAGATCTGCATTTTTCCTTAGAAAAAAACAAAAACCAGGATGAAGACACAAAAAAGAAACGAAAAAGAAAAAAAGGAAAAAAAACAAATTGCGACAGAGTGCTTTGCATATTTGTGTCTTCAAGGTTTCCAATAAATGCAGTTTGGCAGAGACCCGCAAAGGCCGACAAAAATGGACAGATGCATTGCTGGAAGCAATCTGATTTCTCGATGTGCGCCATGTTGTTCCCACATATTGCGTTTATAGTTTTTCATTTGTTTTTTTGGATTGTTGTTTTTTTTTTTTCCCCACAATATTGTTTATTTTCAATTTTCCAATGAATGCATGCCTCTAGACTCTCTACTGTAGACGTCTTAATGTAATGCGAATTATGTGTTTTTGGTGCTATGGAACGCCACGGAGTACTGTAGGTGTGTACCATCATGCTGATGGTTCGAGGTCCGAGTGTTTGGCATGGGATTTTGAGTTGCATTGTGCGTTTGTAGAATCAGCATTCGAAACTCGCTTCTTCAGATTCTCACTGATGTTGCTCGGCCGTTCAGGTATGTTGGACAGTGGAGAGACGATCAAAAGGAAGGACAAGCCATAGAAGAATGGGTCTTTGCCCAAGCTGTGCATTTTCGCTCATGGCTGTCATAGCTGAGAGCATTCAAAAAGAAGAAATTCGACCATGGTTAAAACATGTTGCAACAATCATCAAGAGATCATTGCTTGGTTGCTGCAGGCTGATAACTCACGCTTTGAGGGTCAGTCGATGCCTAATCTTCCCAGTGAAATGGTCTTGCTATCACTATGTGCTTGCCGTGGTTCTTCTCTACTTGCACGAAAAGCAAGTTTTGAAGAGGCATTTTCAGTATCCTGTCTTAGTGAAATGTTTGAGGTACCGTGCTGGCAAGAAGCACGGGCATGGTACGTTTAGCTGGCCCGAAGGGTCTTCGTGCCCTACTTTTGATGGGTCGTTGCGCTTTGTCATTTGCCACCTTTGCGTTTTGATTCTGCATTCCACAGGTACGAAGGCGAATTTGAGAACAATGAGATTCATGGACAGGGGACGTGAGCCATCCATGACGGATGTAATTTATGTCCAACAGTGATAGTGCATGGATTGCATGGCGCTTAAATCCCGGCGAGGTACTTCTGGAACGATGGGCGGGTTTACAGAGGCCAATGGGCCAACAACAGGACAGAGTGATCAGAGTGATGCAAGGGCCACGATTTTTGCTTGCCCGGGGTACTCTATTTGGGCTGAAGACACTGGCAGGATGAGTGGGACAGGAACCTTTACTTGGAGGGACGGCAGGAAGTGCTCCCCTGCTGGATTTGTGGGTTCATACACCAAAACTGGGAATGGTTTCGTCAAATTATGGTTCTGGCAGCAAGAGTTGGTGCTTATCAGGTACGTTGGCAGCTACCAGCATGATAAAAAGGCCATGGCAATTGCATGTTGATATTGTGACATTTGATACTGTTGCACGCATATTTTGGAGCTGTTGACAGGATGGACATGGCGTTTTCACATGGCCAGATGGGCGAGAGTATGTTGGCGACTGGAAGGCTCGCTCACTGACTGATTTTCAATCGCCAGAGTTTGGGAAGTCTTGACCCAGGATGGCAAGCAGCATGGCATTGGCGTTTTTAGGACCGCGAAAGGGGATTTTCGCCGCGGTGAATGGAAGGCCTGGTGCTGTGCTGCCAAGGATTCCAAATGTGACGGTTTAGTTTGCTGAGGAAGGGAACCGAATCCGCTGGATATCAGAGGCCCTGATCCTGGAGTTGTGTGGAAGAGTGGGTTCGCGAAGTCTGTAGATCTGAAATCTTGTTCTCGCCTTATTTGAGGCATATCGAGAGGATGGCAAGCAACCAGGAGGTTCCGAGGAGCCTTTAATCTGACACCGCAATCCTTATTGGCAAATGTTGTTTGCAGCCAAGGAGGAGCTTTGTACGAAGGATTCCATAGGTGTTTTTCCAAAGCATTTGGTCTTTATTGTTCTTGACAACAACTGCTCATGTTGGTTTAGAGTCTAGTGCGAATAGCTCGTTGTCGGAAGGTCCAACCTTGCAAGGGAAGCTTAAGTTGATCTTGATTTTAGATGCGAGATTGTGACAGCTGAGCACTATGCTTGTTGCAATCAGACTTGAAAAGCGCAGGAAAAAGCGCCCAATGCGAGTGAGCAGAATCAAGTGAATCAAGTGAGTCAAGACAATACTACAGCACCCTAAGGGGCCAGAGCGCTCGAGCAATGTTGGTGGCTCTTGGGTGTTACTGCTACCTCTTGGTGTCCCAAGAATAGCTTTACTAGGCATTTGCAAGCATAAGTTTTTAGCATCGTGCAAGGCGAGACACAAAAGTACCAAGCAAACTTTGCTCGTTTACCCTGCCTTGTCCATTGAACCAGCCTGTGCGAAAAACTTGGCGGGCGCCCAAAGCACGCGCCTGTCGTTTGCACTGCATTAACGGCATTGCTGACACGAACATGATGTCAGCACCTTTTGGTCCCACTGGCACGGAAAACACCTACACCAGCTAGGACCAGCTAGTTTGTGGAATTTATAGATCTTCCCGTCCTCATTGAAGTTCTTCGAGGTCAAATCATTGGGAAGTTATCAAAGGTTCCAAGTCGATTGCCATTTTCAAAGAGATGGGAAGGTTCAGGCCAAGTGCAAGTTTACACTTGGCCAAAATGTATCTCCACAAAAAAATGGTGCGTGTCCAGACTGTTTCTGGAATATATTGGAATGAATAGATCATCGCATCACTGTGGTTTCTCATCAGCCTTGCAAGGTGTGCACTTCCGTTTCCAGTTTGCAAGTTCTGGCTGGCCAGGAGTTGAATTTCTTTATTGCATGGCAGTGCAGACGGCTAATTGAAACGACAGTCAGGTCAAACTCAAGCCCAAGAATCTCGAGCATGCATCAAAAGATATGAAAAACAATCTTTGTGGGTAGATTGGGACTCAGATTACTCGCATGACGCCGACCAGTTTTGAAATCAGGATTCTCAGGCAGAAAAGGGTTTCCAGGTCAGGTCCACTTTGCTTTGAGCAAGAATTTCATAGAATTTGTCCTATTGCAATGTCGCTTGAGCCTATGAGTCTTGTAGCAGAGAGCCTAGTTGAACCATGTTGAATCTAAAAGTGCACAACTTCTTCCTGTTTTTGCTTCTGACTGCTGGGGCTGGCAAGGTGCGCAATACTTTTATTGATGCTGTGCCAGTGCTCTTCTCAGAACTTGGTTTGGAAGCTCCGGATGATTTATCTATGACGAGACTAGGACCACAATGGGCAACTTGATGATGACAGTCCGCTGAACAGGCCTTCGTGATTTCTTCTCTTGTCAATTGCTATGCCTCTATAGCTTGAAACAGGAAATGAGCATATCTGACCTCCAGGACGCAGTCTGATCCAACTGGCGGCCGGGCCAAGCAAGTTCTCAAATTGGACAGGCTCGGTGATATAGCGATACTGTGTGCTGCTTCTCTTCATCTGTGGGTTGTATTGGATCTTCCGGAAGGATCTTACCCCGGGGCATCAAGGAGGCGACTGATGCATTGCTGTTGTCCACTTGCTGATGCATAGTTGGAAAATGTTGGAAACTTCAAAGTTTGTGAGGAGGAAGAAGAGCAAGTGATGATTTGTGAGGCAGTGGAGGCGAATCCTTTTGAACAAAATGAACAAATCTATCACTGTTTTGCTCAAGTTGGTGGGAGCCAAAGCTCAAAAACCCAGGTGCAACCTGAAGGCCAGTGCAGCAAAGAGGTTGAGGTAGAGGAAGAGGCATGGCATCATGGCATCGCAAGCATTGCACAGCACTGCACAGCAGCTTCGGCTCTCGTACCCTGGGCTTCCGTGGTCTTGGGATCAAGCTGAATGCAGCATAGCGCGCTTGTTGCAGCCAAGTTATTTCTACGCAGGAGGATGAACCGCTTGCTCGAACCAAGAGTGTATCTTCACCCGTTAAATGCATAGTTTCAATTCACCACAGGTGGCAAAGGTGGCAAAAAGCCAATGTTCAGCAGGCCGCGCCACTGCTACACATGAGGTTTATGCTGACTTGGGAAGAACATTGTCTCAGCTTTCAGCTGGGTCAGGCAGGGAAACCCAGCAGTGTCAAAGTCGAAATCCCGCTTCGTCAAATCTGCAAAATTGCAGCATGGAAGAGGCGAAACACTACAACGGCTGCTGACCGGTGGTGGAGAGGACATGCCATCTTAACAGACAGACTATTGGAATCTATTGGACTATCAACTATCGATGATATTGGTGTCCCTGGGTGTTGATCCACGCGTATTTCAATGCTTTGTTTTTTCCGAGTTCATTCCTGTTGTTCCCATTTTTCAGGATGAGACATTTGCCTCGGCCATGCCGCCTCCATATGGGCTTTTGCCTTACAACTGCAAGTTCTTTCAGCTGACTCCGCTGACATTTGAATCACCAATCCCTCTTGCTCTGGAGGTATCCTTTGGTGCCACCACTCCCTCCACATCTGATGCCATGGGCAATGTGCCCCAAGCTTTATTCTTCAAACACCTTCAAACATGTTTGCATCGCCAGCGAAGTAAGCACCAGCAAGAAGCAGCAAAGTCGAATGCGGAGGTATCCACCGCCCATGGGCTCGCCAGAGATGCGTCTCGTTTGAAAGACATCTGTGGCGAGTGATGACCACACAGGGATCAGTGGGCCCTGCGCTTCTGTCAGGTGGGCATCCATGATGAACATGAACAAAGATGGGCTGACTCGGGACAACAAGACTGGGGAGGTCCCATGCAAATTGGGAATGCATTGCATATTCAGAGATGGGTGACCCCACGGCAAGTGGATTCTCTTGCCCGGAAGTTCACATTTTGTTTTTGTTTGCTCGGACCTGTTGAAGGCCTCTGGGAACGTGTTGCATGGTGCTTGGTCATAGACGCAAAAGTGTCAAGCAAATTCGAACTTCTTGCCCCATGTCATGCACGCAGCAATCAATTCAAAGAGTTTGTTGTCACTGAACTTGGGAAAGCGAATCAATATCAAGGCCAAACGCTTCTGGTTTGGCTGGAACCAAGCATACTTTCCATCAGGACAATGCAGCTGTTGAAGTTGTGGACGGGTGAGCGAGACAGCCCAGTGAACACTGTATGATCTGTATGGTCAAGGAGACCAAAGGTATGGGCATGGTTCGTCCAGACTTCAGGCAATTTACTAAGGCCGGGAGATGTTTTTCCCCAACAGTAAAACTTTGCTATGTTTAGCCCAGATTAGCTCTGGTGCGATCCGGTGCAGCTTCAACACCAGGTTCCAGGCAAGGTTCCGGAGGGTTCCGGAGGGTTCCGGTGCAGGTGCTCGGTAAGGTTTCGGAAAGTTCGGGTGCAGATGAATTGTGAAGTTCCAGAGGGTTCCGATGTTTTTAATGGCATATAAGCATTCAAGTTTTTTGGGCAGAAGCACTTAAACGCAGTATATGATGCATTCAAAACTACTTGTAGATTTACTTTGCAGGAGGGGGGCAGGCCGTGGCAAAAAAGAAGTCGACGCATAAATGGTTGGACCAAGCACTTTGCAAACCGAAACAAAAAATTGAAGGAACGAAACGGCAACGTAAAGACAACAATCTTAACACACGCGGCTTGCAGACGATTGACAAATAGACGGCCGACGAAAGTTGAAGAGTCATCTCGAACCATTACGACATCGTGGGCTCAAAACAGCAGAGATATGGGTGACAGCGACTCAGCAAAAGATTAATAGGTAATACGATTGGTGTGGAATCAAAGTACGACTGTGCGCAATGCGCGATTTTTTTCATGACTAAATGGTGCTTTTGCTTAGTGCCCCGCTTTTCTCACACACTGACATTCAGATATGGATTGTAATGATTGTAAATGCAGATAATACGTGTGATCAATGTGCTTTGGATGGGCTACAGCACTTTAGAAAGAACAACCTCAGGACAAGCCAGCGTGAGAACCACTCAACACAACATGACCGACGAAACCTGCAGCGTCATACTTTACCATCACAACATTGCGGGCGAAAACTCCGGTAAACTGCACGGATGGCAGGCGCAGAGGGCAGAGATCCGACAATCAATTTGCTGAATGGCACCGACAGCACGCGCAGACACCAACATATTGAAAATCAACCTGGCTATATAACTGCCAGGAAGCAGGCGCAGAAGATATGACAAACGGTCTAGTAAACTACACGGATAGCAGGCGCAGAGATTAAGGATGCAACAATCATTCTGATAAACTGCACGGATGGTAGGCGCAGAGACCAGAGATAAGTACAGCTTGTCATGGGAATGTTTCGTATGTCCGTGTGCAACATCATAGTGAATGGTAGGTTTGCTTGTTGTCGCGTTTCTCTGTATTTCACAGACTGACATTCAGATACTGATCGTAATGACTGTGAATGCAGACAATACGTGTGAGATCAATGTCCTTTGGATACGTTACAGCACTTTAGAAAGTCAGTTTCATCATGAAGTACGCGTGAGATCCCTTTATTACACAGTTTGAGGTGTTTAAGATGTTTGTTCCGTGTCTTTGAGATGTTTGAGAAGTTTGTTTTGTGTCGTTGACTTTGACCTGTTTGAGAAGTTTGGTCAGTGTCTTTGAGATGTAAGAAGTTTGTTTTGTGTTTTCGAGATGTCTTTTTGAGATTGAAAAACTTGAAGCGTCATATTGAAACATTACGACATTGTGGGCGAAAAGACCAGCAAGGACAAAGGCGGAAAAGACTGATCCGCAAGACGTGTCGGCAAACAGCAACAAGTGACAGCGCTGAATTTGACGCATAATCAAAAACGGTTCAAGTACGCACAGTGCAAACCAAAGCAAAAGTATGAAGGACAACGTTGCACGGAAAAGGGCACAATGCTAAGACGAACCAACCTGCAAACCACTAAAGCAAAACGACGACCGCAAAGCCTGAAGTGATATATCGAACCGTTACAACGTCGTGGCTTTAAAGAAACACGGCGACAAAGGTGGCATGGACTCAGTGAAGTGGCAATAAATGCAAAACCTGACTCGCGATCTGGTATTGCATGGGTGGCAGGTGCAAAGACCAAGGGTCCAACCATCACTCTGGTAAACTGCACGGATGACAGGCGCAGAGATCAGGAATCTGACAATCAATCCGCTTCACTGCACCAGTAGCAGGCGCACACACCAACATTTTTAAAAGTAATTTGGTAAACTGTAGCGAGGGCGGGCGCAAAGACCAACAGTTTGAAAATTTGCACGGATGGCAGGCGCAGAGAACAAGGATGCAACTTGATCCAACTATCACTATCACTCTCGTAAATTGCACGGGTGGCAGACAGACCAGAGATCCGACAATCAACCCACTGAACTCCACGGGGTGGCAGGCGCAGACACCATCATTTTCAAAATCAATCTGGTCAACTGCAAGGTGGCAGGCGCAGGAGCAAAAGTTTTGACAAGCGATCCCGTAAACTGCACGGTGGCAGGCGCAGAGACTAGAGATCTGACAATCAATCCTCTGAACTCCAATGGTGGCAGGCACAGACACCAACATTTTGAAAATCGGTCTGGTTAACTGCCAGATCACAGGTGCAGGAGCAAAAGATTTGACAAACGATTTGGTAAACTGCAGGTGGCAGCAGCAGAGACCAAGAATCCAACCATCACTTTGGGAAACTGCACAGATGGCAGGCGCAGAGACCAGAAATCCGACAATCAATCTGCTGAACTGCGCCGATGGCAGGCGTAGACACCAATATATTGAAAATCAATTTAGCTAACTGCCAGGAAGCAGGGCAGAAGATATGACCAACAATCTGGTGAACTGCGCGCGTAGCAGGTGCAGAGACCAAGGATTCAACCATCACTCTCGTAAACTGCATGGGTGGCAGATGCAGAGACCAGAAATCCGACATTCACAATCAATGCTTTTCATAGGAATGTTTCATATACCCGTGTGCAACATCATTGCATGATTGCATGATTGTATGTGTATGCTTGTATGACAATGCGCGCCTGATGTCATGATGACGATCAAAAGACCATATAGACATATAGAGTCAGTACCAGCGTGTCACCCAACATGATTGCGTTTGTATCAATTCATGTTGGTTGCTTGCTGAAGATCCATAAGGAATTCTGTTACCTGCAGGAATGAACACATCAGCACCTAAGTAGACTCCGTGAGCACTTGCACATTGTATGTGTATAATGCTTTCCAGGGCCCTGATTCATTTACCAGCGTGCAGCACCATTGCATGGTTGTATGTGTATGATTGCCGAAGGAAGTTTAGAAGTCAAACTTCCGACAATATGGACAGATGAAAAGCAGAGATGGGAAGAGGCAGAGAGAAGAGAAGAGAAGAAGAGAGATGATAGAAGAGAAAGAGTCAGAAGAAAGAAGGTGCAGATGCGTGAAAAGGCAGGAAAGTCGCGAAACACTGTGTTTTTCCAATGATTTGTGGTTCCGGAGGGTCGAAAAGTAGGCTCGCCAAAGCGGCGGGGTGCGGAGCCAGCTGGCCAGATGAGAGATGAACAATTGCACGCCGTTGTGGTGCGAAGCACATTTCCAAGTCAAAATGTACAAAGCACACCAGGTTCAGAGCACTTTTTGCAGTTGAGATGTCGAAAAAGTGGACGCCGTTGTGGTGCGAAGCACATTTCCA
>Ga0126342_10012299_pt1 | contig 15264 bp, 9 predicted proteins | sample Cyp1metagenome_FD_92528 | JGI IMG/M metagenome (GOLD analysis project Ga0126342, IMG submission 92528) | Coral microbial communities from Lord Howe Island, Old Settlement Bay, Australia - Cyphastrea 1 metagenome | ecosystem: Host-associated > Invertebrates > Cnidaria > Coral ...
TATATAATATTATATTATATTTTATTGTATTGTACTATATTATATTGTAGTATATTATATATTATATTATATTATATTATATATATTATATTATATTATATTATATATCATATTTTGTATATTGTATTATATTATATTATATCATATTATATTTATATTATATTATATTATATTATATTATCGTGTCTATATAATTATATTGTGATAATGATTGTCAGAATGATTACAAAGCTACATGCAATCATGATAGAAGTTATCAGAATTAATTATACGGGATTAGATGGGGCCGGGTCAGCCACGCAATCAAGGAAGCCTGTGGCGTTGCAACATGATGCAACATGGGGCATGGTCATCCAACCACTATGAGTGGGATTGCTTGTACACTTATGTAACATTGGGCATCTAGACATATCCAGACCCCGATCAACCGCCATAAAAACCAGCTCAGCAAGTTTTCTTCGCATCCTTTATATAACCTATACTGGTTGGCCAAATTTGTAGGTCGTGGATTATCATAATTTCTCCATGAAACACAGGTGTGGTCTTTAACCGAACCGCAAGAAATGGCATCTATTGACTATTCCGGATTGAGTATACAGTACCAGCCATGCCGATGGATGATCATATCATAATTTTTGGCCAGAACTTGGGGCTGGCTGATCCCCCATTTTCAGAGGGTTTCTCAGCCTCCTCAACAACTTCAATCTTGGGGAACATGGGTTTCAACTCCTCGATGATGCGTTGGCTCCTGCCGGCAGATTTGGTCAAGGCACCCACCTGCACATCCCCCTATCAAGCCGACCTTTGGTGTCAAGCCATGTTGAGCTGTTTTGGGCCGATGGTTTCTACCAGACGTCAGTTACTTGTAGCATGCTGTTTTCGGGCTACGATACTTGTGTCAGGATGTCGTGGGTAGATATGCCCGGTATGGAAATCCCAAGCAATCCCTTCCCCCCAAAAGAATTTCCCCTAGATGGAACCCAGAAATGAACAAATCCATTCGGTTCCACGAGCATTTCTTGGGGAAGTGAGTATAAACGTATCCCATGTATTTCTCCTAGAGTCAAGGATTAAACAAAACAAACACAAATTTGGGACGCGGCTTCGGACCAATCTGGCACCTTGAGGCCAACTCAGCCTTCATCTCCTCCGAATCCTCTGAGAGTTCCACAGTCTCCGGTGCCTCCTCCCAGCAGGGCATGAAATGCCCACAAGTTGACAAGAGAAAGATGAAAATCGATGAACTGTGAATAGATGTGATACTGAAAAACAAATGGGGATAGATGGTGTCCAAACCACTGACAGTATGAATATATTTCAACCAGTGGATGAGAGCATGACGGAATGAGGTACCCCATTTCCAGACACACCCAAATCCAGCAACTTTCAGACTTTCCAGTCACTGGAAGGGGATGGTCTATTTTTTTCTGACAAATGCAGTGGTTATCTTACCCAAATCTGGTTGAATCTGAGAAGGAAACCATCCAGAATTTGGGTCGATTTTGAATGATCACTGGAACCACTGTAAACACAAAGAACGTTACAATCTATGAGAGAATCCGCTTTCAAGCCCATTCTTGGGCCTGGGGTTCCACCAAACTTTTCAAGTCGTTTTGTCACCTCGTGGGAATGCAATAGAGTTGGTTTCAGGAAGAAATTACCATATTACGGTAATGTCAACCCCGGATTAATAAACCATGGTTTGTTAATTAGGGGGTACTCCTCCAATAGTCATAATCTGATACTTAAATGGTAACCCCCCCCCCAATTAAACAGCCTAAGGGTTTATTAATCCAGGGTTGACATTAAGCCCAGTGGCATCACCAGTTGTGCAAAAGTATTGCTGGCTGAATCCTCCGAGTTGTTGGTGGATCGAAAAGGATCGAAAAGGGACATCTCAGAGAACCAGCTCAATGCCGAGAGTACTCCGACAAGAATTCCCAAAACATCCGGAAATTCACATAAATTCACACTATACTGTATATCCCCATTGTACTACAATTTTTCCAAAGTTAAGTCATGTTGAACCATGTGAAATCATGTCAAATCACCATAAATGTGCGGCAAAAGAAGAAAAAACATTTGCGTTTGTCTGAAAATGGGGTACATGAAATGCCATATTCTATCTTTTATATACAGCGATATACAGTATCATTTTTTATCCCTATGAAAATGGCTGTTTTATGGGTATACCCATCCATTTCAGACAAAGGGGGCCTCTTCGAGCTCTTCCAGCTCTAGCGCTGCGGCCTTCAGCCGCCGCATCACGTCTGCCAGCTGCCCAGTGGCCTCCGTCGCCGTCGCCTCCAACAGCTCCTCCGAGGGGTCAATGCCCAGCGAACGGCAGCAGCTGCCAATGAAGCCGCGCAGCAACGAGGGATCGGAGCGCACTTGGTCATAGACTTCCTGCGCCGTGAAAAAGGTTCTTTATGGAATGTTGATGTGTACAGTAACTGGATGGGAAACCTATGAATGTGGTAAATGATAGTCCAACAATAAACAATCCCCGAAATCAGCATAAATGGGTGGTTCAAACTATAAACCATGTCCAAATGGTAGGTTTATAATTGGGAGTCCCACATGAACATACACTATATAACCATGATATATCATAATTTATCATGATCACTATTATTCCATGAACATACATAGACCCGGTTGATAACCTTGTTTGATAACAATTGAGGATGGATGATTCTTCGGATTTGTTGGGTTTACCGCACCCACTGGTTGGCAAATGGCTTGTACGCTATACATATCTGGCTGTGTACCAATGTTCAGATTCGGATACAAAAAAAAATGTTACTACAGTAGGGAGGTTATATTATACGATATTAAATTCTAATACGATTTCATACCATTCACTCGCTCAGGGTTTATCGGTGCAACAGAACGGAGTCCCATGTGTTGATGTTTTGATGAGTTCTGTCCCCATCCCAAGATACCCGGCCTGGTGATATGGGGATTTAATGGTGGTTTAATGGGATTTAATGGTGATTATAGGGGTTCAATCAACCAAAAAACAGGGATGTGAGTGGATATACCCTCTGGTAATGACTAACATAACGAACTGGAAAGATCCATCATGTTTCATGGGAAAACTCACTATTTCGACTGGGCCATGGCTTCAATAGCTAACTGTTAAGACATAACCAGGCCGGGTATCCCATGACACCTGCATGCTGGGCCGCCGCAGGGTGGCGCGTAGCTCATGGCCGCCGCCGTAGCGCTGACGGATTTCCAGGGAGCTGCCTCATCGCGACTGGCTGGTCAACCGGAAATGGTTCTGGTAAACTAACATAGCCATGGAAAATGGATGAAAATGGTCCATAGAAATAGATGGTTTACGGGTTTACCTATTAAAAATGGTGATTTTCCATGGCTATGTTAAATAACCAGAGGGTAACTTATTAAACATCCGGCATTTACATCCATGGTTGAAATACGGATTCATAGGTAAATTGACCCCTGGGGATTCAGAATGATCTATACACCTTTAAAAATCCGGAATACATATGGCTATCAACTCCTTTAATACCAAATTTTTGGGCGATGAAGATCCATTTATCAGCTATTTTGATGTTCAAAAAAAGGCCACTAGGCTTTTGATGGGTTTTGACCCATCCCCATAGTTGCAATTTGGCATCCTCATCATCCCATGTTGAAACCACCAAGAGGGTGTGAAGGCCTCTGAAACTGGATGATTAATAGATTTAATAGATGTTAATAGCGTTGAATAGCACTACCAATGGACCATTTGTGTCAGCACGATGAGGGCAGGATACTCGTGAAAATCTATTCAAATGTATAAAAAACTAAGATCTCGCTGCACAAATAAACATAAAATCTTCAGCATTTGCGAAACCGTCGCTGCTCAGGTCGAAAAAGAGAAGCCTGTGGTAATGGCTCCAACTGACCCTTCGAAAAAGCTAATGCCACGACCTGACAGCCTAGGTGCCAACGGTCCTCAAGCAACCATCCTTCGTCAAGAACATCAACTTGGAGCAAAGTGCATCGGCCTGGAGTGGTTCATTTCCAAAACATGGACACAGGATTACTACAGCTATTGGTTCTATACAGTATTATGGTTCTATACGAGATAAATATACGCATAGCTATGCATAGCTAACATTACGCACAGACCCCGTGGTTTGCCCGGACTGCAACATTGAGGACGCCTTGTTGTCGAACATGATAAGAGAGATGGCAGAAAATACTGCGTATATGCAGTGGTTTAGGATTCAAGGTTTTCAGGGTTTTTTGGTTAGGGTTTTAGGCTTTTTGGGTTAGGGCTTTAGGGTGTCGGGTCTTTAGGGTTTAAAATATAATTTAGGGTTTGGAATTTAGGGTTTAGAATTTTAGAATTTAGAATTTAGGGTTTAGGGTTAGTCGTCTGGGAAATACCAAAACACTGGCCCTGCGCAGGTATTTGAGCATGCCGAAGGACAATGATAGAACACCGTTCTAACATGTTCTAACCTTCCGCGCAAACCATAGGGTCTTGCCGAAACATTCGCAAACCCCAAGAATGAGGAAAAGTCGAATCCTACCAAAGTAACATATAGTCGTACAACATGGTACAACACTTCTATCTTTTCGGGGGTTACTATAAATGATTATAAATGTATGTAAATGCCACACCTTATGGAACCATGCTGGGTTCTGCCCTGTTTGAACAATCCTGTTCACAAAGGCTGGAGAAATCACAATCAATATTGGGATGGGTCAAAACCTTGTACCCCTGGTGAACATCAACATAGCTGGTAAATGGATGTTCATTCCCCTAAAAATGGTATTATTAGGTATTGAATATGGTATTGATCCATGAACATATCAATCAATTCACCACTTTTTACCATTCAAAACAGTGTGTGTTTTTCTTGGCTACTCGTCGGCTTGCACCTCGTCGATGGATTTGGTGGCAATGATGACAGCAGAAAGGACCTCCACGGATGTCGGTGTGCAATGGCCTATGCCGACCCATTACCAAGAGCTTCAAAAATCCTCAACATTGTAGGCCCAGGAAAATAAACATGTTTACTGGAACAGACCTGCAATTTGTTGAGAATGGGTTAGATATTCACAAAGCAAGTACACCCATTCAACACTGATCAACAAGAGTCTTTCCAGTAGCTCAAGTGGGTGGAATACTAGCCCTGGTCCAAAAATAATATACCAGATGGCTTCCTGTTTGCCTTCAGGAAACTACTCTTGACTGGACTCGGCTCAGTCAGAGAATGAACCAGAAAACCTCACGTCATCTTCAATATCTTCAATCTTGCTGCAGTCAGCCAAACAAAAAATTAAATACCGCTATGAATCCTGAGAACTCACTGCCAAATTTGAATGCCCTGTCACCGGGCCTTCATCTTGGCTCTCAGTGAATTGCCCAAGCATCTTCTAGCCATCGGATCCAGCCTAGATGCGACGAGCCGCCCAGCCGCCCTGTTTGGTTTAGCCAACTAGGCCAGCTTCATGCGGATGACGACCACTATTTTAGGTGCCACGGTTGGTTGCCTTCCAGCAATCAAACATGGCGCCAGCTGCCATTGTTGGGCATCCTGGCATCCTCTATAAAATCGATATGGCTGATTATGGCTGGGTGATTTTTCCATTGCCAGGTTTGATTTCTGGAGGTAGCCGCTTTAACCGCTTCGATTCGGACAACTTCAGCATCAAACCTCGCCATTTGTGGTCTATGAATGTCTTTGATTTTGAGTCATATGGGGATGGGTCAAAACCCTGTACCCCTGTAGTTCACATCAAAATAGCTGGGATTTATGGATGTTCATTTTCCTAAAAATGGTATCAGGTATTGACCCATAGCCATATCCACAGTCAGCAATTTGGGCCCTGGGCCCTGCAGAAGGCTCATCCAGACAGACCCTGGGCGACAGGTTGCGTCCCTGTATTGAGCTCTTCATGGCTCATAAAATGAGGCCCCATATTGGGAGATATTCATGAAAATTGGCTATTTATTGGTTATCACATGTTATCACCATTTCAAAATCCTAAAATCACATCCCATGGCCCCATGGTGGAAAATTGTTGAACGCCTAGTAACTGAGGACGGGAAAAAATGAGTCTAAGAACAATCCTCATAGCATAATGATAATCTCGAAATATCACAAAATACGTAATTAATATTGATTAGTATTCATAGGATAATGAACAAAGTGAACAAATAAAATCTTTCACAATGTTTCACATATTGCATCCACTCTCACATCACATCCAGTTTCGAGCCAGGACGCAGCCGCGGGCTTCCCACGAGCGCGCAGGCACCTGGATGTTCCCATTCTTGGGAATATCAAATCACAGAAATCCACTGGTGAGGCAGCCGCCCATCCAAAAAAACAATTTGGGTATTGGTAAATACCTATAGATACATTTTTAGTGGGATGAACATCCATTTACCAGCTATTTTGGGGTTCACTAGGTAGCAGGGTTTTGACCCATCCCCATTTGAAATTGTGTAAAAGTCGTTAAACATGTCAAAACAAAAATTGGAATCGTTTCAGAAGCATGATGTTTTTACATGAAAGATCATGAAAGTTCGAATTGTCACAACTCAAAATCTTTCTGCCACCCAGGGTTTTTTTTCACCGGCCGTTTCTTGCGCGGTCGTTTCTGCGCCAAGACACATTGCAGTTTTCGTTGATTTCCACCCGAGAGGTTTTCACTTTGGCTTTCTTCAAAAGCCTGGCGATGGGGGGATCCCAAGTGGAAACCTGCAGCGGCCCCATTTCCGTTAAAAGATGGCTGCAATAGCTTAAACATGTTCAAACGCGCTCCTTAGACATCGCTCGTTTCACATGAGATACTCAACATGGACACACAATTCGATGATATTCAATCTGTATTCTGTAGTCAATCCTATTACAAGTAGGATTACTCAGAAGCCCACGGCCAGACCTCGAGGTCCAGAGTGAAGCAAAGCCACCGTACCTGGCAGAAATCGAGTCCCCTTGAGAGGAGAAACACCAATGGTTTTTCCAGTTGGGGAGAGTTTAAACTTGGGAGCACCCCCAAGTTTAGTGGATGCTTATTGTAAATTCGTATCAACTCCGGTCCTACAGTATTGACCAAAGCTGGGTCTGATTTTGAGCCAGGGCCATAGCCACCAACAGCTCATTGGAAGGCCATGTGCCTGTGGATTTCGATGCTTTCCACGGGGCCTCCGCATCAAGTTGGTCTCCGGCAAGTCCCCGCAAGCGACCGAAGAGCCTTTGGAGGGGCGAAGTCGATCTTGTTGTCGAAGCGTGTGCTAAAGTGCAAAATGTGCAAAGGGAAACCACATGTCGGAAATCTAGAAATGTTGCCATCTTAAAGTAACCAAATCATTTCATTCCAATCTACAAAGTTGTTTATAGCATCTGATAGCCATTCGTGCGGCTTCCACTTGGCTCCCAACTCGATCTGTTCTCGAACGGTCAGTCCCGGAGTGAGTTCATTTTCCTGGCGCGCCGTCGTAGTCTTTGCACGTTGCACTTCTCTGGCGTAAAGTATATACTGTATACTGTACCCTCTGGTAATTGAACATAACTATGGAAAATCACCATTTTTAATGGGAAAATGCACTATTTCTATGGCCATTTTCAATAGCAAACTGTTAGTTTACCAGAGAGTAATACGGGTGCAGCCCATCCCCGCCTGCGGGCAGTAGCCCACAGCCCCAAAGCTCTGGTGCAGGGATGCCAAACGTTGACCATCCAACAGGGCCTACCCAGTTCCAAGGCGGTGCAAGTGGTGGACTGCGCCGTATGAAGGCCATATTTCTCGGTTCTGGATAGGTTCCCTTCTATAAGCTTCCATGTAGTGGGGACATGGTGATTCAAACATAAATGAAAAAGGTGTGGGGACCATTCTATGGATGCGGCGCTCAGTCAGGGCACTCGTTAGCTGACAAAAATTGGATATCGTTTTGCACTAACCATTGTCAAGCAGCAACTCTGAACAAACCAAGACTCTGGTAAGGAGATCCCCAGCAAGCACGTGGTCCTAGTGTCCTATGTTCTATTTTTCAAAGTCCTAGGTCCTAGGAAAAAAGTTAGAAAGTGGTCTCCACATGTATCCTAAAGGGATCCATCCTACACGGTGGCCAGGTCCCACCAATCGTGTCGGCTCAACGAGGCACCTGACCCTGCATGGAGCCATTGCAGGGTAGACCACCTGCCTCAGTATCAAACACCCTTAGCCATGATCCGTTCCAATCAGTCAAGCCAATGGTGGTGGATTTGGGATGATTTGGGGAGTCTGCCGAGCTCAAGCTTCGATTCATCCCTTCAATTCTGAGAAGACAACTGATCCGCATCCCGTTGTGGACTGCAGGTCATTTGGTCATGGCCACAGGTCTGCATCCAGGGTACGAGAGCAGCCAGGAGAGAAGACTTCCCAGAGCCGCTGACGCCCAGTACACCCAGGATGCCCGAACCAGCCTCGTGGCTCTGAACAAAGTGGGACAAAGAAAGCACGCCAATGTCTGACTTTTCTACCGGCCTTTTGAAATAGGAGTCGCGCGAGTTTGGAGACCAGAAAGTTTCACTGTAAAGTAGTCATAGCTCAAAGACTTCAAGATAATTCGTTGATGGACCGCCAGATTATCCCAGATGTCCATGTTGATTCTGAAAAGGAGCGTATATATTGCTACGATCATACCTGCGGCGCAATCACTGTGAATCCCATTTTTTTACCCCACTCAGCATGGCCAAAATGTTCAATGTCTAAAGGATTCCAAAGGCAGCGATATGCAGCAATAACCACAGAGGAACTACTACAAGCATGGCAAAAGTCAGCTCACAAACAAGACGATTCGAATTTGCTGGTGTTTCCCTGGTCATAAACAGGGTTCCAAACTCGTGTCGCTGACTCGATCCACGTGACACGTTGTCTCCCGATCGCCAAGCTGCCAAAACTGACAAAGGTTCCAAGACTGGCGTGGCCTAGGCACCAGAAGTCCTAAGACCCAGTTGAAAAGCCAAGAACAAAGAGTTGGGTTGTATCGCGGACCTCCACGAAGCAACAACCAATGTAAACAGAACCAATAGAAATTAGGATAAAACACCCAAAGTTGCGAGTTGGGCATTCCCAAGAATTCTGAAGACGGCAAAACCCAGCCAATTTCGACACGCCACGCTTCAGGGATGGCACTAGCAAAAGAACACACACCAACATGGGTTGACTTAGGGGATCTCAGGTAGAAAACGGTCCAGTGTCTTGCACTTTGAGAAAGTCACAAAATTGCTGTACCATAACGGAAAACCACTGACAACCACATAGTATTTCAGCCATTTGGAGGCTCGGAGGCTGTACGATTGTTTCTACGACCGATGACCCGGCAATGCCGGAAAATGATTTGGGTATATAGAGCCAGCTGATGCTGTCTATGGACATGCTTGATAGCTCTTGCATGGAGTGACTTAATCCAGGCAAATGGTACACCGTACATCCTAAATATCTCTAAATCTTATTCATGGATATTCATGGAACATTGTACATTTGTCTACAAATGAATCAACCAAAAATTCGCGGAAACTGCCAAGGTTTCTTTTTTTGCACACTGGGCACACGGCCGGTCCAGGTGAGGTGTAACTCACCGAACATGACCTCAAGTCCCCATGAACCATGGACGTCATGCTGATCTTGTCAAGTCAACCTGCCCCTACCATAGGTTTCCTGAAATAGGGCTACTGTACCCCTAAATCATCCATTTTCGATTGGGATTTTCCATTGAACCATCCATCTATCGGGGTACCCACCATTTTTTTTGGAAACCCCTATATGAATATGGTCATGTTAGAAGGTGCTTGCTGCAACACAGTACTCTAACCCAAAGTTTTGGAACAGGAGGCAGCCTTTAAAATGTGCCCAGATTTAGATTTTCCACACACATTCACTGTCACATACAGAACCCCACTGATCTTTGCCCGCATTGGAAGAAACATCAATTCAACACTGTGGGCAGTCCATGACTGCGTACCCACAACTGAGTTCAAAATGCATTCTCACCATCCAGGAATTGATGGAACAATCTGAAGTTTGGGAAGTATATATTGGTTTTATTGGTTTACCCGGAGTTTACCCTGTTTCCCATCTCTGACCAGTTGCTAAACCCACGATCTCCTGCCGTTCGCCCTTCGCTGGGCAGCCCCACCCCAAGACCAAACCCTTGGGAGGTGACCTCAATCGTGGCGGATGTCGTTGAAATCAACACAGCTGAAACGCAACTGTTCCGGCTAAGTCATACACCCCAAGGCCTGTTCTGCAGCCAATCGTTCAGCTTGCACCTGTGGCCATGGTTTCTCATAGTTTCATGGTTTCACGACCAAACAGAGTGGCAATAATGTCCTTTTGGTAAAAATAAAGGGGCCGGTTTGGTATACCATCTATCAATATCTATCATCATTTACCTGTTGTTAAAGGGGTAAACAAACCCCTCTATTAATCAACCAACCAATGGGAAAAGGACATCTATGCAGAGTGGCCTCAACTGCTGGGCCACAATGATCAATCATGATCCATCCGTCCTTCCACCTTTGAAGGGTCCGAACATGTAACTTTTAGTCACCACTCGCACCTCGGGCGCCACCTCTCGCGAGGCAGATCCACTCAGCCCACGGTCCTGACGGTTTTGATGTGACCGCGGCACCTCTCAGGTCCGGCACCATGAAATTCAAATCTAGGTGCCAAAACTGTCGCCCCTGCATGGTATTTGCCAACATTTTGACCTTGAATCTCGTGTTGGCAACGTATTTGCAAAAATGGTGGTGCCCTTTATTTAGGGTATGTCTAGGATTTATGTACGATTAGTAAAATTTGTGTTGATTATTTATGGTTGTTTAGGGGCTATTTAGTATTCAGGGATGGTTTAGTGTTTCTTTAGGGTTGCTTTTGCGTTTATTCAAGCTCGGTTTACGGTGTTTACTTAGAGACTTAGGGTAGGTTTCGGGTTCATTTGGGGTTGGTTTAAGGTTGGTTTAGGGTTCGGTTAGGGTTGGATTAGGGATTAGGATTCATCTCGGGTAGGCTTAAATTTTATTTGGGGCATTTTGGGGCGCAGTTAGGCATCTTAGGTTTTATTTAGTGTAGGTTTTGGTCAGGGTTTGTTTAGGGTTGGTTTAAGTTCTATTTAGGGTTGGTTTATGGTTTCTTGGGGGTTGTGTTTATTGTTACAGTAAGTCTGGGATAGCTCTTTAAACGCTTGTCCCAAGGCCTTACAAGTTGTTGAGGGTTTTACTGTACCTGGGATGGGTGCCCTGCCCAAGTGGCGCCCTTGCGTCCTTGTGCCCCATGGCTCCGCCATGGCTCACCCCGAAGCGCAGGGAACTGCGGCGCCGCAGGGCCAGCATGCTGTACAGCAGAAGGTTCACAGCGAGTCCCAGAAGCCTCAGGAGGCCATGGCACCAACGGCTTCTGGATGAGAGGGGGCAGCCACCAGCCAGATGGAGCCAGGATCCCCAACGGCTCGCCGGTGACCTGTCGGAACATTGCAGGAACCGATGGCTAGACACACTGGGCCACACTTGCCAGTGACATCCACTAACTAAGTGAAGTGATCCTTCTTGCGGCTTTGTGCTTCCAACCTTTGTTTCAGAATGTACCATGCCTTGACCCTCCGAACCCTAGGCTGTCACAAAAACCCAGCATTTCAAAACAAAACCACATGTGTATATTATTCTCACCAGTTCGAAGGGGTTCCAACTGGTTGCACACGGTTGCACACGGTTGCACACGGCTTGCAAACTGGTTGGAGAAAATCAAGTTATTTTCTAAATACTCGAGGTTCACCCTACAAACCCTACAGTAGTGATTCCATTACAAAACAGTACACATGGGTAAGAGACGCGCAAAACACGGATTCCCGACCTGTACTCTTGAATATTGCAGTTCATGTTTCTCTACTTCAGATCAATATGTAGATGTGAAATCCTGACCGGTAAAGCTGAATGGCGGAAAATCCAAGATATGATGCAACACAGCAGGAGCATGGTTGGAAGCACGCACTTATGTCCAGTTCAGAGAGTTTGTTAAATCCAGGTTTTTGTGACAAACCGGAGGTCTCGAGCCGCCTGCCAATCGGAGATGGGGAACCCGTTGACATTGCTGAAACCCGGCATCGACCTGAATTGGCATGGCTTCAGGACAGGCTAGCTTATCATCCCAGGTCAGATATGGATATGTATATATATATATATATGTATATATATAGTATTTATAGTATTGTATAATATGTATTTGTATTATATACATACTAATGCATACATGATGGGCGATAATGGGATATATAATTGATACAAGCATATTAATAAGCAAGAGTTTCTGGGGTTGAGGCCTCAGGACCGTCAGCAGAAATCCTATCCTGACCCCTTGGGTGCGTACGTGTTGGGGATAGTCAACACAGCATTGGAGAGGTTGAAGGCTGGTGAAAGCCTGGCGCGGGTGAACCACATGTGTACCTTGAATGCCTGATGTGTATGTGTGTGTATGTAACATATAATTTTATATGTATATATGTATCTATGTATATATGTATATATGTATTTATGTATGTATATATATATGCAGTGTACATATAATGTATGTGTGTTGGTTGGTGTTTTAACCCGGAAACTTGTTTCACTGGGCACGACGGTCAATCCTCGGGTTGCGGCCATGGGGCCATGGGTTCCTCAAAAAATCCGAACGGATTCCTCGCACCTTCCCAGCAAGGTGAAGGCGCGGGCGAGCCTGGATGGTTTCCATCGGGGATCCATAGCTGGATGGTTTATCGTGGAAGATCCTATTCCAATGGAACTAGGGCTACCCCCAGGAAATCTCCATGGACTAAACTGGTTTATGAATGTTTATGATGCCAAACTTGACCTAGACTGGATCTAATCTAAGATTCTAAGATGGTGAGCCTTAATAAACATCAATTAACCATATCGCATGTTATATACCATATGTTGATCTATATTGTTTTCTCAAACCTCAAAACTCAAAACTAACTTCTAATAATCAATACATGTTGAATCATGGTGCCCGCTGCCTGTTCGCTGTCTCACCCAGAAAGGGGATGCCCAAAACCCACACCTGGCGTTGCTCGGTGGTTAAACAGTTTGCTCTCACTTTTTCCAAAAAGAGTTCAGACCCAGAAAATTGTTGTTTCAATGGTATCATCATGTATCATCAATGGTATAGCCATGATATCTTTTGAACAATGGCTGAAAGTGCCCTGGTCCGCACCGTCAAGGCCAAAAAGAAGCCAGTCAGCATGTTCAGCGCCAGGGTGGAATTTTGCGCCGAATTGGGTGACTTGAACCTGGTGCTTGAGTCTGAGCTGGGTCAAATAATATGTGTATTTTTATATATAATGTGATGTGTATTATATATATATATATCATTAGCTAAAACTAGTCCATCAATTAGAAATTAGTTATACAACTAGAATCAAGTAGTAGATTACTATAGATACATTTTTGTATGAGAGTCAGTCGCAAAGGTATCCCAGATGAAATCTGAAGCTTGGATGCTGATCAATGGATTGGTGTAGGGGTTTAAATTCACCGGAAACCCCATATTTCATAGAGAAAAACCATGGTTTCTGGTTTAGATTTTCCCATATTTTCCCTTAAACCAATCCATTGAGATAATGAATTCCATTCGTTCAACCGCAAAATCCACCACGCAAACCACCGAGCGCTCTCCACGCCTTGAGAGCATGGCGTAAACCTGGTGCGGTTCATGGACGAATGCCGATTGCTTCTCATATGGAGATTTCCATAGATGGGGGTATCCCAATTTACGGATGGGTTATAGTGGAAAATCCTATTGAAGTGGATTTGGGGGTACCCCCAAATTAAAGGAAACCTTCATGTGATCACAACATATTACAACCCCTATATACCCCTATGAACTGTCCCAAGATGTCTAAATCATCTGTCCTATTTCTACTTGAGAACCACTACAGTTGTGGAGACCAAAGCAGGTCTCAATTTCATAGACATACATCTGGCCAAGTTCCTCCAACTTGTTGCCAGCAAAGAAGACCGTCGTAGCACGTGGGCTTTAGAAGCGCAGGCAGTATACAAACCCGCAGCACTTGATTCTTAGGGTCGTGAAGAAGAAAGCAGCTTTGAACATGTTTTCCTGTCCGAAAAATGCGGATTCCGACTCCGCAGTCCCTCAAATTCTCAGCGCCTGCGCTGTTGACGCCAGCACGTATAGGACCAAGAGCAACGTCAAGATGCCCAAACAGTCCACGAAGACAGCCATCCTTGGAGAGCAAACAGGGCGCATAACAAGTGCTGAAAAAATCCAGTGGCAACACCGCATGTCAATGCCATGTTTCATGTCAACGCCACGTAACTAGTAAGAGTTCGTGGTGCAGCCCCTTACATCGATGATTTTTGATGTGATTGGGTACTTTGCCAAAGCAACAGCAGTAGGTCTGAGAACCACGAATGTAGATGGGAAAAAAAAACAGCTCGGATGCAACAATTCAGTTCGAGAAATATTACAGCAACCTTCAGCCACAACTCTCCCATTTTTTTCAGTCATTGCGTGTGTCAGAATCTTCGACTGTGAAACAAATCTCATCAAAACCCAAAGCTTTAAAGCTAGGGTTGAATCCTAAGAGTCACAAGCGCCATCTGTACATATTGAATGATCACACAATGGTTTGAAGATTTACATAAGACAGCACCTATCTTGATGACATATCTCCAATAATTAAATGATTCCAAAAACAACTTCAGCAGATGTTTCCATATTGGTCGCGGTCTGAGTCGGCAACCAAAAGGTCTGAGTCGGCAACTATGAGTCGGCAACTAAGAAAGCGCTGAGTCGGCAACCAAAACGAGTCTGAGTCGACAACCAAAAGCGCTGATTCGGCAACTATAAGTCGGCAACTAAGAAAGCGCTGAGTCGGCAACTAAGAAAGCGCTGAGTCGGCAACCAAAAAAGCGCCATTTCGGAAACCAAAAACCGAAGTCTTTAAAATAGAGGCAGTAGCTCCGTTTGAAGGCTCCCTTCTCCTGTAAAATAGAGGCAGTAGCTCCGTTTGAAGGCTTCAGTCTCTGAGTCGGCAACTAAGAAAGCGCTGAGTCGGCAACCAAAAAAGCGCCATTTCGGAAACCAAAAACCCGAAGTCCTCTAGAATAGAGGCAGTAGCTCCGTTTGAAGGCTCCCTTCTCCTGTAAAATAGAGGCAGTAGCTCCGTTTGAAGGCTCCAGTCTCTTCTAAAATAGAGGCGCAACTACTATTCAAGAGGCTAGTGGTCTCCAA
>Ga0126342_10012300_pt1 | contig 15264 bp, 11 predicted proteins | sample Cyp1metagenome_FD_92528 | JGI IMG/M metagenome (GOLD analysis project Ga0126342, IMG submission 92528) | Coral microbial communities from Lord Howe Island, Old Settlement Bay, Australia - Cyphastrea 1 metagenome | ecosystem: Host-associated > Invertebrates > Cnidaria > Coral ...
GATTAGAAGAAAGAAGAGTAGAAGAGAAAGAGTAAGAAGAAAGAAGATGCAGATGCGAGAAAAGGTAGGAAAGTCGCGAAACACTGTGTTTTTCCAATGATTTGGGGCTCCGGAGGGTCGAAAGGTAGGCTCGCTAAAGCGGCGGGTGCGGAGACATCTGGGGAGATGAGAAATGAAAAGTTGCACGCCGTTGTGGCGCGAAGCACATTTCGAAGTCAAAATGTTGAAGGCACTACATGTTCGGGCACTTTCGGAAGTGTAGATGTCGAACAAGTGCGCGCCGTTGTGGCGCGAAGCACATTTCGAAGTCAGAAGTGTAAAAAACTGACGGGTTCAGAGCACTTTTGGAAGTTGAGATGTCGAACAAGTGCACACCGTTGTGGCGCGAAGCACATTTCGAAGTCAACATGTTAAAAGCACATAAAAACACCGGACCACTTTTGGAAGTTGAGATGTCGAAAAAGTGCATGCGGTTGTGGCGCGAAGCACATTTCGAAGTCAAAAGTGTAAAAAAACTGAGGGGTTCAGAGCACTTTTGGAAGTTGAGATGTCGAAAAAGTGCATGCCGTTGTGGCGCGAAGCACATTTCGAAGTCACAAGTGTAAAAAACTGACAGGTTCAGAGCACTTTTGGAAGTTGAGATGTTGAAAAAGTGCACGCGGTTGTGGCGCGAAGCTCATTTCGAAGTCAAACGCGCAAAAAACTGTGGGGTACGGAGCACTTTTGGACGTTCAGAAGCCTTGTCAAAAGTCCGTTTCCTGCTCTCCATTTTCTTTGCAGCCTTCCGTGTGTGTTTTTTCTGACAGCACAAAGGCGCAGTGTCACGTTGCCGTACCGATGTCGTTTGGTCTGCTGATCGCGTTGCGATCTGCCGGGAAAAAAAGCTTTGGGACAAATAGATAGCCAAGATGGTCAGATAGATGGATGGATGGATGGATGGATTGATAGGTAGATGTGTGGATAGGTAGATAGGTAGATGGGTACGAAGATAAATAAATCGATGGATGGACAGATAGATAGATGGATAGAGGTAGCTAGGTAGATAGATAGATTGATAGAAAGAAAGATAGATAGATAGATAGTTCGGTAGGTAGATAGATGGACAGATAGATAAGATACATAAGATAAGATAGATAGATAGATAGATAGACATATAGGTACATAGGTAATGAGATGAGAGAGAGGGATTGATTAGATAGATAGATAGATAGAAAGATAGATAGATAGATGGATAGATGGATAGATAGATACATAGATACATAGATCGATAGATAGATAGATCGATAGATCGATAGATCGATAGATCAATAGATCGATAGATCGATAGATCGATAGATAGATAGATCGATAGATCGATATATCGCTAGATCGATAGATAGATAGATAGATTGATAGATTGATAGATTGATAGATTGGTAGATAGATAGACAGACAGACAGACAGATAGATAGATAGGTAGATAGATAGATAGATAGATAGAATATAGACAGGTAGCAAGATAGTTAGATAGATAGATAGAAAGACAGATAGATAGATATATAGAAAGGTAATTAGATGAGAGCGACAGAGAGATAGATAGATAGATAAATAGATAGATAGATAGATAGATAGATGGATAGGTAGATAGATAAACAGATAGATAGATAGATAGATAGGTAGATAGATAGGTAGATAGATAGGTAGATAGATAGATAGGTAGATAGATAGATAGGTCGATAGGTAGATAGGTAGGATAGATAGATAGATAGATAGATAGATAGATCGATCGATAGATAGATGGATAGATAGATAGGTAGATAAATAGTCAGATTGATAGATAGGTAGATAGATAGACAGATAGCAGGATAGGATAGGATAGGACAGGATAAGATAGCATAGGATAGGATAGGTTAGATAACATAAGATAAGATAATATAAGATAAGGTATATATATATATAAATAGTTAAAACATAAATATATATATATACACATTTAGATAGATCAGGTAGATAGATAGATCGATAGATAGGATAGGTTAGGTTAGGTTAGGTTAGATTAGATAGACAGATAGATAGGTAGATAGATAGATAGACGATAGATAGATAGATAGATAGATAGATCGAACGATCGATAGATAGATAGATAGATAGATAAATAGATAGATTGATAGATAGGTAGATAGATGGATAGATAGATAGACAGACAGATAGATAGATAGATATGTAGTCAGAGAAAGAGAGAGAAAGAGAGGAGACTTCAAGCACCTTTCGGTCCATCAGTGGCTTCGCTCTGCCATCCGTGATTCACAACAACCCACCTCTCCTGTAGGTTTTCTATTTTTGAAACTTCCGCCACCGCCTTGCGCGGTACTACTGGTATATACATATTTATTTATTTATATATATATATGGTTATTTAAGATGACATAGCTATGAAAAATGACATATATATATGTATGTTTTATAACGATTTATCTATTAGTAATGTCGATGTTCCATTATATGTCGTTGGTTTATCTTGTATTTTAGTTCCTGCGTGGGAAACGCGGCTCAGACGTTGTCAGGCTCTTGCGGCGGACGCGGCCAGCGTGACCAAAGCCGCGAAGAAAACCCGAGAGGTGCGCTGACCCATTGGATCAGGCCATTTCAATAGGAAACACATAGGGGTTAGCGATGGGATTTTGGGGTTTCAAATCATGATTTTGGGGTTGATTATAATGATTTTTTGGGGGTTCAAACCATTTTTGATGTGATCATTGATAACAAAATAATGATTGTGGGGTTTCAAATCATGATGTTGACCGAACTTTGCCAAATCTGGATGGGTTGTAATTAGAACCAAAAACAAACTGAAAATATTATAGTATCCCTTTTGTATTGGGGTACTTTCTGGTAATTCATCCTCTTCTGGATAAACCGGAACAATACTAATGCGTGTTTGGCCTTTTCTGGACTAGATGGGGTAGACATTTGCCAAACAACCCGAAGATATGTGGATATGAATCAAAATTTGGATAAACAACAAAATGAATGCTGAAGAGACAACAACAAACACTATAATCGTCCATGCAGTGGGGCAATTTTCGGCGAGCTCTCAGAGACCTCATTTCAATGTGGAAGAAAATACCGCAACATGGATTCATGTTTGATTTTGGAACTATTGTACTGTGGCTTAGCCAGGTATATTTGTATCTATCATACAATAGTATGTTTCATGTTGATTGAACATTGAACCATTGAAAAACCAACAAGGCTGGATATGGTGAGGATAGAATGCAACCAAATACTGTGTTTCAAAGGTGTTGTGTTTTCCATCTCTTGGACAATCAATACCATACCGATCAAGTGATATGTCAAGATGCTCGTCACGATCATACCTCGGTGGGGATTTCGTTGCTGAGCCGGAGGTTGGGTTCCAGGTGCCCTTGCTACTCTGGAAGGAAACCGATGAAACCGTTGCAAAATTTGAATGTTCTCAATATGCGTCAACATACGATGAATAAACCAATTGTAGGGGATGCAAAATATTTGAAACAAAAAATGTTTCACGGTTATTCACAAACTAATTTCTTGAAGTCTCAATACCGCCCTTGAGTCTTTTGGTTTTAGATGTTTGGATGTGTACCCAGGTGGAAGTCAACTGTAGAAACCCATGACATGATTCCCTGAAACCACGGCGACAACGTCAGGCTTTCGAACTCCAGGAGAGAGCAACCGTGGACGAGAGGGGGAACACAACACGTGTCTGTGGTACGGCGCCGTGGCATTGAAACTGACACCAAGAAAAAAACCTTCAAAGAACCAACATCTCCGAGCCCTTCTTGCATTCGATGTTTGAATAAAAGCACAACGTTCCTCTGTTCGTAGAAGAAGTGAATCCTTCTTTGAAGATGTTTGAAGTTTGTCCATGTTGAAGGTGCTAAGCGGTTGTGCGATTGGCCGCCATATTGGCCCAACATGTTCCCAGTTCATGGCTGATGATAATCCCCAATATGTTGGTTATAGTAACCCCTTAAAGTCCCTATTGTAATCAATCAACATATGTCCTTAAGCTCATTTGAGGCTAGCCCAAGGGCGGAGTTTTGACCAAGTCAGCCTGTTGATTTGTGATGAAAGAAAGGCATGTGGCATGTGTGGCATGGTCTATAGCTGTCCTTGCGCCTGTTGGGTTTGATACAACTCACAACCCAGCCTATCCTAGCATGAGTCGGCACAGGTATATCCTGTAGTAGGCACGCCCAACCAGTCCCGCAATGCCTGAGGTAGAAAGAAGTGTTCATAAACCATACACATGTAATCATGTAATGGTTCTCAGTAACCCATCAGACATGGCGCCATCAATGTTCATGCACTTTGAAATTCATCAAGATCTGACCCAGGATGTTACGAAACCTGTAACAACAAAGCGAGCATGGCCCCAGCAATGGCTGTCTCAAAGAAATTCAAAGATTCGGAGAGCACTGAAGCAGAGCCAACATCCACGAATTGCTTGAAGGGAAGAATTCCCCTTTTTGTTTTGGTGTAGAAAACCATCGAAAACGTCTCCGGTTTCATTAGTTTCCTTCAACGCACTGACATCATCCCAGGAGTTGAAATTGTTGGATCTCATCAAGTCCAAGCGTCAAGCGTCCGGGGCCCTCGGCAAGTTTTGAAAACACCTTTGGGCATGGTGTGACGTTATTTTAATGTATAGGCAGCTTAGATATGTGTAATTATGTGTATAAATATGATGACATGTAGGTAGAGATATGTTTCCTGATCATGTACAACGCGATGTGATGTTATTAAAGCCTGGTGAGTGATTTACGATGATGGGTGAAGTCAGGCGGTCAACATGCCTACAATGTTGCGCGCCTAGGATAGGTTTAGTATGTTTCTTGATGAATGATGGTTAGTAGGGGTAACTATCCCAAAAATATGATTTGTCAGGGTCATGACGGTCAGGGTCGATGAACATTCCATTGTTGGTTCATCGTCAAATCGGTCGGAAAATGGGTGATTGTTTATCGGACAACACGAATGCCAAGTGATCATTGGTGATGTATCCCGCTTAGTGATTTGATTTTAAGCCATCTAGAACTGGGTTTTTTGTATCCCAGAGACAAGTGGCTTCAATCATGGGCAAACTCAGCAAAAAAAACTAACTGCGATGCGTCCCAAGTACACTTGTTTGTCGGATAACTTTGTCTTGTTGAGTTTGTTTTGATCCCCGGTGTATATCTTGGGTACGTCCGCATCGCTGGAAAAGGATGGAAAAGGGCTAAAGGCTAAAGTATATTTCTGTTCCATGTTGCTTGTCATTGTATGAAATGATATCCTTTATCCTGGTCTTAGCATCTACTCCTTTGTCCGTTGGTCAGATGGCACTTTCCCCAGTTTTCCATAGACATGTCACGTGACCGATCTATTGGTTGAAACCCCGGTGCCCTTTTGTCATATAGAACCTTGCGGTCTGTTAGTTTAGTTTACCCCTCCCTCAGAGAATTCTCTCGAATAAGGATGCATATATTATGTCCAATAATAAACCTCAATTTGGAACCCTTTTTTTTATATTTATTATTGGAAACACACGTTGATAATGTTATTATCCATGAAATTGATTTATAATCCAATCTTATTTTAATATATTATCTACTCACATGTTTCCCTGATGTTGCGCAATACTCTCTCGTGAATTTCCGGCCATCTTTCTGCAATGCCATCTGACAGGGTGTATCTCCGACCTATAGGTAAGTGATTCCGACCTATGGGGGGGAAATTTTGGTGATTTGGGGATGGGTCTTTGAGTCTTTTGACGCTGATTTTCCCAATGTCCATCTCTAAAATGTACGGAATCATCGGAATGCTTTGCCCATATTGAAGTGGTTAATTATTAATAGACCCATGACTAGGTTAACTATAGTTGACTTAACTTTATTTGGCCCAATTTACCCCCAAACGTATTTGGGATGTTGGGAGCCCTGTTTCACCGCTGTAGGTTGAAGCCTTTACAAGGCAACCTCGCGAAGCAGCAGCCAGAGTCTGCGATCCCGTCTTTGGGGAGCTAGCCATGGACGAACCAGGGGGATTCACTGGGACATGCTGGGGATATCATGGAAATATCATGACATGGAAATACCGGGGACAGATTATCATATCTATTGTTATGGGGACAACAAGAAGAAAGGTTGCCACAAGGAAGCCTTGGGCAACAAATAGTTCGATGATTTTACTGTTTCGAAACGGTGATTTTCCGTAAGTTGTTAGATTGCTGGGGTAACTCAGAGAAATGGCGATTGAACGAAACAACATACGGAATCCGTATGGCAAGAAAATATGAAGTCCTTTTCATTTGGATTTGTTCAAACAGGGGATACTCATGCTATCCAATTGATGGCAATATATGGCAACTGTTTATGGGGAAAGCAAGAGAAAACAAGTTCTTTGTCAGTGGATTTACTGTAATGGTAGACTGGTAGACTTTATTTTCATTTTAACGCCTGAGAGTGAAGTAGGTCCGAAATATTGACTCATGACCCAGAACATCTGGGAAAAACATGGTGCATAGAAGGTCGCCTGCACGCAGGGTTTGGATTCCTCTGGGAAATCCGCGAAACCAAAAACGGTGGCTTTTCCAGCCACGGCCGGTTGAGGTTGGCAGATCAGCTGCGAAAGATTTCTGAGGCCTCGGCGGTCGGGGTTTTGGTTGAAAATCCCATGGAGACTCCTTCCAGTTGGTACAGAATACATTCCCAGCTGGTTTTCAACGGATATTTTTTTCGAGGAACAGCCTTAAAAACTTTCACTTATCAATTTGTGGTTTCCTCTGATGATGATGTTCCAACCGATCAGCTTCCCAAGTTTATGTTGACATCTATGCTACTCGACGGCCGAAGAAATATGCATGGCTTTGTCAGGATTTTAGGCACACCCCTCGACATGTTGAGACCGTTCTGATCCGAAGCAGCCCAAGGGAACTGGTTCTGCAGACGATGCAAAGGTATTGCAACAAACATTGACTGAACAACTTGGAATTTATGTTGCAATTATATAGCATAAAAGAAACATACAACTATACTTGACATGGGTGATTTTTCTCTTTTTTCTCGAGCTATAGATGGTAGCGGAAAAGTCGTCAGAACAGTCGTTGAAAGGTGCAATGTTTCCAGATGTTTTCTTCTGAACTTGGCATGTTGGCATCGAGCAAAGTACGGAAGGCGAACCGCTCTGTGGTGTAGGACTCAGCGGATCTCCGTGCAGATGGATCTGTCGAAAGGAACTCTGCGGAGTCAGTTTCATTTTGAGATCTATACATACAATAATATGTATTTTCTGTATGTATATATATATATATATATTAATACATGTATATATCATACATATATACAACAACAATATATGCAGTATCCATGTTTCTATAATATATATATGTTATAGTCTAGTTGTTTAAATATATATATATCATATTGTATATATGTATACACATTTTATATCTATACATTTACATGTCCACATTCAATATATATATATATATATTCATGTAGCCTTATCATCTATGTCTATAGCGATATTTAGTTTGATATCTTTATCTATTTGCATGATTCTGCATGTGTATTATTGTTGTATTATTATTAATATATCGATATTACTATTATGATTATTAGTCATTCTTTAATATTAATGATCATGTATTCAAATAATCCAAGACCGGTGCTCTCAAACTGCGTTGCATCTATCTACTCGGTCGGGAGACCTCTGTGTTTGATTTCGCTCGCGTCCAAGGCTATGACCAAGCACGCCCTGAAACGCGACCAGAAGGTCTTGGAGAGGCGTCATGAAAAATCAGCGTTAGGATCAGATCGAGCGATGGTCAGATATCGATGAGCAAATGTAGAGATGTAGAGAAAGCACCATTGGGTTGATGAAATATGGATAAATATGGATAAATATGGGTCTATCCCGCAAAGTTTTCCTTCAACCCATCCTGAGATCTGATCTAACATTTCGGAAAAAAACAACGCAGGAGACATGGCATTTGAACCAGAAACTAGCTAGTGGTTCTTCAATGTCCTGAAAAATCTTGAATATGTTGTACGAGTTTTGTGGGTTCCACAGGGGCAGAATCCCTATTTTCTTCCCTTGCTTGGTGGTTCAACCACCTAACTAGCAGCCACTAATCCGGATGCTGGTGAAAGTGTCCTCCGTTCGTGTTTCACGGACAGCCTGGTGAGTGATGAGCATGGTAGATCCACTCAGAATATACCAACTAAAAGCTGGGAGCTGAACAAAAGACAGGTTTAGTTTTGGGCTTTGGATCGTGACTTTCTGGAAATAGAACATGTTGGATTCATGTTTATTGAATTTTCTTGAGGGGTGCGAGCGTGGTCCCTGGGGCCATTCCCATCGAGATTTCACCCATCATTTCACCAACGCTGCTCGATTTCTGGCAGCCACAATCCACCGTCCCCAATAATGTGGGTAAAACAATGCCATAAGCCATCCCCCAAATCACCATAAATAGGTGGTATGGTTGCCATTCCCAGTCATGGGTGGTTTATGGCTTTGTTTTACCCACACTAGCTGTTCTAATTTTTTAAGGTTCACTGGAATTCAAGAATTGCCATTCCAAAGCATTCCGATCTTACAAATGTTGGGGCTTCCGTTGGTTCAGGTCGCAGAGCAAGTGCGCTGTGTTGTCCAAGGCGTTTTGGAGGATTTGGGGCTAACAAGTTCTGGATGATGATGATGATGGTGGTGGTGGTGATGATGATGGTGGTGGTGGTGGTGATGATGATGATGATGGTGGTGGTGGTGATGATGATGATGATGGTGGTGGTGGTGATGATGATGATGGTGGTGGTGATGATGATGGTGGTGGTGGTGATGATGATGGTGGTGGTGGTGGTGATGATGATGGTGATGATGATGGTGGTGACGGTGATGGTGGTGGTGGTGATGATGATGATGATGATGATGACGGTGATGATGATAATGCCGGTGTAATGTATCTAGATGTATCTAGAATAGTAATATATGATATATGTAATAATAATAATTTAATAATAATAATAATAATATTGATAATGCTATTTGATGATACTAGTAATGTATCTGTAATACCAATAATAATCTGGAATAATTCTATCACCACCTCATGTCGTGACCTAATTGGAAGATCAAATTGCGATGAATTATCCCCAATTGGTCGCAAGTTTTTTAGATATTTTCTGGTTAGTGAGTTCCTATAATTCAGCCAGACAAGTTAGTTGGCTCAGGAGTTTTCCTATGATTTATGGAGGGATTTGTGTTTAACCATCAAATTTGGGAACCAACCATTTTGGGGGGAAACTGAACCTATCATCTTTTCGGCAGGGCTTTGTCCTGAAATGAGTCTTGGTTGCCATACACTAGAAGTCTAACCAGGAAGCTGCAATAGTATCTTTGGTTTCTCCAGAAATACTCAGAAATAGATTGTGATTATGATTATGATGGTTACACAATTTTATGACTCATGTGACTATTGACTATGTAGTGCGAAAAATGATCATGAACCACTGGGTTTTTTGTTAGCAAATTGTCAGATCAACGGTGCAGCCAGTGCAGGGTTGCCAAGTTCAACCAATTCACTGCGTGAACTATACATGATGATTTTTGTTTGATGTTCACATGGGTAAAATGCAAAAAGGAAAAAATAATGGGTCCGATTGGTTAAGCCACCTTTGATTTAAGGCCACAATGAGACATCTGCCTAGAAACTCCATTGACCCACACAAGAATGGTATTTTGTCCCATCACTTCAGTACTTTTACCGATTTTCATAGGCACTTTGAGTGTCGAACGGTGTGGTGATTCTCGAACGCAACATCCAGGGATTCCTCGAGCCAGGCCAAGAAGTTTGAAGAAGATCAGAGACCACAGGCTGTGCCGAGCCTCCGCCGAGACAACAGTGGTACCCGAAAATAGGTTCGATGTAACCACCATTTTTGTAGCCACCAAATTGGGGAAGATGATGGGTTTGAACATGTTTTCAACAAGTTTTTGTGTTGATTTCCCAAGATTTTCAGACAAAGCCACAGTGAGAGGGTCACTCTGGCCGAATCCCCAGCGTTGATCGGTTGTTTTAATGGCACACTCAGAGTGAGCCTTTCCGGGGATTTGTTCCAACACTTCAAAAAAGGTGAAGTCAATGCTTTGGAGACGTGCCAAAATCTATCCATATGATCATATGGTTGTGTCTGAAAATGGGAAATATACCTCAGAACATGCTAGTTAAATGGGGTTAGTTATGATCGACTGATGGATTTTGGGATACCGTGATTTAAGACGAACTGATATGTTGATAATTGTTGATACATATGCATATCCATGCCCTCCTCCATATGAATTTGGCTAACCATTTGCAAATCATTATATACATTTGCATATCACATCCATATTCATACACACCCATATACATGTGTAGCGACCTCAAGAGGTTTAAATTTGAATCAAAAGAATATGTTCAACAAGTGATATATCACTTTTCTGTCTTGTTAGGGAGGTACTATATACACATTGTATAGTCAATCACTATAGGGACACCAGTGATTCAATAGACTATTCTATATGATTGCCAGCTATCATGATAGGGATTAACTTTAAATATTAATAACGATAGTCATTGTCATTGACTTTGAATAGAGCTATTCTATATAATTGTATATAGGATTATATAGGATGATTATCATGATTGCTATATATATATACATACACATTTTTGGGACAGACCCCAGGCAGCCCTTTTTCGCTGCCGCAGGTTCGAGTTCAGGTGATCATGGCCATCAGTTTCTTAAAAGCCATGGAGCTGCCCTTAGCATTTCCGCCCAGCGCGGATGAGTAGAATCTGTCGGTCACCAAGCCTGGTTGATCTGATTTGATCTCAGGCTGGTTACCTACATGGTGCAGTGTTTTCCCAGCTATATATGTTGTTTTTTTTGAAGCCAAATTAACCAAAGATGGGTACCCTCTGGTTATGTCAAAATAGCTATTGAAAATGACCATTAATAGTGGATTTTCCCATTAAAAATGGTGATTTTCCATAGTTATGTTAGTTTACCAGAGGGTAGATCCATATAGATCCAAATGGGTACCCTCTGTTCAACCAGCAGCTGGGGGATTAACCCTACTTATCCCATTTATAACTGGGGTTATAACCCACTTACTAAATGGGATGAACCACCAAGTATCTTCCATAAATTAGCCATAATTTGGCTTCCATTTCTATATCTTCCAGCCAGGTCCGAGAATCGCGAGTTGTGATACCCCAAAAAAACCGTTGAATGAAACCCCATGACTGTTTAAGAATAGGTTAGAAAAACACTCAAAAAGGAATAGTTTAATGATATTTAATGATATTTAATGGCTATAATCATCTTGTTTTATGCTGTTTCCATGCCGTTGACCATGAAAATCCTGAGGCTCGCAAGGCGGGCATTGACTTAAAGCCGCCCGGAAGCCCAGCTGGAGCACTGCTGGATCTGTCTGGGAGCAGCTCGACCCCTGAAATTTGGAGTTGCAGATGACTTTCTGATGGAAAAATAGCAGTTGAGTGGAGATTCCAAGTCAGTTTTCGACCGGGAGATTTGAGACACATTGATTTGGTCAATTGCAAACAAAATGGTACTTAGATATCAGGAAAACACGAAAACCGCCACGAAAAAATAACAATGTGTCTAATTTGAAGGTTTTCTTTTAAGCGTTGAATTACTGAGGTTGGAACCTGCCAATCAATGTTACTAGAACTGGTCAATGATGGGGGTTGATCTGCGGATGTGTGAAGACCATATCCAAGTCAGAAGTCAATCAGAAGGGATCGATCATGATCGATCTGAAGGCTTGTACTACTTTGATTCAACGTAGACAAAGGGACCAGCCACTCTCCTATTCGGCCCACTTCCCGTAGTCCCAACTTTCCAGTAGCCCTGACCACCCAGTATTAGATGTTGATCCGTACCCAATTGCATTCATACCTTAATACATATACAGTACTGTATATATATATTATATATGCACGAACATTTTACGTGTTCTGGGTCCTCATGTTGGGTTGATTGTTTGTCTACACCGAGGTTTAAGTCTATATGATTGTCATATCCACAGGTTTGCAATTCATGAAACCCACAGTGCTTGCCCATCAAATCCAGGTGTTTGTTGGTCATGCCGAAGGGACAATATTGCGTTTGTCCACAAGTTTGCGTTTGTTAAACCCCAAATTTTGTGATTGTGTGCTCGTTTGCTTCAGCTTGTCCTGCTGACAATTCATACTAAACCTCCGTTGGGTAGGTTACGGTCGTTTCCACCACATCCGTACCACTACAACAAATATTGGTAGATACTACTGAAAGTATAGACTATATAAATATATGTAGAAAGGTTCATGTACTTGAAACAGATACAAGCATGGTGATATCAGAAGAAAATTACATAGAACTATCCCTATACATCCAAGTACTTTCTTAGGAAGTATGACTGGGGTATAATTGAAGTTAGACCTTAAGTACCTTGTAAGGAAGTGGTTGGATCCGTAGAGTATAGGTCAGTGAATAAATTATTTGCTATACTCTTTATACTTAGAGTTCTAGTCATCATTAGAACTAAGAACCATATCATATTAGTGGTTATTTAATATATGTATTACTAACAACCCTGTGTTATTATTAGACATACCATATATTATTGACATACCAATATGTATGACCCTATACCATATCGCCGCAGGGGAGCCGTGGGCCCCAGCTTCCTTCAGCTGGATAGTGAGGACCTCAGGGGTCTGACTTCCAGATTTGGAATTGGAATTGATATACCAAGAAAATAATGGAACATGTAGAAAAGCTTCCATGGAAAAAATGACCATGTGATCATGTTTGACGGCACTGGTGGGTAATCCATTGATTGCACGAGCATTTTCATGGTGAATATTCCAAGGATCTAGGTACTGTATACCACGGATCTAGGCATGGGAATATTTTTCAAAGACAGCAGGAATATGTTAGAATCACCAGCTTTATCTCAGTATATGTTAACAGCTTTGTTTGGATGGGATAATGCTGGGGCAGATTTTGATGATACCCAAAATCACCATGTGAGGATGAGTCAAAATAGTTAGTACCCCAGTTATTGGATGCTGAATGCGAAAAATAGTCTTAAAATTTAAGTGGCCTCCCAAGTTCCTAAGTCTTTAATTTGTCCCATAACCATATGGAGGTTTCCAAAAATAGGGGTACCCCTAAATCATCCATTTTAATAGGATGTTTCATGAAATAAACCATCCAAAAAATGGGTATCCCCATGTATGGAACCCCTCATATCTTGTTTCAAAACGGATGAGGATTTCTGGCAATGGATCGCCGAGGCAAAGACAGCGAGCTTTCAGAGGTCCCCGAGATCCCCAGATTCATGGGCTGTATGATCTGTATGTGTTTGGGTTATATTAAAATGGGTTGTTAAGCGATGTTAAGCACTAAACAATCCTGGAATGCGGCGTCAAGCAGGGACTTATCGTTTTGGGAATCTAATTATCATGTTGGTGGAAGAAGAGAACTTAAAGGGTCAACACAAGGAACACATACAGGTAAACCAGCAGCACAATGCCAATAATGTTTACATGATTCTGATTTTGGCATTTACATTTGCCCGTTGACATGTGGAGTTCTGCTCGCCAGATAGATTGCCAAGGCTTGATCATGAGCAAGACTTGATTGATTTGGCGTTTGTACTGGTGGGTCTTGATTTATACCCATGCAGTTCCCAGTTTGAGTCCTGCAGCCAGTTTTCCACCCACTTTTGACATGTCTCATCCGGAATTTATGCATATGTAAATAAATGTATATACTGTATATACAATATACACAGACACAGACGTCTAGATTAACAAGGGCGGTTGAATTGTGCCTGACGACCTTCGCCAGGCCGTTCGCTCGGCTTTGCATCACATCGAGAGCCTTGATGACAGTCGCTATGAAGTGAACTTTCAGGCCGGACGCTGGGTTCAGGCCATGAGGACGCGAGGAAAAGCATCCAGGAAACCATAGGAAAAGCCAGGAATAGATGGCTGAGCTATGGAAGATTAATGAAGATTATATATATATATATGTTTTTTTCCCTGACTTGTATACCTTGCAGGCAAGCATCTCGAAGTCGATGGGCATGACGAACTCTAAGAGACATCCAGTGGATGGCAGAACATATCACATGATTTCAAATAAGAATCCAATTAGGGACCCAGTGGGATCTACAATTCCGGAAACCGGTAGATTCCTTATGTTACAATAAAGAAAGGCCTGAATCAATTGACCACAGTGCTTTGAGAAAGTATGGCATATCTATGGACTGCTTAACTGTGGGATGATGCTGATGGAACATTATGGGGTATTAAATAAATTTAAATAACATAAAATAACACCATCCCCAATTGTGGTCCTCCAAATGAAGTGCCCCTAGTAGTTGGAGAATTCATTCTGACCCCCATGGCTGGTGACTGAGGATTTGGCCAATGGAGAGATCACATTGGCTTCGGCTAACCAAACAATGGTTGGATATTCCAATTACAGTAGTATATTATAAATATACTGAATATATACTACTGTAATATACTGCCGTATATGATGGAATATATACTATTGTATATGATGGAATATATACTACTGTATGTGATGAATAAATGTATATTTATTAATATACATATATATATATATACATGTGAGCTACAGCCAAATTTACCCCAATGGAAAGTAGTATTCGAGACACTCTTCAAAAACGATGTTACATTTCCTATATTCCCCAAACCTGAAAAACGATAATACACTCTTCAACAATTGATGACTTGGAGCTATATACTAAATATTGACCGCGGCCCATATAGTCATGTTGGCCGAATGGTGATGGTTATGGTGATATCACTGATAGATTATGTATCCATATTTTTTTAGATGCACTGGGAGCTGGAAAGCGACCTGTGTTTTTTTTCTTTGTGGGGAATGCATGTGTTGCCCACTTTTGGAAGTATGTCCCAGAGGTTTAACCAACAACAATAGGGGTTCGTATATGAGATATAATTGGGACATAATGGGGTAATAATCGATACCCTCTGGTTCCCTCAGAGTTTGCTATATGGAAAAGAAACATGTTCAAAAAAAAAGTACATTGTAAATTACTTTACTTCGTGTGATCCCCACCATGACATTTATACATTTTGTTACTGGCAAATCTTCTGGCATTCTATCTGACATATCTTCTGGCATTCTATCTGGCATATCTTCTGGCATTCTA
>Ga0126342_10012301_pt1 | contig 15264 bp, 15 predicted proteins | sample Cyp1metagenome_FD_92528 | JGI IMG/M metagenome (GOLD analysis project Ga0126342, IMG submission 92528) | Coral microbial communities from Lord Howe Island, Old Settlement Bay, Australia - Cyphastrea 1 metagenome | ecosystem: Host-associated > Invertebrates > Cnidaria > Coral ...
AAGAACAAATAAACTTAATTGCGTTGCTTGTGTTTCCCCTTGAGAAGGCTTGGCAAAACAGGCACCAGAAAGAAACCTACCAATTGCCGCATGATCTTGGACTTAGCCGGGTGCTTCTGGTCGAAGGTGGCGGGTGTGGGAGAACCACAATAGTGTTGAAGGTCATGAAACCGTTGCTGCTGGTCTACTTTGGCCACAACGGAGTGCAGCTCGCCGCACGAAGTGGCCAGATTAATCGAAAGCAAGACGGTGCACAACCTAGTTGGTCTCAAAAAGGGAGATAGTTCAAAGACATATGACCTAAATCTATCCAGGCACAAAGAACGTAAAAAAGTAGATGCTACTTTAGGGCAAGCTGGCGCCCTTGTTCTGGATGAATTTAGCCAGTTGCAAAGTTTTCTGTTTCACGCAGCTGCCTTGAGGGCAACAGTTTGCAGAGCCGATTGCTACCGCCTTAATATCAATGACTATGCAAGACCATATCAGACATTTGGTAAAATCACTTTTCTGCTGCTGTGCGGAGACCATCTCCAGCTTCCTCCTGTTCCCAAATCCTCATCTCTTTTGTCCAAGCCGGACGATGGAAGTAGCGAACACAAAGCAGCAGTGGCGATCTTTCGAAATATTCCGAAGGTGTTCGAGCTCCAAACCGCAATGCGGTTCCAAGACACGGTCTTAATATCAATATTGCAAAAATGAGAACCAAAGGAAGCGCAAAACTGACCGACTCTGAATGGCTGGCTCTTTGCAAAACAAAGCTTGAAGACAGGACCGAGGATTTGACTTCGGCAGAATTCCTTGAAAAGACCAACGACTGGTATCACACATGCTATTTGTGGAATATTGTGAATCTCATTGCTTTTGTTCGTGTGCGCACTGCGGCCAAGTTGGCGGCCAAAACCATGTTTTACTCACAAGCAGTCAATCTTCCTGATAAACCATTGTCCCCCGAACAATTGAAAGAGTTGTTGGGCGTAGCCAATTTATCAACTACCTCCAAATTACAAGGAGTTAATCTATTTTTAGTTGGGCAGCGAATCCGGTTGACAAAGCAAGTTTTGGCACCCTGGGCGGTGCAAGACGCAACCGGCACCATTGTCCACATTAATTTTGCTGAGCCTTTGCCCGAAACGCTTGCAGCAGAATGCGTAGTTCACATGCCAAAAGCGATTTATGTGAAATTTGATTCGTTGGAGTTGGAGTTTTTGCCTCCACGTCCTTGCAACCAGCATCTGGTCTTTCATGCGGGATGCAACGATTGCATTTCATTTCCAGGTGTTGTCCAGGTAACTCCACAGACAGACGTGTGGACATATAAACTTTCTGATAGCCTTTCTATTCGAGTGAAAAGAACATCTTTTCCCATTTGGCCTGAAAAAGCATGCAGCTTGTACACGATGCAAGGGACAACTACGACTCCAGGTATGGTGGCCCATTTCGACATGCCCAGAATGACGCCCCCTGATTTGCACTTTTTGACGGTGTACGTATTGTTGAGCCGCGTTCGAAGACCGAGCGAGCTTATCACTGTCAACCTGACAGACAAAGTTCGCACCATCATTGAATCTGGTCCACCCGGTGAACTCTTGGAAACGTTTGAAACATTGTTTGGTGAGAGAGCAACGGCCACACGCCAAGAAGCTGAAGAAGCTTGTAAACAACTGGGTTGGACAAAGTGTCAAGCACCGTGATGTACCGTACCGTACCGTACCGTACCGTTTGTCCAAAACGTAATGCTGCAATGGTTCCAAAAAAAGCGCTGTTCCTGCGAGATGTAGTGTTGTGCAAAAAATGGTTTTGCTTAATGTCCTGTTGCTTCCTGATGATTTTGCTTATATGATGCACCATTGCTACAAGATTTCCCGGTTGTGCAATGCCAAAGGCAACTTGTTTTATGGAGCAACCTTGAGGGATTGTACCGGCCATCTTGGGTTCCAGAGAAAGCCGATCTCAGCTTGGCAGGCTTGGACACTCCAGAGGAGTTCAAACAAGCTGTTGCACATTGATCGGAGGCAAGGTGTTTCTGTGACATGTTTTTTTTTCGGCATTGAATTCCTTGTTAAGATTCAGGAATCTTTGCGTTGTAGAGGGACAATAAGCAAAACCACCAAACATGGAGAGTCATTGTTTTGGGTTTGGTTGTGGCATGAGAAGATTTAAGCAAGATACTGTTGATAAGTGCAATCCAGCATTGTTTTCCGACCCAGTCAGAACGCAACAAGCGAAAACAAGAGAGCTTCAAAACCCCCCGGTCCCTCAGGGGGTTTGCTTCAGCCAGTTTTGTGGATCCTGGCCACCGTGTGGTATGAAATTCTAAGTCTTAGTCTGGTTCCAGGTATTTGAATGATACTGATCTAGTGCCACTGTTCTGCAAAATGTGATGTTGCAACTTGTTGAGCCAGTGGAACCTAGTACGAGTACTACGGCAAAGAAGGCAGTGATTGGCAAAGCCAGGTCTGCATTGCGACGGGCCCTGAACAAGATCAGATGACCCGTGATGGCTCAAAACGACAGCGGCATACGATGACCATGTTATACCACGATCATTTGATACCCATCCGTATGAAAGAATTATGTATCGATATCTATCCATTTGAAAACTTACACATTCACAGCATCCAGGGGGAACTTCAGCTCACAGGTTTTCATCTACAAATATAATTTTGGTTACGGGAACTTGAAGTGCTCAGGGCATAAACCCTTAAACCTCAGTACAGGTTTTCATTCTCCGGATCTTGCTGTTTTAACTTTGTTCCGATGTTGCCTTCAGCACCTCTCTCTCGCACTTGTTAGATGTACATCGGGATTTGTAGATAGTCTATTTGAATATATTTGAATAATGTACTTCAATCTATTTGAATATATTTGAATACATGGAAAGACATCAAAAGACATCAAAAGACATCAAAAGACATCAAAACTATCACTGGAAGGAGGAGCGACCCGCTCGGCATGTGCAACTTTAATGCATACTCCTTCCCGATGGTCTTCTGGGAATGGATTGGACAGGAGTTTTTTTTGGTTTTTATTTCAACGGTTTTATTGAAAAATCCATCACTGGAAGGAGGAGCGACCCGCTCGGCATGTGCAACTTTAATGCGTACTCCTCCCAGTGATGGTGGCGGATTTGATTTAAAGTGTGCAGTCGGGTTCGTGGGTTCTATGGTTAAACAATCTTATTTTCCGTTCGTCACCTTCTCTATTCTTCCACTTTGTAGTGAAGGGTTCATAGAAAGGTGGCAGTGGATGATGAGGGGGGCGAAAGGAGAAATAAGCATACCCTCATATTAATTGTCATCCTTTTTTATTCCATATTTTTTAAGGCAACAGACGCACCCGCCAACTTCAACCATCAACGACGTGGTTGAAGTTCCCAGCAACAACAGGCAATGACAACACTGGCATAAAAAAACATCAGAGATACTGACATAAAAATCTATGAAAATGAAATAGTGAAGTGCTTGCACAGGTTGAAAAACTGGGGCCTGAGTTTCATGAACATGAAGTAGTGAAGTGCTTGCACAGGATGAAAACCAGGGGCCTGAGTTTCATGAACATGAAATAGCACAAGATGAAAACCCAGGGCCTGAGTTTCATGAGTTCCACTCTGGAATGCCAGAAATGTCACGCACTGGTTTTCATTGGTTGCAGTTTGTACCTCAGCCACCATTTTTATTGAAGGATTTTAGCCCCCACTGGGGGCTAAAAACCCCGGAGCCTGCTTGAAATGCTGCTCCATCGGGGATAACTTGATTCAATGAACAACGTCTGCATACAGAATGCAAAGGAGTTCATGTGTTCTCGGCAAATTTGTGCACCACAGACTTTTGCATCTCAAGTAGCTGATGTTTGATAAATGAGACATTTCGTTTTTGCATCTTCGTAGTGGCTGTTTTCGCGTGAGATTATAGTTCAATCATCATTGACGTGTGGTTAGAGTGAACAGTTCTCGTTTCCTATTGCAAAAATTTTCGCGTATGATTTTGCACTAAATTTGTTATATTTATAGAAGGGGGGGGCAAGGCGTCACAAAAATGTAGCTGTGCGCTTTCATGCGCTTTCATGCAACTTGATATTGCCAAAACTGTTTGGGGCCTACGGCGGTGTAATTGGTGCTCTCCCTCGTGCCAAAAACCGTGCTCTAGATCGTGCTTTTTGGTGCTCTCCTTCGTGCCACAAATCTTGCTCTAGATTGTGCTTTTTTGTGCTCTCCTTCGTGCCAAAATTCGTGCTCTAGATCGTGCTCGCTGTTACAGCTATTAGGTTTGTGCCAATATATAATGTATGTATACGGTATACGTGTATGTATATATATATATATATGTCATGTAGAAAAACAGATATACAGTAGATCCCTGTTGTAGTCGGGTTTTGAATCAATATGGTTTTTTTCCCAACCGCAATGTTTTTCCATGCAAGGCTTGAGCCGTGCATACAGCTCATCATAACAACACCAATTAAATTGCAGAACGCCAGGATTGAACCGCCAGTCGCAACTTCCAGATTTACCGTAACGGTTCCAAACAAGAGCGCCATGATAGGTGATGAATCTAATTTCAGCTGCAAACTTACTACAACTCATCGGACTCGTCCACTAATGGTTTGACCCATTCCAGTGATCTGGCCCAATGAGCACTTGGCGGGGCAATGCGGGAGGCGTGGAAGGTGGTTGCAAGATATGATGTATCTTGGGACATGATATGATATATATACATACATACATCTACATCTACATATAGATATAAGCCTATTTAAGACTAATGTCCATTACGACTAATGTCCATCTGGCCAGGGTTCTAATTTTTGTCGACCCTGCCTGGGATGATGGTTCTAATGAAATAATATTGCTATATATATATATGGTTGGCAGGGGCTTAATCCCGCAATCAGTCGCATGTTTTCTTTCGTTTTGGAAGCCTGTTGGTTGACCTCATTATTCTTGTGAGTCCTACTGGAAAGTTGGTTGACATTATGTAAACATATATGAATGTACAATCCTACAGTATATAAATCCTACACTAGGTTGCAAGTTCAGTTGTTCCTGGACCAGGCTTCGGTCTGCGCTCCACTGGCCAGGTTGGACTTCCAAGAAAAGGCGCATTGATGAGGCTGGTCGGCCAAAAACTCACCAGATTAGATCTTCTAAATGAAATGGGTTTGGTAGGACGAGCTTGACATGGGAGATCTACATCGATCCAAACATATCCAAACATGGGTTGCTTGGTGGTTGAGCCATGCCTTCATCTCTGATCCGAACGGTGAATCCAATTCGATCGGTAACATTTTTGGGGGACCGCACCATCCAGACCTGTGGGCTGGAAATTTCATCACAGCCCTTTGGATTGACAGGTGGAGTACGACGAGAATGCCTGGCTCTGAGAATGTCTGGATATGGAAATCATATGGAAATCATAAAGATTCACTGCTGCAACTGCTACAGTACTTCACCCTGATCCATGGGGACCCAAGCTGTGATTGAATCCCCCAAACCTACTCTGGCTGTGGAATGCTTGGGGACAAACCAGTGCACTACTTCTCAGCTACTCGGGACCATTGTACTGGATTGCTCTTGCAAGTCTTATAAGATGGTATGAGGGTATGTCTTGTGGCATTGGAATCACGAGCTAGATCCAGGAATCAACAGAACTTGACATTTCCGTGGCTTATCTCCCCAAGCCTGTTGCCTCTATCATCTTCTATCCTCATTTTGTTGTGTCATATCATATATCACATGCTGTATCAGATATTGTATATCATATCAATAATATTGTCCCATACTGTCCCAATCCCCCATGGCGAATCTCACCATTTCACGCTGTAGCTTTGTCATGAGTCCCTACCACTTCCCTAGGGCTTAACTTGGGATTCGGAGGAGGCGCAGGCAACTGCTCGGGGGCCAACAAAAGCACGCGGGCGGGACAAAATGCCCATTTCCGGTTGAATTTGGGGTATCCAAGTTGAGAAACTAGAACATGTGTTCAGAAAGAGACCGATCAACAACCATTTTAAAAGGTGTGCCTGTGTGCCTTCAAAAAGCAAGCATAACACCTGCGACAGATTCCCGTGTTTTCTGGTCAGAATAATTGTACATTCCTATCTGTGATTTCTTTGGCATGAAATGCCCATGCTTCTTGTTGCATTTTCAGTGGTCGTTTCATCAGTTTCATCAGTTTCAGCCGTTGTTTCATGGGTTGTTTTTCAATGTTTCCATCCCTTTATATCCCTTTGGGATGACGCACCCCAGTGGCTCAATCCGTCTCAATCCCCTGGACCACAGGAAGCGCAAGCAGTCGTCGACTTGGATGTGGCCTTTCGTCAACTCAGCCGTAGCCAGGCTGGACCCAGGGTTGTTATATGTTGTTACTGTATATGATATGTTGTTATCATATGTTATCATGATATCCTCGACCTGATCAGGTGCCCTTTCTTGATGCAGCTGAAATTTCTCTGGCTCGAAATGGACTCATAGACATAGTCATATGTAGTCGTAGACCTCCAGATCACCAAAAACGAACCGAAACTGTGGTTCCCTTTTGCTTTTGCCCCTCCAATTCATAAGTGAGGTTGTCTAGGGTGTATTCATGCATGATTTTTCGGACGATGTCCTGGCCCCAAGAACTCCAAGAAAACCCCAGAGGTCTCACTACTTCAGCATGTATACTTTAGACGAGGATCATGACCACAGTTTATAAAAATCAGTTGTTGACACCAGCAATCCTCGTTATTTATGTGAGTTTTATGGTTATATAATAGGCTATGTATGCTTTATGGCTATGTATCATCTATATATCATGATATCACCATCTTTGTTGCTTTCAAATCCCACCAGGACTGTGGCCCCGAACACCAGCTGTTGCAGAAGTTGCGGAAGGTCCGTGTCTTTGTCATCAAAAAAAGTTATTGTCTAATGTTTTTTAAATGGACTCCAATGGTTGATATGTCTGAATGTATGGGTTAATTGTTGTTCCCATACAATATCCATTTAAGTTGGAAGATGTTCCCATTCCTTTTGAAACTTGTTCTGATGGCTTATCATACTCGATGGGAATCATGCCATTTTATACACAGGATACCACAGGTTGATAGGGGACCATGACGAGCAGCTATAAGTGGCCTATCTTAAAAGTGAGTGCTAATCGAACCCATCATATTCATCTTCAAGACTTTCCGCTGTTTTGAGGACTGAAGTCATGTTTTCGTTTACTTACGATCAGTGGAATATATCTTCCATTCAAGGATGGAAATATGTGGCATATCCAGTCCGTCTGCAGCTTGGGGCTCAGAAAGCCAGAGGTCAGAAATGATGCAACAGTGATGCAACATGTGAAAGAAGATGTGCATTGGAGCTTTCAGTGTATCAGTAGAAGATCGGCGCCTTATTTAGGAGAAGTAAGCTTCAGAGTGGATCCAGGTGGGTTGAAATGTCATAAACAGAGTTCATGATGAACATTGATGAACATTACATAACATTACTAATAATCATTACTAAGGCCTCTGCCAGTTTTTGCAACATATTGCAACATGTTTCAATCTGACATGATATCCATTGACATCCCAAACCCGCTGTGGTCTCACAAGGAGCAGGTTCTCAGAAACCTGGCCACGCCCCAGGAAGAAATTATTTTGGTTGAGACAGTTGAGGCATGTTAACACTGTTAACACCAACACCCATCCATGTGGAGTGAGAATCCAGTAGAGATTCCAATGGTGAAAGATTCATTGCTGATGGATACTCACATTTTTTTCTGAGTCCATCCGCCACAAGATGCTGAAAAATAGCAAAGCAGAACAAAGCATACAAAACACATACAAAACATAACAAAGCACAACAGAGCAGAAGAAAGCACAGCACAAGATACATCCATCATTGATCATTTTGCAGCTAGGACCTGAATTTCATCGGTCCAGCCACAGCTACAATGGCGAGATCGCGTTCCCGCTCTCCACGAAGTAATCTGCAGATTGCTGATCAGAAGATCGTTTTCATAGGCGTCGAGCCACGGAAAACCAATGGGTATCAATGGGTACAGGCCAAAGAAAAGGCCAGAATCATTTGCTTTGTTCAATTTTGTTCGTGTGTTAGTTAGATGTGGTTTTGATGTTCAAACCTCCCTCTTGGGATGGGCCCAGGCAACCAGAAACCTTGTCTTGAAAGTTGGTGAAGAATATGGGGGATTCAAAAATCTCTGTTCAAAGCTAAGTGCGCAAAAACCCAGGAACTGGTAGACGAACAGTCCCAACTGTACTGTTCTGAACGTTCCGGGACATGTGCTATGCACTGTATCAGGAAAATTATTGCAATACGGGTGCCTCAATCATTGGGTTTTTCAAGATGAAGGACTAAATCGATTCAGCACCTTTAAGACCGCATCCTGTTTGTACATCATCTCTCATTTGTTGATTGCATCTCTCTTGATATATTATATGATGGTTGTTTTTCAGCAGTTCTATCTCACCTTCGTCGATTCTATCCTCGATTTTGTTCACTCGTTGTCGAATATGTTGGGGGATCAACATCCATGACAACAGTACCAACTATTTTGATGCAACAATTCCTCGTGGATGTAAGCCCTATTTTGAATCGGACAATAAGCAGACAAAGCTATTTGAATATATCTAATATATATATGTATATATATATATATTCAATGTATCAATATAGATATATATATATATATATATAATGTACCAATATATATATATATGTAGTATTGATATATAAAGTTTTATATATGAATATGCAATTCAGATATTTTCAAATGGCATGTTTCTTGTGTGGACCCCCACGTCCTGTCACTAGGCACCTCGACCAGATTTGATCTTGGACAGAAGTACTGCGGAGTCAACAACGGCCGGGCACCGAAGCCGCTGGCATCCGCTGGCTGCTGGTGGTGACTATGGTAATTAGATGTAATTGGTATTGGGGACATCAACAAGTAATGAGCACAGATGGGAATCAATCAATCAATCAATCAATCAATCAATCAATCAAATCAATCAAATCAATCAATTCAAATCAATCAATTCAAATCAATCAATTCAAATCAATCAATCAATCAATCAATCAGTCAGTCAGTCAGTCAGTCAGTCAGTCAATCAATCAACGACCCAAAAAAGATTCTTGGGAATGTAGTTGAACCATGTGATACATGCCTCGCAGACCGATGATAAGTGGTACGAGGTGGTAGGGCCCTACTTTAGAGAAGGGGAACTGTGGAGATCCGGATTGCCGAGGCCTTTTCAAGTGCAAAGAACGCGTCAAAGAACTTGGAGGCGTGCCCCTTTCGGGGCAGGGAGCAAGTGACTGATGCATAGTCTTGCAACTGGCTAAGTGGTCACTCACAGTTAACATATGTTAACATGTATTTTGTCAAAACTGGCTTCTAATTGATCATTTGTCAACAAAATGGGATGCAGCGAATGAGAACCAGAAACTGGGATGGTATGTCTATGTCAAGTCGGTTCTGTTTATAGTGACGGGCGTGGTTTGCCAGAAGGCAAAACTCGAAAGAGACAGTTCCGGTCCATGGCAGTGTCCTGGTCATGTTACAAACATCCACATTATTGGGGCCCAAGCATTCATCGATATTCTGTGAAACGTGTTTCACTTTTTCGTGTTTCACGTTCTACTGAGGTGAGGTTGTAGGCACTGTGGCGTCGGGGCGAAAGATCATTCCCAAGGATGAGATGCTTGGTGAATGATGGTTTGGTACCGAAGTTGACGGCCAAAACATGCCGCTGCAATTCAATTCGACAATTCTTGACACACCTTTCTGGAAGGTTTACCAAGCCCATGTTGGAAGGTTTGTACCTTTGAATATCTCTGAAATCATTTGTGTTTCTCTGCATTGTTGGATCCCACTTTTTCTCACTGTCGCCTGAATCTCGTCATTTCCAGTCCTTAATTCCTGGAATCTTCATGGCGTTGACATGCCGCCCAAGGAAGATTATTGAGCGGGCCGATTTGGTCGTCAAGTGCCATGTCAGCTATGTTTGATCGCGAACTAAACGGGGTGATGGGGAGCTTGTGCAGTTGGGAATGACAAGAAACTATATGGGATATATTTTACACGCGTATGACAGTATTATGTTGATGAATTAGTAATTAGTATAGCGTTTGTGATGTTATCAATGTGTATACTAGAATATATTACATATGCATATCATTCATATATGTATATATAAACGCGTGTGCCGGGTAAAGATCTGTAGTCATGGCGACGGTCATGTGTGAAAAGAATGATGAATTTGTTGTCGGTGAGGATGAGCAATTATGCTGACGTGGATCTACAGAAGGCGGGGTGGATGGGTAGCTTCGCAACAGTCATTTCAACAAAGTGCTGTTTCATGGACGATATCAACTTGGATCAAAATTATTCAGACGGGGAAAAACAAATATAATATAGAAGTGATGAGCGAACAAGTACTTCTGGTATTTCCCGGTGGTTCGAAAGGATGTGAACCTGCACAAATAGACACACACACACACACGCAACCGCAAATCATGCAATGCAACAACCTCAGCAACCAGTGGAACTACCATTTTTTTACTTTTTGTTTTGTTGAAAAACACATCATAGCATGCCGACTCTTCCCACTGGGAAGCTCGTTATTTCTCTATGAGAATCAGTTGAATCTGATTTGTGTTCTGTCCTATGCCATAGTGGTAATTTCCCCCACCAGAAATTATATCATGGTTTCTTGATGTTTCTTGATGTTTCCTCAGCGCCGACTTCCCTTTCTGCAATCTCAGGCCGAAGCGGAACAAAAGAAAGTGGTCGACCAGGCTCTCATGCACCAAACTCTCTGGGCACCCCGAAACCGTTCATGATGCGTCAGAGCATGGCCTAACATGATAAAGAGAGGCAAATAGGCATTGTTTTAAGCTAGAATCATGTCTCTTTCAATGGCCCATTGATCTGTACTTAGATCATCCTAGATCTAAGATGTGCTGGTACTAGATTTGCGCGTTTCTTGAAATTGCCTGGAATCCTCTCCATCCATCAACATATCCCATCATGTTGGCTTCTTGATGGCCACCTTTCCCACCGTTCCTGATCTTCCTATGGCAGGAGGCATTTCTGGCGGCACTCTTTGAGACCACCGTGTTGAGACTGTGAAGGCTGGTGGTGCCGGAGGTCGAAGCCATGAAAAGAACCAAAAGAATTGGGTTGGTAAATGCTATCGTTTCGAGTGTAAGTGACCTTTTTTGAGGTTTGGGCGTATTTTTTTTGGTGTGTACCTTTGATGATTGAAGCCTCACAAAGTTTGGCCACTTCAAGATGGAAGTGACGACCTCAGAATTTGTTTTTAATCACGAAAGTTCTGAGGAAGTGCATGCGTTAGATCTTAGCTCCCAAAGTGAAAGGGCTGGCAGCTGATCCATCATTGAATGAACGTCTTTGCCGCGGTTAACCTCTCTCAACTTGATTTGTCATCAGTTATAAAAGGGATTGAATTACGAACCAGCAAACTATGAGCATGTCTGAAAGTTGCATATCTTGTATCCACTTCAGGGACCAAGATGACCGCAATGAGAGATCGCCAGGCTCAGCGAAAAAATGGCTGCCGATCCCGGGAAAAAAGACCTTTGCCGCAGCCGAAATTGGAGGGACAGCGGTGGCTGTCATAGTGGGATTTTGTAGAATGTGAAAAGCTAGAAGCAAACACAAGGTCACATCTACTTGGAAGTACAGTTAGACACACTGCTATAGATTGTATATGATTATCAGGGCAATACCCATGAGGTGCTTCTAGTCTGGCACTCGGAATTTTATCCATGGCACTCGTAACCGGAGTATGCCCGACCTTTCACAGTTCTTGTGCTGGTCCCCAACATTGGTTACCATCCCCATAGATCCCCATAGTGCTATCATTAATTGTTCCCCATGTTAATTGGAACACCTGATCTAAGGATCTAAGGGATAAAACATGATCAACCCCATTTTCCCAGCAATTTTCGGGAAAGCTAAAAGCTATGATACCTATTATACCTATGCCAGCTATTTGGACCCACAGCCCTGTGTTCACCAGGAGTTACCAGGTGTCTTCGGACATCCTGGTGGCTTCATCTTGGAACCCTTTGGTTCCTTCGGTTGCTTGTCGAGTTTGGTGGCTCCGAAAAAATGGGATAAACAGATGATCATCCCAATTGGTATTTCTTGGAAGGGACGGATTGAAAGTTACCAATTTAGTGGTCTCAAAATCTGTTGCTCTTTGAGGATCGAACCCGCAAAATGGTGAACTTTATCAGGAATCGATGAACGCTCGCTCTTACAAAACATGTTGGAACCGTGCAAACGAACCACCTGCAAAAGAATGAACATATAGCAACTTTCCGCATCCTCAAATCAACCATCAAAATTGTGTTTTGCTGATCCCGGGTCCAAAACAAGTTTGACCCAACATGTGGTTTTCTTTGTCATATCACTTGTATCCCTGTGCTAGGTATAACATGTTATAACCTCCCATGCGTTCGCCGCTGAGTTACAGAGTTGGGTTTGCCCCGCGAATCCGGGCGTTCGGATTTGGACTTGGCAGGGAACCCAGCGATGACCATCCCTGACTAAAACCATGAACAGCCAAAAATAACCGCGCCAACATTCAACATTGTGAAATATCGTAAAATATTGGAAAGACTAATGACATTAATGATAGTAATGACCTTTTAGCCTTGGCATCAGCAGTTTAAGTACCCAAAGTTGAGCTCACACCAACCATTTAAGACGTTCAAGTCAGGGTTCTCCCATTCTCCCCCTTGAGATGCTTGGAATGAGACCGCTGCAGGTCATCTTGTTTCACAACTACAAGGCCGATAGCAAAGAGGTGAAGCCAACCCCCATCTGCCGTTGACATGTTTGATGTGGTTTCATTTGATTTCGTGTTGGGTCTATGCTATGCAACGGCTACGAACTTGGTTCGGTCCCTCCAATCCTTCGTCAAATTTGTGGTAACCAGTGCACAGGCGGAAATCCCGGAAGACATTGTGATGTCTATCTCTCAAATGTCAATTGAACTCCTTCTCTTTTTGGCAAGTATTTTGGCAAATGACGAAACGCCACAAATAACAAACGACGCTAATCTTATAGTCTCTAGGGATTCATCAGGTTTGGTAGATTTGGATGGGCACGTGACTCATTTGTAAAGCAGTTGCAAGGGATCACCCCATTTAGAGGACTTATTCTAGCTGTGGACTTCCTATGTGGAATGTTAACCCAGACGAACGTCAAAGTTGCCGCCGCACCGTTTCCTGCCAGAAGGGTTGGAGCGTTGGGACGGAGCGCCATCTAGCATGTGTCAGAGCAGAAGCATCCTGAACAGTCATAGGTTTGGTATTTCTGAAGTTTGAAATCTAGTAACTAGTCAAACTAGTCCTTTGTGACAGTTGTTGGTTTGACTGCGGGGGGGAAACGAAACAAATGATATGTGCACTGTACAATATTGGTGAAGTGTTTCCGTGTGCGTTGAGTGAAAACCATGACCTTGCTTACAACATCTTACAACATCTTACAACATCTTACAACATCTTACAAATACTATCCAGATCCCACAGTCTGACTTTCTGAGACAACGCTGCCCCGTGGCTGATGGACTGCTCTCCTGTCACCAGCTTCACAACTTGAGGTACGGGATATAAGTGCTGTTTCCCCACAACTTGGTCTTGACATTCCACCTATCCCACTCAATCATTCATATGGAAAAGAGGTGTGGCGTTGGGATGCTTTGTGTGACCGATAGTTTCCAGAAAGCGATTTATGCCAGCTCAAGTTCTCCTGATTTGTTAGTGATGCAAAGTGACAGTCAAGATCATTTAACACCATAATATCTATATATCATATACACCTATGTATATTTATGTATAACCACATATAACCACATATAACTGCAGATGACCATAGATACCCATACAACAAAGCGTAGGTAACTATAGAATACTATAGATAAGCGTAGATGACATTAGAGAACCATAGACCATAGATGCCATAGATATCAACATATTATAACAATCAGATGTTTGTTGATTTTTCCCCATTTCGATTGCCTCACAATCTTCTCCATCAGGTGATGCCGCTTGAGAGCCGGGCCGTTGAAGGTTCGTAATTTTGGAAAAGACTCTGATTCCTTTCTGATATTCATGTGTGTTGATTTATGTTCCTTTATGATCACTTGCACCTGTATCATGTACCACAATATCATAATACAACGGTGATGATCATTTCATACACATTTTCCATCACAAATGCTGTAGATGTTTGTATAACAACTTCAATTCATCCCAATATGTCTATGTATTTCCATGATTTTCCAGATATTTCCATCATTTAGTCAGTTTAGTCTCTGCCTAAGATCCGAGTCATCCGCCGTTTTTGATCCGAGTTCTCCGGTGATCCCGAACTCGGATCTGCCCAGGTTCCCCGAGGCTTCCGTTGAAGCTGGACCGGAATGGAATTAAAAACGGGTGGCTCAGTGGATCCGAAAGCCACAAGAATTTTCTGGCATCGACTGGGTCTGTAAAAATGGGGCAACAGAATGAAGGCATCATTATGATCATTAAAAAAGGGCAGAATTATGGGTAAACATCGGGAATTATACTGAGAGATCATCACCAAGAGTAGCGATATATGGCCCACAATCGATGGGCAGCGCAATAAAACGTGGATGTGACCAACACGCGTGCCGGGAAACAGTTGTGATCTTTATTTTTGACGCTTGGTCCAAAGTACCCAAGTGAGGTTGGTTCTAGCAGTATTTTCCTACATACTATAACTATAGACTATATATATAATATATATATATATTCTTTAGGGAAGCGTCAACATAAGCGTCAACATAAGCGTCAACATATGTGATGCTTACATTGTGACTATGCCAAGAATCTGTGAAACTCTTGGCACGGGCACAGGAGTGCTTGCTGGGCCGTGGCGCTGCAGGCGAAGTGTGGAAGGCCCGATGCCATGAAGCCATGCGGAGCCCATGATTTTGCACCAATTGGGAGTCCAAAATTGTATGATTTTTGCATGTAGATAAATAAATATACGTCTATAATATTATATAATTATGATTATATATAATATGTATATAATTATGTGTTTAATTTATCTTTAATATGATCTATATTGTACTGGTAAAGATCACCAGTCAAGCGGTGCCTTGGGACCATTTGGGACCCAAATGGACATGTGGGGAAACTCGCAGCGTTACCTGTGACAGGGGTGGGCCGGCACTGTTTTTCGATGCTTTTCTGCTACAGTAGTTGTTACCCTG
>Ga0126342_10012302_pt1 | contig 15263 bp, 15 predicted proteins | sample Cyp1metagenome_FD_92528 | JGI IMG/M metagenome (GOLD analysis project Ga0126342, IMG submission 92528) | Coral microbial communities from Lord Howe Island, Old Settlement Bay, Australia - Cyphastrea 1 metagenome | ecosystem: Host-associated > Invertebrates > Cnidaria > Coral ...
CTATCCTGCGAGGAGCAGGTTGAGACCGCACGAAGAGTTTGGGAAGAAAAAGCCATGCGGATGTGAGCCTGGACAGTGTGAACCATTTTGAGTATCTATGCTTTACATCTCACAACTAATGTACTAACAATTATTTTACACATAAAATATACTGTACCATGATAAATCTATGATAATATCAACAATAATAATAACAATGATAACAATACCAGCACTTATTTTTACATAAAAATGTATATTTCTATTTTGCATTGTTAGTGTAATAGTATTCATTTTATTCATATTTGTGTTCATATTATATGTATTATATGCGTATTCATAGGAAGTTTCTTTAAAAACAATGAGCATCCCCAAAATGGATAGGTTGTAGTGGCAAATCTGAAAATAACATGGATGATTTAGGGGTATCCCTATTTTAGGAAAACCATAGAAATATACTATACACTACACTAACCCTCAAAGCGATGCCAAAAAGTGTTTCCAGGATGTCATATTCCCCAGGTTTCCCAGGTGTCCCACTGTTTTTCGCCAGGTGGGTCAAGGAGTCCTCAGCGACCTCGCGACCCAGCGCGAAACGATCTTGAACGTCCGTGGCTGCGCATCAACCTGTGTAAGGTCCTAACCCTTGGAAAACGGAGGTTTTTATATGGAAAATCCACCGAACATGGAGGTTTCCATCGGAAAATCCATTGCTGCAAAGTCATGATACTTTGAAACAAAAAGTGGAGATGGATCACAAGTATGAAATACATTGAGTTACCATATTTTTGGGGAGATGAAACGCATTGAACATCCATATAACATCCAGCTAGTTTGTGCTTCAGAAAATGGAAAATTCCGTTTCAGTGACTTGACCCATAGCCATCCATAAACCCTATTCAATCCCATGTGAAACACATGTTTAACCCCATGTAATGTATGATGGCTAATCATCATGAGTCGCCAATTTCTTTCAGGTCACAACTAAACCATGATATGTAATTAATATTAACACCTTAGTTGTTTCATTGTATATATATATAGGTTTCCTAAAATATGGGAACCCCCCAAATCATCCATTTGAGTAGGATGTTCCATTGTAAATCATCCAGCTATTGGGGTACCCAATTTCAAGAAACCTCCATATTTTTGTTCGCCTTCGTCGCTGAGGCGGCAACGTCCGTACCATCGACAGCGAGTTGACCTCTGCGCGGCGCTCGCTGGATCGCATGCTGGCGCTGGCGCAGCGCAATCGCATCACCACGTGCCGTGGCACCAGTGCCCAAAGGTGGTGCTCAACGGGTGGCTGGTTGTTGGAGTTTGTTGGTTGATGAACCCAGGTATACATACTTTCTCTCTCTCTCTCTATACATATATATATACATACATATGTATATATTATATACATATGCATATATGTCTATACATGAATGCTTATGGATTTCTCTGGATCATGTATAATGATACATTTACTGTAAACCATAGTTGAGCTGTTTGTGAAGCAAGTATGCCACTTGGTACGAAAATCCCATTTCGACGTCGGTAAAAAAAACATGGTGAGTCGCCACTTCCTGGGATGTAAAAGCGCCCAAATATGATAGTTCATCCCTAGTCTGGAGATTATGGAATTAGGGTTGATTACCATTTGGTTGTTTAACATAGGGCACTGTTAAAACCATGAAATGTCTATTGGGTTTTCTTTGGATGGAAAAATCATCTTCTATGGGCCGTGGCTTGTTTATAGCTATGTTTTTCATAACCGGAGGGTAAGATTAGAAGCCAACATGTCTTTGGTTGATTTCTGCTGGTGGGATGATGCCTGAACACATGCCCAGCTGGCCAGCGCGCGGGTGTGTCAAGTTAGTCCAGTTAATGGGTGAATCAACCCCCACCATTATCGGATATGATTGTTGAATGTTTCTTTGTTGTTCTATGCGAGATACACTCCAGTAAACTCACATAACTATGAAAATCGCATGAAATCACCATTGAAAAATCGGGTAGAGTACCGCGAGTTTATATATAATCTATAAAATTAGTCCATATTTTCCTATATTTTCTTTGGCAAACTCTTCAGGTTCTCCTCCCATCTTGTGAGGTTGGTGATCGCAGGGGTCTTTTCCTTGGGCATTTCCTTCTGGATCCTTTGTGTTCTCGGTTTGTCTCTTGGCACCGGAAATTTGGAGCTTTTCCATGGGATTTATATCAGATGATTCCATTGTGATTTGTGACCTAAGAACGGTTCAGAATCCAGGTTGACCACCAACCAGCAATTTTAGGGAGCGTATGGCTGGGGGAGTGACCTTGGGAGGGGTTGGTTTCGTATGCCGAGAAATGCAGATGGACCATATGGCTTTGGTTTCGAGAATTAGTGTTGTCAAATATGATTGATTTCTTCATTTCGTTGCTGTTCGGATGATTTCTCTGTCGCTACAGAATGTGAATACCTGTGAATCAGAAATAAACGCAGCTCAGCAGCTTTGCAGCATCTGTGTGCAGAGCGGCTATGCTGTCTTTAGCAGCCACCAACTTGGCTCCATCTGTGTGCTGAAATCAATCCCTCGGGATTTATACACCCAGTGGATTCCCATCATTGGGTGGATGACCATACCGATAAACAATACGTTAACCGTTAACCGTTGAATTCTCCATTGGTTAGAAAACGTCTTTGCCGATTCGTGGGGCCTTCACTTAGAGTATTTTTCTTGTGCCTGATTTAAAGCCATGGGCTGCTTCTACATCGAAACAGCTTTGGGTCGGTGCATGAATCCGGGGTTGAGAAATATTGAATAAGCCTCCTTCTTAGCATTAAATACTCCCCATATGGGCACCCAAAACGAACCAATCCAATACAAAACAAGGGTGTCCATCAGAACAGATGTTTCACGTTTTGTTTTTTTCTGAGATGGGATTACTCTTTCATAGAACAGTCCACTTAACATTGATATTTTTTTTGTGGATCCTACTAGATGATGTCCCTTTAGGTCCTTGAAGAGCACCTTATTGCTGGCCATCGCGATGGTGCTGTTGTTGGTTTTCCTTCTGACTGTGCGCCGTCGACTGCAGTGACGCGGATTTAAAGCTAAGGATTGTTGGGGATCGATCGGACAGCTAAGAAAGGGCCGTGAAGTTAGAAGGGTTATAACTGAGCCCATCAATATATATATATATATATATATGATATATATATATATATAATATAATTATAGTGATAATTAATCACGAATCACCATAGACCCTAGTTGTACCAACTCATGTATAGCTGACTCTGAGGCACCACTTTGCATAGATCCAGTAGGGATCCAGCAGGAGTTTCAAGGTGGCACAGTCGCTGATGGTCACGACACAAGCGTATTTGGGTTTTACCTTGTTTCTCAAAATGCACAAAATGGGGAACAGACAAAAATAGGCCTTCAGAAATCCTGGTGAAGCGTTGGATCTATTCATTTTGGGTGGCCACTTGATATATTTTGTAATACCATGCAGAAGGGATTACTTGCTGGCTGCTTTCATATGTCTGGAAATCATGTCCCATCCGTCGCTGAGAGGAAAACATCAATTCCTGCAGGTCTTCCCTCAGAATCCCTTGATACCAACACAATGTTTGGGTCAACCTCGGTTTAGTAGGTTACATATGGTTATGTCATGTCAGATATGTAATTTCTGCTATAGATCCAGAATGGGACAATCGAGGAGTCAGTTAAAGTATTTTCAATGGCCATTTCAGCCAGAAATTGGAGGTACCTACCACAAAAAGAAGGCCTATTTTTTAGGGCTATATGATAGCCGGATAGCCCCCAATTTTTTTTTTTGCTTTATAATGCTATGGTGCAGTACCTCTGTTTTAGGATCCTGAAATTCCTATATTTTGCTTGTGAGATTGACACAGTGTTTGGTGTTCTCCTGGACACACCATGATCGCTGAGGACAGGTCGATGGGAGCTGCCCATTCACTACTAGCGCCGAGGGATCAGCTGGAACTGGGGAAGATGTGCAAAGATCAAAACCGTTGGAAGTCAAGGTTCGAAGTTATTTTTGTGTACATGGATCTTGGTAAATTATAACGACCTCACTGCGACCTCACTGGAATCATGCTTAGTAAGAGGAATCATCCCAAAATGGCCTTAGTTCAGGTTAGTGAAATATTATAATTTACCCACATGGATACTGAAACCCCAAACCATCCCAAAGTCCCAATGTCGAAAATTATTGGACATTTTTGTTTGTTTTTCGTTGTTGTTTAATGAACCATTGTTATAACATGCGCCTTGACGTGATTGTTATAACATGCGCGGCTTCAGGCCTGCTTAGCCTAAGTTTAGCTACGGAGCCATGGCCCATTTCTGACTCGATGATGGTACATGATTTACCTATGAATAATGTTAGGTATTAGATAATATTATACCAATAGTTATCCATAATCACCTTAGGTATTAACAATGTTATGATCAATAATTAATTAGTTTAATTTCCATAGCTAGTAGCTATGTCAAAATAGCAAAGGGATCCTCTTTAGGTATTATATATATATATGACATATATTGTTTTTGCTGACAGCAACATGGTCCGAAAAAAAGCCGAAAAAAATCGGGGCTAAATGCAAAGGTCAATGACTTCCCGATGTGTTGTGAACAGGTTGAAGTGCCCGTTGAGGTAGCATATATCTGGGTAAATTATAACGACCTCACTGCGACCTCACTGGGAATAATGGTTAGTAAGGGAAATCATCCCCAAATGGCCTTGATTCAGGTTGGTGAAATATTATAATTTACCCATATATATATATGCTCTATTTACACATTGTCTTTGTTTGACAAGATCCCAAATCTTTTTTATTGTGTAATAGGTTAAGATCAACGCATTAATTTGTGATTGTATAATTAAATTGTTTGAAAAGTTAAATAGTTTAATTGTTTTAACAAGTATAATAATTTCAGGAAAATTAAACTTCTCAAAGTCCAGTCAGATCTGTCCAGTTCCGATCGTTAGAGCATCCAGCACTTGTACAGCGGATGCCTCGGACATCTTCGCCGACGTTGAAGCCACTGCACAACGGGTCAATCCTGGATCAGTTGCCTTGCCTGTCCCAACGGGACGGGACGACCTATATAGGTTAGTTTAGTACTTTAATGTCTACAAATGCGGATATATATATATATACATATTTTATATTGCAATATGATGATTGATATTGATTGATGCTATATAATAACCATGTTTGGGTAGTTGTCCATTGGTAGCCGCAGGAGATCCATTTTAGTAGCACAGAAGGGGTGAGTTGAAATATGTTACAATTAATTACTTTTCTTATCCCAATAGGTATAAATCTTAAGACTTTTTGGCAAAGCTTCTCTTTGTTAGGCCTCGGACGTGGCCCCCAGGCTGGCTAAACTGATCCATTTCCAATGCATTTTACCAGGCTGCAGGCTTCGATGATCCTTGATGCTGCTGCCGGGTCCCGCCCTGCACATCCTGCACCGGCGAGAAAAGAATCAGAGTATCCAATCCCGGAAATGGTGGAAACATGTCTTGCACTCAATCTAAATATATATATATGTATATATATATGTTATATATGTAGCCCTGGATTTCAGGGAAACAACCAATGACGCTTTTCCTATGTTTTTCTTTAAGATCCCATCTGAAAAACTCCTGCAGCCCCTTTTGGACGTCGCCACGCCACCGCGACAGCCGTCGCTCCGCCATCGCTTGCTGTGATGTCCTCGTCACCGATGCACGCTGTGCACCCTGGACATGTGGCGGAATCTGCAGTGGTGCCAGGTGGCTCGGCTGAAGTTGCTGTTTTGGGTGGGGGTTGTGACAGTGGCTGGAAACAAGATGGGAATATATGGGAATATGTATATATATATATATGTACAGTATATATATACCCATAGGATCCATGTATGCTATATATGGTTTGCCATGGATCCCATCAATATACCCCCTTTATGTTAGTATACCAGCACCAGCCGGATCCGTCATGGGATTTATGTCTATGTTCCATCCTATCTCTGATGATCAGCGATGAACACTGCTGTTTTAAACGGGCTTCGAAGAGCACAGCATGTTGAAAGCACACATCAGTTGTGTTCAAAACATGTCAAGCATATTTATCCATGTTTGGGATTTCCAAGTGACTATTATTTTTGGAGATATTTGGGATGTGTTAAAACATGTTCAATCCATTGAAACCATCCAGAGAATTTGGAGATGGCATGGTGAGTTCATGATCGAAGGTCAATTCCAGACTTTGTTAAAGCGTTTTTGGCTGTTGTATTGGGCAGGGGCACCACTTCATTAGGCAGTAGGCATGTAACTGTCGGCTGGTTGGTGGTTTGGAACATGAATTTTATGACTTTCCATCCAGTTGGGAATTTCATCATCCCAACTGTTACTCACTCCATCATTTTTCAGAGGGGTAGGTCAACCACCAACCAGACAGTAACTCAGTAACTATAATGAACAACTATAATAACAGTGGTTTATAGCTATAATAACCAACTACAAAAAACTCTAAAGCAACAATAAGCTATCGGAACCCAATCTGTTTTATATCCGTTTGATCTTTGAATTTCTAATCCGCCATCCCTTGAGATTCCACATGTTTGAAAGGTCTATGCTTCGGACATCTCAAGATGAACCCCGAAGGACCTTGGGAACAAAAAACCTGTGTATATGTAGTATATATATATGTAGTGTATATATATATATATTGCAATGTATATATATATAATTATATATAATTATATATAATTATATATAATTGTATATAATTGTATATAATTATATATAATTATATATAATTATATATAATTATATATATATATATATACATTACAATATATATAGTATATATATGTATATAGATTACAATGTATATAATTACAAATATATAACACTATGTAGTATATACAAATATAACAATATGTAGCATATATATATAACAATATGTATATATGTTCATGTCAACCTCAAGCACGTTCCGTATGAAAAAAAATACACGTGAACGATGAGCCACTCTTTTTTTGCACTGCACCACAGCATTTGTTGAGGTGATTTGCAGTATGTGTGGGTGCCTCGGTGTGACCTTTCTTAAAGGCAACGTTGACTCCTAAATGTGCCCCCCCCAGTTATAAATGGGTTATAATCCCATTAACAATAGATATATCACCTATAAACCATAGTTATTGGACTTATAAACCAACTTAGCTAACGAACTGGGGCACCACCCTGTAGATGCTCTTTCCCCCAACATATCCTGTACTCTCAGACATGTTGACCCAGCATTGTTCACCATTCACGGAATTGCACAACCACCATGTGAGATGTTACATCATCCCAAATGGGGGTATATCATATCCAGTGGGAAACCAGAAATGGGGACGATTTCTTATTGAGTTTACCGCAACCTGATTTGATACCTCTAAAAAGTTCAGGAAGGGCAACGAAAAGTGTTGCCAGTTGTAAGTGGGTTGTAAACTTTGTAAACTCTTCAAACATGTGTGGTTTTAAGACTAAGATATGATGTGTAATCGAACTCTACTATGCATAGCTGTCACCCGGATCGTTGTGCGCCACTCATCGTTGTTAAACTGTTAAACGTCCCTATCCTTTTCAGGTAGTTGGTTCTCCACCGAAATTTCTACTGAAAAGAGGAGTTGATCAAGTGCATGGCCTCACAAGGATATATGAAGAATCCCACATGAATTACTCCACCTATCCTATGATCCTATAATTGTCCCATGAATATTGAGTACACATCATCGGCATTTGTGGCCTTCAGTTCATGGTAAGTGTTCGCGTTTTCGAACACTCCCCAGTGTAAACACCAAACAAAATGTTCACAGCTATGATTTCCAATAACTGGTCTAAATGATGGTTCAAACAGCCCATCCTGCTGGAAATTGTCGGTCGTCGGTCAACTCCAGGTTTTTTTTATCCATGTTTTTATTTGCAGAGTGAGCTAAAACCATCCGAGTTCGCGTGGTTTTACGTCGCGATTCACCGTTTTTTTGGTTTTCCAGGGAACAAAACAACTTCGTAAAGCTTAAAAATATGTCATGGGGTTTTAACCAACCAGTTTCCGATTTTACGTCGGACACGAGGAAGTTGATTTTTGTCGGAAAAGCCATTAGTTTCCGGCTGACATTTTCCCGACGAAGTTAGCCATCCAGGCCCATCCCTGCTGAGGAGTTGATCAAGTCCATGCAATTCAAGTTCTTCAAACAGGTGGTCCAAGCCAAACGCCAAGAAGGTTGGGACTTTTTTTTTGCGCCGTTCAACACGCGGGTTGAAAGAACGACGCGCCACTAGGGGACCCATCTGGGTCTTTCTAATGGTTGTCCCATCTGATTTTCCTGAAAGTCATAGTTAAATACTTTCTGAAATTCTGGAGAATTCAAGCATCCCCATGTTTTTTGGCAAGCTGCGATTTTCATGGATGCTAAATTTGATCTGCCAAGAGATGGATAAGGGATGGCATCCTTCAGGTGGCTTCCCATACAATGTGAGGCCCCCCGTTGTGATGTTAGTTGGTTAACAAAAGCCCCAGTAACTATAGTTATAAGATGTTATAAGTACCATAAACCAAAGTTATTGGAGTTATGTGCACCAACTTTGCTATCTTAGGGGCCTCACATTGTACCAGACTGCATCGTTTCATGCCAGTTCTCACGATCCATGTTAGAACAACCGCAGCGGTTGTGAAATTTTTATCCCAGTTGCCATTTTGGTGGTCCTGTTGCTCAATGTTTGTTGCTTACAGCCCTTCTGACTTGTGACGCGGTAGACTAGCCACTGGGGAGACAAACACCGAAATCCCAGGTACGATCATCAGTAAATTTGCTGGTTGATGGTAAAAACTCAGTAGTATTGGTGGCTGAAATTCAACATTGATGAGTCCCTCTGGCTATATACCATAGCTATGGAACATCACCATTTTCAGTAGGTAAAACAAAATGCCTCATCTATCAATCGGCCATGTTCCATGGCAAACTGTTAACTAACATTAAATAACCAAAGGGTAAATCCTCTTAAAATCCCATTCTTAATCAGTATTTATAGATACATCATCCCATTCTTAATCCTTATAATGGCGATTAATAACATCCCATTGTTAATCATTGTTAATCACTGTCAATAGATAACCATTATGAATCACCAAACCTTCAAAACTCCACGAGTTCGTCATGGCTCGTCACAGGTGACGATGGTGGTGCCCTGGGGCAGTTCACCATTGCATACAGTGCCGAGTTCGTCAACGGGGGGCAAGGGCACCGGGGCTACTTCCATGATGACTTGACTTTGGACACCTCCATTTGAGGTGAAAAACATGACTCTCGTATTGTGGTGGTTGGGCATGATATTGATATATATATATATATATTATATCGTTTCATGAATTCATGGACGCAGCTGCCGCGGCGAGACACGCCTCTACATGCAGTGTGCCAAATATATATATATATATATGATATTCGTAGTGAATCCACTTAAAATATACTTAAAATGCTGATGTTGACATAGAGAAATATCAATAACCCTGGCAACACTGGGACATTCACTCAAAAAGAATCCAATTTCCAGCGCTTCATATACCATGTGAAAAGGTGATTGGATCCCCAAAACCCAGCCCTTTGGGTTCCGTGGATCCTCCTTTGTTGGACCATCATCGAAGTGCCATCCTGGCTTCATACTTTTTGTAATCTTTCTGCAGGTTATATAGTAATTCACCCACAACAATATAGGGGTTTAGTATGGTAAAAATCCATATATATATATAATTACTATTTACTATAATCCCTTCTTGTTCAGTAGGAATATGAATCGATTCCCCTTTTAATTCCCCATGAAAATCATTAGTAACTCATGTTATATTACTATAATATATAATATATATATATATATATCCCCCATATGATCTGGGTAAATTATAACGACCTCACTGCGACCTCACTATAATCATAGTTAGTAAGGCGAATCATCCCAAAATGGCCTTCATTCATGTTAGTGAAATATTGTAATTTACCCAATGATTCCCCACATTATTTTAATATGTTATCTGATCTCCCCATGACATATCCATGACACATCCATCCCCCCGTGGCTGTTATTTTTCGTCGCCAAGGCGACAACACGGTGCAGACCTTGCGTGTGACTGAGATCTCAGTCGCTGGGACGTGACTTAAAATCCCAAGGTTCAAGGGTGTTTTCTGGGAATTTTCTTTAGGATTTACCCACAACAATAGGGGTTTAGTATGGTTTAGTATGGTTTAGTATGGTTTAGGATGGTTTAGTATGGTTTAAAGGGATCTACTGGAGATTTATGGGATATGTTCATAATTTTTCCGATTTTACTTATAGGGAAAATGGTGAGTGACCCAGGATTTACCACCAATTTGATGGGGTTCAATGGGATTTAATAGGATATAGTGGGACCTACTGGGATTTACCCTCTGGTAGCTAGACAGTTTGCCATGGAACAGGGCCATTTTCCATAAATAATCCATATAATTACTATGTTGTTTTTTGAGATGGTGATCTGTCACCTGTCCTACTGCTTGACCACCACCTCGGAATGGGCCAAGATCACAAAGGGTCGAAGCCTTGGGCCAATATCCAAGCCAATGGCCTGGGACGATGGATGACTCAGTTCACTAAACTTGGGTGACATACCCTCTGGTAATTTAACATAGCTATTGAAAATGGCCATTTATAGTGGATTTTCCCATTTAAAATGGTGATTTTCCATAGTTATGTTAGTTTACCAGAGGGTATATGGAAACAGGCCAGTCTGATAGGGTTTTTAATTTCAATGGATTGGTTTAAGGGAAAATTCACCGGAAAGCCCCATATTTAGTGGGAACATCTATTGTTTCCTGTAAATTTTCCCTTCAACCAATCCATTGATAATTGGATTTTAGATGGTTTTATGGTGATCAATGGGGTGACGTTTGGAACCCCACGGTTGGATCTTTTGGGACCCCATCATCCCATTTTTCTTGGCAAACTTATCATGGTTGATTCATCAACATGTGGGCCATTTGATTCTGATGTGGTGTGTTGAAACCTATATCACAAATATATATATATATATATCACATATAGGTGTATACATTTGGGAGGATGAACCTCCGTTGACAACTCCGCAGGAACGTGCCCCACTGAAGAGGAGCATCGGCATGGCGCCTTGGCCCAAACAATTGGCCCCACTGAGAGTGGGGGAATCTTCAGATGTCATGAAGATCAGTGCTTAAACACTATATAACAACAGGATTTACCCACAACAATATAGGGGTTTAGTATGGTGAAAATCCATGTATATATATATATCATGTTATGATAAGCCAACATTGATACAGGATGGTGATGTGACTATAAAGCCTATCTAATGTGGGTAAAACAATCATAAATCACCCATTTGGGCTGATAATTATGGATACCCTCTGGTAAACTAACATAGCTGTTGAAAGTGGCTAGTTATAGTTGATTTAGCCATTAAAAATGGTCATTTCCCATAGCTATGTTATTATTTTACCAGAGGGTATCTATCTGACTATAAACCCTATCTATAGTGATATCTATAGTCATATTGACTTGACTTTACTATAAACAGTGACTATAAACACCCTATTCCAGTCCAAAAAAAAGTGACTATATACACTATCTATAGGCATATCATAATAGTCACTGTTTAGCCAGTCAGAAAAGGATGTGATTGTAACTGTAGATAGTGACTATAGAAGGTGGTGAATTGAAGCTGTTTTATTCGTTTGATTCTTTACGGGGGCTACTGGAAAGCTGCCTTAAACCCAGCACTGTAGTGGGAATTCTATTGCCCACATGCGAACCATAAACCTTGAATATCAACATGTACTCCAATAATTACCACGTCTTGTAGGTAAATATACCCATACACATCCATGCACTATGGTTTGCATATGGTATAGTCAAACCATTGGTTTCCCATCGTTGTTTATCCCTATTAAAGCTACTTATGTAAACCCATGGAATTAGTGAAATGTTTAGGTGTTGGGGTCATAAGTCATAAGCCATTCTTTACCCACTTTTTTTTTGTTTGGGGGGGTTACGAACAAATAACATTAGGAGTCCAACAACTGAGAGAATGTCAAACAGAAAAGAAATGAAAACACGCCAGCAAGCCTCCCCCCAAAAAGAAAACACATCAAACACTGGGGAAAATGCAGTCTCTTTTTTTTTTTCTGTTTTTATTGTTCTGGTGATTCTTCCTATGGGTTGGAGTTGTTTGGGAATCTGCGTTGGATTTTCTTTTGTTTTCTTTCTTTTGCTAAAATCAACGTTCTCTGTTCAAGCTGGTCTCTTGAGCGTGGAATACATGTCCGAACTATTTGTCAGAATCTATGTCAAACAACCACCACAATATGTCAGACAGACATGTACAAAATTTCAGACAAAATGTCACAATACATGTCAGAAGGCAGAAGGTATATCATTCTTTGTTTTTCCAAATTACCCTTTGATATATAGACGCCTTGTACAGAGATCTGGCATAGACTGAGAGAGACTCACCGCAAAATACAAGGATTCCGACACACAAGATCTCTTACACAGGACCTTCTACAGATATCCTGACAAAGGGATCTTGCACAGCAGCTTCTACAGAGATCTTGTCAAGGAGATGCTCGTGATCTTCCTCAGAGATCTTCACAAAAGGAACTTGCAGAATCTAACCTATTTGAACGCGAACGCGCTTAAGTCTCATTCATCCCCATTTATCTACAACCATCCTACCATTACTGGTTGGTGGTTTGGAACATTTTTTATTTTTCCATATATTGGGAATAATCATCCCAACTGCCTTTCATATTTTTCAGAGGGGTGGCTCAACCACCAACCAGTTCTTCGTATGTGGCAATCCCCCCACGGCGTAGGAAATGGTGGCCTCCGACCCGCCAGTGGGCTACAGCGCGCGCACGGATCTGATCACCCTGAGCGCCATTACCCATGCGGAGAAGCCCTGCGTCTTCGTGGAGCTGCTTGGGACGTGAGTTGTGGAAAAAACGTTGGAAGTTGGGAGATGTATGTGAGATTTATGGGAGATTAATGGGATATTTCTGGGATTTTATGGTGATGAATGGGGGTTCTTTTAAATGGATGTGGTTGGAGGAATTCTTGCCCCCCAATGGTACGGGTCCCATAGCTAGCAAGGTATTTGCAGCAATGACCGCCTCATGTAATAGGTACATGCTACTTTTTAGACGACCTACATAATTCATATACTTGCTCAAAAGTACGTACATTACATACCTATAGCATCCTCTAACCACATTTATGCTACCTATCTACCTCCTATTTACTACCTATATTACTACTTATATACTCCCACAATACAACATGTGTTTAACGCATCCTGAATACTATTGATAAACTACACACACGTTTTTTTGTTGTTCTCGTACCTATATACTACCTAAAAATTGCCTTTATACTCCATACGTACGATCATCATATCACGATACTCACAACATATCACACGACATACTGAGTTGTACCTAGATGCAGTTATCATACTGAGTCGTACCGGAAGCGCATCACCATAGAGACAACATACCCCCCACCTACCCTTCTCCTCAGGGTGGCGAATGATTGGCTAGTGACCTCTTTGAAATTTCAAAGAGAACACAGTGAGATAGATATAACAATGCATACTGTGTATATAATATGATATTATATAGTAATATAAAAAAACTATTATAATTATATAATAATATATCATATTTTATTATATATGTATATGTAGTCATACTCATCAGACATTTCCAGACATTAGAAAGCGGTGATTTCAGACAGGCTTTTGCCCACCCTTGTTGACCGAGACGCCATGGCAGCCTGGCAGGTTTAGTTCGGATTTCTCTTCGGACGCCACGACGGGTGTGCTGGAAGATTCGAAATTCAAAAAGCGGGAGTTCTTCAACGATCTCTGTGCCTTCCCCTAGGCGCGGTGACATGGGCACCCAAGGGTTTAGTGGGTTTGTTGGTTTGTGAACCCCATTGAGTGTACAATGTGAGGCCCCCGTTCGATAGCTAAGTTGGTGAACATAACTCCAATAACTATGGTTTTGTACTTATAACTATAGTTACTGGGGTATATAATCCAACTTATAACTGGGGGGCCTCACATTGTATGTGTGTATATATATATATGTGTGTACACACTATAAATCATACTTAACCAAGTTAGTTCAACCAACTTACAGTAGGTATGGTTTGGGGGCCCACCCTGTACAGTTGTCACCGTTCCTTATGTGGTATACCAGCCTTTTCTGGATCCAGAAAAGGTACCCCATTGACCAATCGAAATCCTTGGTGGAGCCCCAGTTCGATAGCATAAGTTTGTGATCCATAGTACCCTCTGGTAATTTAACATAGCTATTGAAAATGACTTATTTATAGTGGATTTTCCCATTAAAAATGGTGATTTTCCATAGCTATGTTAAATTACCAGAGGGTAATGAACTGGATGTCGATGAGTGGAATGTTCATGAATGAGGGACAGTGGCCCAAACATTATGAAAAACATCCAACGACTCCTTTTATGGGTTTTATACACCAACACAAAAAAACAGGGGGGCACGACCTTGTTCAGATCGCCACTTCCAGATTTCAGGACTCTCTGGAAACCATTGCGGTCTCTGTGACGGAAGGGATCAGCGGCTTTGGTCGCCCTTTGTACATGGAGACCTGCACAGCTGTCGCTTACCGACTCTATGCGACTCTATGTAGCCATTCAGCGGTGGAAGTGGGGATTGTTTGTGATGCCGGGGTGGGTAGATCCGATTTCAGCCGACATGAGACAGTTTATTGTACAGGATGGTGCCCCCCAGTTGTAAATTGGTTTATAAACCCCATGATCTATAGTTATCTATAGTTATTATATCTACCATAAACCATAGAATTCAGCCACTTGTAGGGCAACTTAGCTATCTTGGGGCCCCATCCTGTAGTGCTAGCTATGATGTTTTTTCTGACTTCATCATATTCACAAATCCTGATTACTGGTAGGGCATCAACATGGGTTGAACCCCTTGGATTGAAAGAAGCAATGCTGGTGACCAGAATTGAACTAGCTTAATTGACTGTTGGCATCTATTGACCATAGCTCATTTCCTGTGGATATATATATATATGGGCATTTCCCGAGATGGAGGTACCCCTAAATCATCAATTTTAATGGGATTTTCCATTATAAACCATTCATTTTGGGGTATCCCCATTTCTGGAAACCCATATATATATATATA
>Ga0126342_10012303_pt1 | contig 15261 bp, 16 predicted proteins | sample Cyp1metagenome_FD_92528 | JGI IMG/M metagenome (GOLD analysis project Ga0126342, IMG submission 92528) | Coral microbial communities from Lord Howe Island, Old Settlement Bay, Australia - Cyphastrea 1 metagenome | ecosystem: Host-associated > Invertebrates > Cnidaria > Coral ...
AGTCGGCGTATGGACGTGTTTCTGATCTTCAAGGACTTTGACCACCAAGGGCGCCCTCGCTTCGTCCGCTGATGCCGACGCTGCCAGACAGTTCAAAAAGGTGTGTCAAAAAGGTGATGGTTGGTAAGGGGAATCATCCCAAATGATCCCAGGGATAAAAACGGATAACATGTACAGTATATATATATACAATTATATACATACATGTACCCAATTATGTATATACATACATTACATTATATTACATTATATTACATTACATTAGATTATATTATATTATATACACACCCGCTTGAATGCACTTTATCCACATTTTAAATCATTTTGAAGTGGATTTCCTGGGGTCGTTTCAGGCGACCTCCCGCGGCTTTGGGTCCCTTCCCAAGAGCCCAAACGTACAGGTGCGTAGGGCCCCGCAGGAAGCCCTTAAAATATGGGGTGTGTCGGTATATACTAAGAATTTCATGGGGATAGGCAATGGGGGGAATGGGAATATCGGAATATCATGGGTCAAGAAATAACCCGCCATTTTATGATGTGATATTTAGATGTGTCTGAAAATGGGGATTTTTCCCTGTGTGGAATGGCAATTTTCAATGGGGGACAGGATTTTCTTCAGTGAATGCAGCAACATGGCGATCATTTCTGAGTATGCTGGGTCCGTGACAGCGCTAAAACCTTGATTGAGGGAAGCTACCTACATGAAACAACCATGGAAGAAGCAACTGTATGGCAGATGCTTTCCCCCTTGAACCTGTCCACCAAACCTGTCCACCAAACCTGTCCACCAAACCATGATTGTTTTTCTTGGCGAAACCTGGGCCAATTAAATAGAATTGGGCAGACATCAACTTTTAAGCTGCTAGAAAAATGAAGGTCTCTGCGTATCTAGGACTAGCCATACCACAACTGCGCCAGGTGTGCGACAGCTTTGATTCAGCAGCCAAGGCTGTCTGGACTGTCGCACACGAACCAGGCCAGGTCTTGAGGGATTGAGCCACCATTTATGGCCATCAATGGGGAGAATGCTGATAAACCATGATCCGTCAAGGCAACACACCATCATGGGATCGGGGGATCGGCCAAACCCAAGGGTAGATTAAAGGCCGTTCCCTGGTTTTCCGCCATGAATCCTGTTAGCCTAGTTGGAAACCAACGTACGGATCGTTTGGGGACCCTTTCTGTAGCTGAGAAATGGAAGACCCATCTGAGGATTGGGATATTTGAAGGGACCGGATTCTGTTCTCTCTGGGGATGGTGGTGACACCTCAACATAGTCTATGGCTGTGGAAGAAACGAGTTGCATAAGCACGGCAGCCATGGCACATATGGATACATATATGGGAAAATCGATCTGGGAATGAAACCTTTCACACTTTATCTTTCTAGGCTCTGTAGCCAAGTCTCTGGGAAATGAATTCAATGGCCCACTCAAGGACCCAAAACGGAGCTACTGCTGTTGAAGGCTCCTTTTTTCGTTCTGAATCTCTCCCTCTCTGATTAAACACTTGGATGTGTAGCAGTGTAGCATTTCTATGCATTTCTGGGAGATGGGTGTTAGTTTTTGATCCCAAAAACTCAACTACCATCTGGTTATTTAACATAGCCATGGAAAATCACCATTTTTAATAGGTAAGCCATCTATAAATGGGTCATTTTCCATGGCTATGTTAAATAACCAGATGGTAACTTTGCAGGGGATCCATAAACCACCAAGCTACTGCCAGGTTTCGGATGAAGGACTTCGGCCATCGAAAAGGGCCTGGGTGAAACCCCCAGTCCCTAAACGCGCCATCGTTTGGTGTACCCTCTGCCAATCCAAGTTGCTGGCAATCGACAATATAATATATAGTATATAATATATATATATATTGAAATCTATAGGTGATACCTTCTCATATTTTGCGATAGAGAGTGGAGATGTCCCCAGAAAGTACCACAGTTTTCCGAGTTGGGGCGGGATCCAGTGGATCCAAGTGGTTTCAAACATAGCCATGGGAAATGGATGGAAATGGCCCATTTATAGATGGTTTACATATTAGAAATGGGTGGATTTTCATATTTTTCAGAGGGGTAGGTATACCACCAACCAGATGGTTATTAGATGTTATCAGCCACTTACTAACTGGGATGCACATGCAACTAGTTGGCTTTCACATTCTTCAGCCCCCTCGCGGGGCTCAACCACCAACCAGCCAGGAGCCAGGACAGAGTTCTTTGACTGAAATGGCGCGCCAGCTTATGCACGGGCCGAAGGGCAATACTTTCTGGCGGCACTGAAACAACCCACCAGATCGCGAGTACTGGAAGGCAAACATGGCAAATACATATTCCATATATTTCCATATTCCCTTTGGGAAAGATACTGGCGAACATCACTTACAGACTGGGGATTTTCATTCCATCCTGGGTTGGATTACCAGAGGGTTTTGCCAGGTACTGCCTGGTTGGGGGACAATTTTTTGTTTCTCTGCTAACCAATGCCATCAAATTGATTCAATCCCATTACCCTCTAGTAATTTAACATAACTATGGAAAATCACCATGATTAATGGGAAAATCCACTATAAATGGTCATTTTCAATAGCTATGTTAAATTACCAGAGGGTAATCAATACTAATCAACCCATCTTATCAGTGTAATTCCATCCCGTCATCTTACCCGGCCTGGTAAACTAACACAAAAAGTGACATAGAAGCCATGGCCCCCTCTCGAAATCGTGGATTTACCCAGCTATAACATGGTGGATGTTTCCATCGTTTTTTGTATGTTTTTCCAGAGGGTATATCCCATTAAATCCCATTGAATCACTATAAAATCACAGTAAATCAATATAAATCCCATTAAATCAATATAAAATCCCAGTTTAACGGGAATACCATTCATCAACTGGTAGATGATCGGATTCGTCTGGGGTCAACGTGAAAACCTGGAGCCGGGATCGGACCTGGAAAACCTGGATGGCGCAGCATCGTTTTGCATCACGTTTCAAATGTCATAGGTCCACAATTTTTGGAGGGGTACTATATATATAATTATATATATAGCATTCTGTTCAACATGTTCAAATCTTGTGCTACATAGGAAGCACTTTAGGGTCTCTGCCTAGTCTATAGTTTTTGACATCTTGGGAGACCGATGATGTGATGCCCTTTCTCAGGTGTTTTCTTTCAAGAGCATGGTATGGGAAGCTTATTGGACTGGGGGAGCAGACATGTTTATCTTTTATCTTAGCCAAAGACTCTGAAGATCATCTTGCCCATGCCTGACTGCGCGCGTTGGGCGCACTTGCTACAGAAAGCAAGAGGTTAGAAGCGCCTCAAGTGCAATTCGTGGAGACAGCAAAGCCGCGGAAGTCACCCTAATTGCAAGGTTTGTGCATTCCATCCACACACTTGTGAGCTTCAAATGTTTTATCTAGATTCGTCTTTGGCATCCTATTCAGCCCAGTCTTGAACCTCAATTGAGATCAGGATCTTAAGTTCTAAGTCATTTGAGTTATAACATGTTATAACCAACATATCTTTATGGTGATATATACCCTGATCCTCAGTTGATCTCAGTTGACCTCTAAGAATGAGCAGTCACACTACAATCCTCACGGGCGACCCAAATATCCCGGTCGTTCCATGGTGGAGATTGTTGGGTTGAGGGAACATCTACAGGAAACCTCAGGAAACCATGTTTCTTTTTGTTCCCGTGGCATATCCAAGGGGTTTCCTTGGTATAGTTCTGGGACAAGAACTGGATGTTGATCCCCTAAACATATCCTGGACGCGTTGAAGCCAATGGTGTTGAATTGTCGTTCTCCCTGAACCCGGGGAAAGCCCGTCGGGTTCTGCCGTGGCTTTGTCTGGCCGGTTTCACTGCATGGAGTTTCGCCAAGAGTTCTGTTGTCGGGGGGGTCTTGAATGGTCATAGTCATCCCCAACACCTGCACTGCGAGCAATTTGATGAATAGTTGAGAGAGGTCATGGAATTGGGTTTGTGAGAAAATAGGATAGAATGGTACAATTCTTCCGTTCTAAGGCACATTGGGGAACATATATTACATAATATTGCGGCCAGGATGGGGGTGCTGCCCGGGGAAGTGCATTTTAACTGCGCAGGGCCAGTGCTTTTTTGATTTTGGGATGTCGGCCGGGTTGCCTACGGCTGATGAAAGTTGTTTCCAAAACACCCCTGAACCCTAGATCCCAAACCCAAAACCTTCTGACATGAAACCCTAAGCCTTGAACGTAAAATCTTATTCAGCACGTGGTAAAAACCCTAAAAACCCAAAACACTTTGGGTGGCACCTGTGGCCTGGGGGTAATATTACCTACCTCATTTTCAATCAGACCCTTGCGAGCGGTTCGATCTCCTTCAAGGCCGGGTGGTAACCTTGCATGTTCTATCTATATTATCTGTGATATCTATTGACATATCCTATATATATATACATTATATACATATATATATATATGTCATATAGTACTGAACCATGGTTTTCAGGGGGTTATTTAATCTGATGGGGAAGGGATTATATATCTATATAATGGTACCCACCCAATATAATCACCAGGGTTTTATGTGTGGAACGACATTCCTGTATTGAAAAATTGGGCTGCGGAAGTGCGATGAATTTCTCGGTGTTTTTGGAGGAAGAACATCTTCGCAAGGTTGTTTTACCTATGTAAATTGAGCATCATATTCCCACTGAGCGTGCGTATACATTTACATAGATGTATACACATACATACTATTACTGTACATATAATACACAATCTATATTCAGATAGACTGCATATGTCTATCTCTCTATGTCATATACACATATGCACATAGATTATGTTGGACCCTTTTGGCGGGCAGGTTTGGTTTAAATCTTGGTGCCTGGTGCGAGGTTACGGATGTTTCCATGGATCGGATCCGCCCAAATGTTCCAATGTTTCAAAAGGTACGTTACCTGATCCACAGTGTAGAACTCATTGAAACAAAAAAACCTGCATTTAAGAAAAAAGATGAACTCAACATCAATCACCTGCATTTAACTATAGGTGAACTCAACATCAACTATATAAGTGTAATCAACTGCATTTTGGCGATGGTTTGAGTGTTTCACCGTGGACAGAAACGTTCTCGAAAGACGCCCATTCTTCAAGACCTGCAACGACTGCGTTAGTCACGGCCATCAGCTCGACAGGCTTACCGCTTTGTGACAGCAATTCCTGTAAGGTAGGGGCCCCCTAGATAGCTAAGTTGTTGTTGTTGTTGCTGTTAAATACATAACTACCAATAAGTTAACTATGGCTTGTGGTAGATATATATATATATACATAAATATCTGTAGTGAATGGGGTTTGCAAGCAACAACTGGGGAGCACAACCTACCCAAAAGGGACAACAATTTTCGATCTGCCTGACTCATCCAAAAGTGCTCATCGACTGGATGAATCATAGAACTCGGTAACAAGGTCCCTAGGTCAATCGACTGGTGAATTGTGGCATCTTGTAGCTTCTAAAGTGTTCTTCATGCGTAGGGGGAAACATACAATCCTGCTAGATTTCCTGTGGGAAGGGTGACTTTAGAGATCCTTAAAGTAAGGATAGCTATGATATACGGTTGGTCCTTGAGTCGAAATGTGAGGCCCGGGGAACAGATAGACCATCCAACAGAAGGCATAGCATTTATCCCACCAGTCCTTCATCAACTTAGCAGGGTTTTCGAAGTTAAGTTTCTACATATGTATATGATATTTTATAGTATGCTTGAACCACTACATACTGGTAGATTTGATTTCTATATATATACAGATATAGATACCAATTTACTATCCATCACTCCCCTGTCAATGTGCCAAATTTCATTTTTGTTCTTGAAAAAAAAAGAAAACAAGACCGGTGGGCGACCGTTTAGATGGTGGGCCGAAAAATTAAGTTTCGGCTGCAGGGAGGTGCGAGGTTTTTTTCGGCATCTTACAGGCAACTCTAAATACTGGGGTTGTTCATTGTTGTGGTGGTACAAAGGGATATTAGATGATATTAGCCATAAGACTATTGGGTATGTTTTATTGTTGTGGCGGTATGTTTTTTTTTGGGGGGAATGTTAGACGTGGGGCTCTTGGGTTTGTTCTCATGGGGATACCTGGGGGTGCAGGACCCAGTGATCGCGGTGAATAGAACTTCACCCATTCATCTCAAACGGGGGTATATCCCATTCATACAACTGGGTTGTCCTTCATTGGTACCATGGATTACCAAAGGATAATCCACGTGGATACTAAACATGGATACGCATCATCCAGCCGGCCAAGTAATTGGTTTCTTCATCCAATTTAGGACGTTTGTGTGACATTTGTGTGTATTTTAAATCGCCTCTCTGAGCAAAAAAAAACATATATGCTAGGTGGCTCATCCCAGGACTGGTCAGTGGGTGTCGGTTCACCCCAGTATCTGGACATTGCCCCTACCCTGCCTATTGGGGTTATCATGGACGCCAAGAATCGACTGTGATTTCTAGGATGCTCCATACGCCATTTTTTGGGGTTGTCCAAAACTTGGGGACTGCCAAATCCAGAGCTTATGTCATTATCCACTTTGGCAACCAAACATGGCTGGAAAAAACACAGAAATAGTTCTATGATCTTCCCGCGTTTTTTTTTTTGACATGACTTTCCCGGGTTGTGGTGTCACCTCTAATGTTTATCACCCCATCGAACTATACTTGTCACTATCCTATCAACCTACAAAGACTATAACAGCAATAACATCTTATAATCTGACTAGTTCTGGTTGATCACCAACTTAGCTATGGATAAAAACACAACTATCATCATTTTTAGTCATTCTAGTGATAAACCAACTTATCAGTGTGGCACCACCTTGTAGAAGTGGCCCGCTAAGCCCCATCAGCTTCACCTGGCGACATTCTATATCTATGTACCTTTAGACAACAAAGTATGATAGCCTATATGTACATATATACTGTACATGACACTAATCCACAGGCTTCAGTATAGTATATTGATGGTTATTGATAACCGGACCTATGGTATATAGATAGACTAGCTCCACGTGCTTCTACATATGGTACACTCTATCAAGACTCTATCAGTAAATTGATGTATATTGATGTATATTGATAAGATCATTCCACAGGTTTTCAGAAAAGGTCTTTTTGTTTGTTGGATCCCTGCAGCCACTTTCGAAATTTTGCGGCACGAGTCGTACACGTCAAAGTTCGGCACCAAAGTGGGGCCCTTTGTTCGCGGGGATTTGATTTCCCGTAGGTGAATTCCCAGCAAACATATATTATACAACACATTATTATATAACATACATGAATACTATCAGCACCATCAATATATATATACACATAGATGCATTATATAGACATATGTACATCAATATGACATTTGCACTCCCCGAAATGATGAACCCCAAGTGACGGATACTTTTGAGATGGATAAACACAAAAACCAGTCACCTTTATCCATAGATTTTTCGCAGCGACAGTGAACATTTGAAGATTTCATCACCATAGATGCTGGGTAGTGTGGAGATTCATCCAGGAATGATCTTATATGATCTTATCCCACGTTGGTGAATCATTCTATACTCAAGATGTGGCTTCGAGAAAGAATTATGTATACCCTCTATAGTAATGTGAGCAGGCTTACTGGAATTTTCCAAATTTGGTTAGGTACACCCCCATCTTTGATGGTTCATCAACCCCAAAAATGGCGAGGAATGCAGCTGGTAGAATGGCAACATCTTGATTTTGAGAGGGTAAAACCGAGTACTTTTGGGTATTCCAGTCACCACCAGCATCAGATTTTGAGTATTGGCCCTCTAACCTTCCACTATCCACCTACATTCTATGGACTATTAGGGATGCTCCAGATGGGTTTCCTCTGAGTTTGGGTGGTTAAAAGAAACGTTTTGGGGAATAGACACATCTTCGGAGAGCAAACACAGAAGTTTTGGAGGGCTTAGAAAATGGAGGTAAGAATCATATATCCAATACTTCAAATGTGCCATGAAAATCGGGGATGGTCATCCGAACCCATTTCCATAGGCAAATTCTTTCCAGGATTCCAAGAAAAATGACCAGCGCCCCCAGGGAATCCGATGTAACTCTCTGGCCTAAAGTTCTGGTTGACTGTGAATGTATACATATACCATTGTACAGTATATCTATAGATATTATACCGATTGACTACCATTCAATCCCATGAAATCCCTATACAACCCCAAACGGACATGTTAGTTTTTTTAGTTTGGAAAAATCTGACTTCAATGAGATCGCAGCTAATAGGCTCCGAACTTTCACGTGAGCGGAGCTTCGGATGTGCAAAGAAAGGATATGAAACCTCTTGGAGTTGACCGAGAAGCGCGTGAACATTTGAGCTACGAATATAATCTAATCTATCCTCTGGTAATTTAACATAGCTATTGAAAATGGTCATTTATAGTGGATTTACCCATTAAAAATGGTGATTTTCCATAGTTATGTTAGTTTACCAGAGGGTGATATCAATTTTAGATCAATGTTTTGTCCAATAAAACTGGCTTTTTTTTCCAACAAACATAAGGACTTGAGAAAGGTGAAACAGACATTTGACATACGTAGTTTGACCCAGACTTGTTGTTTTTTTATACCAACAAAAAAGGATTCAGATAACAATTACTTTCCTCCGAGATCCCCAGCGTGGCATATATATTCTGCCATAGATTCTGACATTTTATCTGACATATGTTCTTATAGATAATATGGCATTTATCTGACATTTTATAATGGCATATCTTGTGATACTCTATTTGACACCTTATCTGACATTCCATCCTGACGTACTATCTAACAATACTTGACATCTTATCGTATGTATTCTGACATACCATTTGACATATTCTGACATTTTACTGTATCTATTTTCATCTAGCTTCCAATATTCTGACATTCATTCTTACATATATTCTGACATTCTACCTGACATATATTCTGACATTTTATCTGGCATTTGCAGCATTTTTTTTCCTGGCATTTGATCTGGCCTTCTATCTGACATGTTATCCAACATGTATTCTGGATTCTACCTGACATATATTCTGACATTTTATCTGGCTTTTAGAGGGCTGGCAGGCTCGCTAGTTTGGGTTCGAAAGGCCCAGAGAGCTGGCAAGCTCGCTCTATTTGTCCGGGGAAGGTGGGTGAGTGGGTGTTTGTGTGTGCGCGGGACGTTCTGTTGAAATCTAGAATCTAGAGTCCCTCACCTGGCAGGGTAACCACCGAAATTTTAAGATGGCACTAACAAGAACTAGGTTTTGACCAACAAACAACGAGAACTTTTCCAGACTTTACCAACAGACAAATGTGACTTTTCCATCCGAAAAATGTCAACATTTTTTCGAGTTAGGCAATTTGATTTGTTTCAGCAAAAACCATTTGTTCTAAATGAGATTCAATCCATGGGAATTCTACAGTAGTTCACACTACAAAATAAGTGGGTCAGTTCAGCCCATGGTGAGCTACAGAATTTACGATTCCTGGGGTTACTCACCACCTGGAGTAAATAGAATGATTTCATCTATGGAGTGAAAACAATCTTTGGATGATTTGCTCAAATTTGGGCATGGGTCCAATTCTAGTTATATCTACATCCTGAATCATCAGGATGGGTATGATACAACATAATCAGCCAAAAATGATTCCAAAAATGGTGATAAATTGATTCTCAAATGACTTCAAATGTGTGTGTGTGTGTCTATTATGTATATATATATATATATGTAATATACATATATATGCCGGGATGATACCTCAAACCAGCGAATAGCAGTAGATCACATGAAACCACAAACCTACGTGGTATAGTAATAACCCATTTCGTGAGACATCCCTTGAACTGGTTTCATGTTTGTGGAATGTTCGATTCAACTCCCTGGCTGGGTGGGGGAGCACTACGACGCGCGGATGAAGATGAGATTTTGGATGCTGGTGCTTTTGAGGCTGGAAACTGTAAGCTGGGATAGTGAGATATGGATCCCAGTGACATGCTTTTGAGTCAATTCTGACATCTTCTCACCATTGAAGAAGTTGTTTCATGGCAGTGTTACGTGGTGAACCTCCCGTATTTAAACAATCAGTTTTTAGTGGTCAATCACATCCCCCTTAAGAGAAAAAACAATCCCGGGTTTCTGGGGACTGTTTATCCGGTGGAAAGGAGTACTTGTTGTGTTCCAGGCAATGTTTGATTTGGTGCCTCCAAGAGATGCTATCTACATCTACTCTACACTTGTATTGTTGAGATAGTCCTACAGTCTTGCACCGGGGGTTTGCGATAGTGTCTGGTTTGATTATAAGAGGAGTATCTTCCAGATATACATATATATATATATTATAATTCTTATATAATCGCGATAGGCGATAGGACCAAGCCCCAAGCCCCAAAAAACACTCCGAAAGCGCAGCGTTCGGACTGGCTTCCCCAGCCCGAGCCTGGGAACGTTACCATTTTGCGCTGCCTGCCTCGTGGCCTGCGCCCGCGGCGGGCGAGCCGGCGTGGAGGGCCAGTGATCAGCAAAGATGAGGAGATTGTTAGCACCATTTTGGGTGACTTAAATGGAAAATTGAAGATGATTGAAATCAAATCATATCAATTCAATATTTGTCACAATATGTTTCTAATTGAATGATATATATTGAGATTAGCTACTATTTGGCTGAAAACAATCGGACATGGTCGGTCAAAAAAGATGGATACACTTGGATACATTCGACTTGAGCCACGGAGAGCTACTGCGGAAACTTTTGGTATTTTTCATTGTTTTGCATGGATCGTTGTTTCCCGATATTTGCAAAGTCAATATTCAGCAAAAAAAATGAAAAAGATGAAACAGCGAGGGGGAGCATTGGGAACATTTCAAAGGTCACCCAATATCTAGCAAACAGTGACTGCTAGTGCCGCTTGCATATCAAAAGATGTACAACTTCCGCTTGGACAGGGGTGGTAACAATATGTGTACCACATTAGCATTGGCAATCACAAGTGTTCCAATCCAAATGCCACTTTTCATTTGGAACATAATAATTGTCCAACCCAATTTTGAAAGGGGTTTATGTGCGTTCTCAGAGGGGCACCTGTACTTACCACAAGTCTGTAATACTTCGGGATCCGTAAGACCCAAACCAGTGAAACCTTGCGTGATCAAACCCGTTTTGGTGAATATTCGTATGCCCAAAAATGGGGACCTACCCTTCTGGATTTATTTGGAAGATGATGATCAATCAATGATTACCGGGTGGGAGTTCGGTGGGTTGGAGATGATCGGTGGGCAGGTGTTTTCGACAAAAATCAAGGCATCGACTTTGAGGGTCCATGGAATATCTATGTGCATACACATAGGTATGTATATGTATGTGCATTATAATGTATATATATAGTATTTATAACCAAATGTGTGTATATATATATAGAGACACACACATATATATAGATAGATAGACATTCTAGATGCATACACATAATATATATATATATATATACATACACATACATATTAAGTGGTGGTTGGAATGCACATCCACAAATCACAGCAGTTTACAGGATCACCTTTTTCGCCATCCCAAGGGGAGGTACAAAACACACCAAGCATTTTCTGGGGTATAATGCTGATAATTGTGGTGGATTATTATTTTCTTTTTTGGGACAACCATCTGAATATGAGTTGGGTGTGAAATTCATGGGATACCATGGGTAAGAGCGACTATAACCATGATATAGTAGAAATTTCAATGAGAATATTGTATGAGGCTTTGTAGCCAACATACAGTAATGTGATAATAATGTGATATTTGGGGGTGTCTGAACATCGGGTTTACCTCGAAAATGGCGATTTTGATAGGGAAAACAATGTTTAACCACTAACCACTAACCATAGGATTTGGGGGTACCCTAGTTCCAGACAAACCCATCTCTCCTGAAATATCCCACTTAAAACGTAGGACCCCGTAAGTTCTGAATCATTTGACCATTTGATATTTGATAGTTTGTTCACATGCTTGATATCTTCTGCCAGTCTACTGTATATTGATTTATGAAGGTTTCTACATATATTGGTGGCTGAAGAAAACTTCATTGAGCATGGATGAGAGCTCCACTTAGATCATCCAAGAAGTCATTTGCGCTCTTAGCGCTGGCCCCCTTTCGCCGCAGTTCACTGCCAGCTTTAGAACCACGGCACGTCGACCCCTAGGGTCCTTTAGGGACCCTGGGCCCTGACGCGAAAGAGTGAAATCTGGAGGATAGGTTGGTGCCATGGCGAAACTAGCCTAGGGATGGCGAAACAGCAGATGGTTTGGCAGTACCCAAACCAAAAAAACCTGTACCTGTACCCAACCATTACATAAACCATATTTTTATGGAATGGTGGGGCCCACGGGTACCTACCCATCAACCAAGGGGGATAAATTTTCATGGTTTGGTGAGTGAGTCTTGTCTTGTGGAGGGTGAGCAACTGACAAGTCGTCATTTGCCGTTCAGGGGATGAACATGCATTGGCTAACAGGAACATGAAATTCCCATATAATTACCATTTACAAGCTGCAGTCGATGGATTCCAGGCCCCCAAGTCCTCAAGTCCCCAAGTCCTCAAGTCCCCGAGTCCGTTCCGCTTTCCAGGGGGGGTCCCAGAAAATACTCCATGGCCAAATTTGGACAGGCAGTTCCGAAGTCGCGGGTATGGCCTATGGTTCTTGCGCAAAGTCATTGGCATCCCAGTCGTCTCCCGCCCCATTGGGGGACCAAAAACAGGAGAACCCGTGGTTTATTGGTGGCCACACATATCTAGAGAAACGCGACCTATTCATGATGTTCAATCACTGCTGTAGATGGTGTCCCAATGCTGTTTGTTGTCTCTAGATGTAGACGTTTCTTTTACTTGGTCGTCATTGTTTGTGTCTAGGGAAAATGTGACCCATTGCATTCTCTCTTCTGAACCGCATCACCATGTCTCACTACAAATGGGTGTCCGTATCAGAATGTATCAGAACTTCCTTCCCCTTTGTATAAGACATTGCCACACATTTGAGGTCCCCAAGTTCGAGACCCAAATGTCCATGGTCATCCATGGTCTATGATCTCCTTCTCGCAGCCCTCATTGCTTAGAAACTTTGGCAGCCAGCAGCGGCGCCCATCGCTGAAAAAGCGATAGTTTCACTGCACCATGCCAAAGCTCTTCGTGCCTGTCAGATTCTGGGCAAAATCTTGATGGGGAAATTGAATGAAATTGATGATTTTTGGGATTAGGATGTGGCGATTCATGTGTCGCTGTTCCATAGATTGACCATCGCTGTTGGGTTGAGTTTTTTGTCATATTGGGAATGGGCCAATAGCTGTTGGACCATTGAAATTCTTCCAGATCCACCCCCCACGCTGGCAGTCCTGTTTTTTGAAGAACTTTCGCAGCATAGGGGACCATGAACGGCTGGGATATATGACTTGGACTTGCTGAATTTCAGGCACTTCAAGGCTCCAGATTACCCCACAGATAGGGAACCAGCCAGAGTATGGGAATCAAAACCCATTCAGTGATATACTATATGAATCTATATGATACTACAACATAGTAGAATCATGTATAATACTTATACACAAAACCGGAGGTTTGCTTTCGGCCCCCCTTAAAAGAACGCCCCAAAACGAGGCTACGTGGACGAGCAAGTGGCACTCCTTAAGGAGGACTGAGTTTTAACAACATCAACAATTGGGAGTGAAATCACCAGATTTTTTTGGGTACAGCCATGTTTTACCACATAACAATGTGTAACATATCACATGACCTGACAGAGATTTACTGCAGATCGCCTTGCAGTGACACGACCTGATTTTTTCTATCCTCCTTTCGAAGGGAGATCAGTGAAAAATTCATGATCCATCAGCTTGGAGACGTACATGGGAAACATTTCGACACCAGGGGATCAGGATGATCAGCCCAGTGGGATGATCAAATCTCCCTGTCGTTATCGATTCTAATCGAGGGCTACCAAGTGGCTGCTAATTTGGCATGGCCATTCCAGGGAGAAACATGGATAAACATCTTTACCAAGCACCATTTTTTGGGGGCGCACTTGGCGCTTCACCAGGAGATTGCAGGTTTGAAGAAAGAGGTTGAAGACTTGCGCACCGGGAAGGTCTTAACGGCAGTCACCGTGGTGAAAGAGCCAGATCCAAATCCAAATCAGAAAGAGGCCTGCATTCCACTGGGTATCCGCTTCCGGGTGAATTGAGCTATGGTTGTGCATTCATGTTCTAATCAATATATTCAATAGATGAAGGAAAAAACACATTGGGGTTGTAGGTTCCTACGTTCCTAAGTGAGATCTGTCTGGAGTTGAGATTGATGGTGATTGCAACTGCAACGTGACTCCAGCTGTGACCCTTGATCAGAAGATTGGTAGCAACCGGTGACCCGCAAGGCCTGTTGGATTCTGGTTTGTTTGAAGATAGGGTACTACAAAATCCAATGGGTTTCCATTGTCCGTATTCAAATAGCAATTTTTGGGCATCTCAGAATCTCCATGTTTTAGGACAGACAAATCCAGATTCTGATGTAACTTAGCCCAGCATAGCCATCATGGATCCACATCAAGGCCATTTGGTACCTGCAAAATGTTGGAGAAATCGGGGGTTTTCACCCATGAAAGTCGACACTGATGAAAATTCTACCGAGAGCCAGAACGAGGTCCAACCCATATCCGCAAATCTTCTGTCTTCGAACACCATTCTTTGTTGTCCCCAATATTTTGCGGGAAGTACTATATGTTGTACTTGAATGTGAATCCTCGATTGCGGATAAAATAGCTAGCAGTTTCTGCTGGGAAACTATAGGTATATTATATGTACATACTGTGATATGTATGTATATGCAATTATAATCAGTTATATAATATATATATATAATACATCATATGATCGAAGGAAGTCTAGAAGTCAAACTTCCGACAATATGGACAGATGAAAAGCAGCGATGGGAAGAGTCAGAGAAGAGAAGAGAAGAAGAAGATCAAAAAGAGAAGAGAAGAGAAAAAGAAATAGGATCAAAAAGAGAATGTCTCCGAAGACGGAAGATCCAGGTGCGCAAAAAGGTAGGAAAGTCGCGAAACACTGTGTTTTTTCAATGATTTGTGGCTCCGGAGAGTCGAAAAGTAGGCTCGCTAAAGCGGCGGGTGCGGAGCCAGCTGGGCAGATGAGAGATGAAAAATTGCACGCCGTTGTGGC
>Ga0126342_10012304_pt1 | contig 15261 bp, 9 predicted proteins | sample Cyp1metagenome_FD_92528 | JGI IMG/M metagenome (GOLD analysis project Ga0126342, IMG submission 92528) | Coral microbial communities from Lord Howe Island, Old Settlement Bay, Australia - Cyphastrea 1 metagenome | ecosystem: Host-associated > Invertebrates > Cnidaria > Coral ...
ATTACCTTGTTTTTGAGTTCTTTGGCAAGAATCGATTGCCCGAATTTCACCGTTTGCAACCGTGCCCCATCGAAGGTGACTTAGGAAATCAGGCGACGGCAAGTTCTACTCTCATCATCATCATCAAATCAACCTAAGCAGTGTGTGAATATGTAAAAAAGGCTATACCCATATCTGAACCGTTGGCAAAATCATCTGAAACTCACCAAATCTTGGTCAAAGTTATTATTAGTTGCCCCATGATTTCTTAGTTGTACCTCCATCTTGGTCGGTTTCCCAGCCCAGATTCCTCGCCCATCGGAAGAAGGACTTGTTCATGCCAGCCTCCTCAAACCATGCATGACGAAGTTTAGATACCGAAAATGGGATATCAAAAGAATCCAAAGAGGCTAGCCTCCGGTAATTTAACATGGCTATTGAAAATTGCCCATTTATAGTTGATTTACCCATTAATCATGTTGATTTTCCATAGCTACGTTAGTTTATCAGAGGGTAGATGATCTAATGGATGAAAATGGAGCATCCAAAGAGCACAAAACCTTGGACCCCTATGGAAAAACGAAATAAAGAACAAGTGCACTTTGAAAATCAATGGCCATTTCAGGAGCCGATTGATTGGAGGTACCTACCATATATAAGGCCTATGTAAGGGCTATGTAAGGGAATATCCCCACAAAATATGGCCTTATATGGTACAGTACCTCCAGTTTAGGATCCTGGAATTCCCATTGAGAAAAGGGAGCATTGAAGAGCTACATTGGTTTTCACCAATCACCATTGGTATATCAAGCAACGAAGCAAATAACATGATATCCTGCAAGAAGGGAAATATAGGATTGTAGCTGATGAGCAAGGGAGAATACATTGCAAATCTAGAAATGATGTAGTTCATCGCAAATACCCTCAAGAGAAACGGGCTATGACCCATGAAAATTCCTCTGACCTATCTAGAAAATTGGTAACTCACCAACCTGAAATAAGATAATAAGGTCTTTTGGGGATGATTCTGGAGATGATTCCCCTTACTTTCATCATCATGGCAACCCAGGGATGCCCATAGAAATCATGTTGTCAGTGGCTCAATGGCACTGCTGTACCCTCCGGTGATTTCAAGAACATGGCAAAGGGGCATGCTCATGTTCAACCTGTAAATCATCCACATCTTTCAAACTTTCTCTGGTTGGTGGTTTTTCGCCTACCCCTCTGAAAAATGATGGAGTTCGTCAGTTGGGATGATGACATTCCCAACTGAATGGAAAAATAAAATTCATGTTCCAAACCACCAACCAGTTCTTTTTGCCAGTATGCCGCATTCCAGGGTCTGGTTCCATGATACTCCATAAACAAGAAGGATTTACCTGAACACCCAGGAAAGCTAATGGGGAAAAACTCAAGAACCAATTGAGATACAGTACTTAAGGCGAACAAAGTTTTAAAGTTCTTGATCATGTTTGAAAAATCTATCAACATCTACACTGATTCCATTGATATTACTTGCGTGCTGTTCAAATCTTTGAACGCCTTTGGGCCATGGAACTTAAACATGATTGAAACCGAAACAAAGTGTCTCTTTCAATCAATTGATTGAAGGGAAAATCTGCGTCTACCATCATCTACCATCATCTACCTATATTTGAGGCTGAAAATATGGTTTCCTTCAAATTTTCCCTTAAACAAATACAATGATTGAAAGCACCGACGGCTCTTCAGGAAAACCCAGGATCAATCTCGCTCTGCAGCATTGGGTTTGCTAGGATCGCTGCCTGAGAAAAAAAAAAACGCACCGACATGTGGCCATGTGGGTGCTGTATGGGGAAAAAATGGTTTATCATCACTTGATCACCCCTTGAATGGTGGTCAATATCCTTGCTCTTGGCTATGAGATCCCCCCCCAAATAAACGATATCTACCTCGATTTTTGTTGCGTTGAAATCTTGTGAAACCCTCTCTTTTGTTTTTTAAATGTATATATATATATGTGTGTGTGTATGTATGTATAAGGTTTGCCAGTCTCTGTTTATGTTCCATTTTTTGGACCGCAGCTGTCTCTGGTTCAGTTTCGCAGCTATCGCATCGCCCCTCTTTCAGTGGGAGGCGACACTTGAAAACTTGGAAACACGTTGTAAAGTAAACAAATGCTCCAAGATGCTACACGTATATCCGCATTAGATTTGACAACATTGGCCCAATTAATATCCAATTGTGTTTTTAGACTCCGCCAATGTTTACAGCCCGGCGACAAGGGACCAACAAAGTGTTTACACACCTCAAACGACGGTTTTAGCGGTCGGTTTTCTCAGAGTATCCCGTTAAATCCCCTTAAATCACCGATTTTGAAATCAGAGTATCCATTAAATCACCGATTTGAATCCCATTTTTGCTACAAAAAATAACCATGATTCCAGTGAGGGAGAACAGTGAGGTCGTTATAATTTACCCAGATGACTATCTCCGATCCCACTGATTCCCTTAAATCAATCACCAAAAAAGTCGTGACCGCAGCCCAGCCCGGTGAGGCCGGCCGGTGATTCATCCCAGAATGGACAACCAAATTTTTCATGGTCCCAGTGGATCCCAGCCATGCCAAAACTTCCCCCAGTCACTTCCATGAAAATCATCACTGGTTGGTGGTGCCACCGAACCATCTTGAAAAATGATGGAGTTCGTCAATGGGAAGGATGACATCCCATATAATATGGAAAATATGAACATCCCTCTAGTTGGTGGTGTTCAAAATCCCTCTATCATTCCAGTCTACTGGTGTATAGGGATTTCCCTATTGGATTAGAATCCCTAAGATATTACTAGTTGGTGGTATACCTACCCCTCTGAAATATATGATCGTCAAATGGGATTATTGTTCCGAACTGAATGGAAAAATAAAAAATGTTCCAAACCACCAAGCAAATTAATATGGGTAAAACACTGCCATGCTTACCATCCCACAGTCAATTCCATATACAAATAGGTGGTGTATGAACTTACCATTCCCAGTCATGGCTGGATTATTGCATTGTTTTACCCACATGAATCATCAAAAATCATCATTAATCTATCATTAATCATCATTAATCATCATTAGTCACCCAAAAACTCCCCCAAAAAACTTCCAGACGACCGCCACCTGGTCCACCTGGTCACGTTGATCGCGCCTGCATCGCATAGTCCCGGAACTCCGCCGTGCCCCGCCACTGCTCTATGGCTTCATGCGGCACGTCGCCCACCACACGGACGCGGATCAGGATGTAACCTACCATGTGTTTTTTGGATGGTTGGTGGCATACTGTAGAACGAAAAAAATGGAACATATACGGTAGTTCAAATATGAGTTTAATATGTGAAACCGTTAAACCCCGAAATATATATATATGATTTCATGGGATTGAACGGGTTGAAAGGGGTGTTTCAAGCAGAGCAAGGAATGCTTGTTTGACTTTGCGTTGTTTCACCGAACAAACATGGGGAGACATGTGCATTTCATACAGATGTCCTACCTCTAACCCAAGAAGGTTAGGGCATCAACAAAAATGGGACATGAGTCCTTTTTTTTCCTGGGTTTCACACGGAAAAATCTCCTGTCAGCCTCCTGTCACTCAAAAAATGGGGATTAAAGTGAGGAAGTCGCACAATGGAGACCGGCAGGCCAGGGGTTTTATATGCAGTAAATTAGGAAACCAGTCAGAGTATCATCCCAGAATTGGCAACTGGTGATAAGGTGCACCTTGCACATGGTCTGGCACACGTGCGTAAAGTAAACGCTTGCTGCACCCATTATTGGTCCATGTTCAACCCTAAACCCAGGATTTACATTTTGAGTTCCTATTTATTCTGTATATTCCCTAAAAATGTAAGATACTCCCAAGCGTAGATCCAGTATTGGCTGTCTGGGAGTGTTAACCCCTCTACAATGTGTGGGCCCCCCCAGTTATATTTGTTGGTTCATAAGCCCCAGGAAACTGTAGCTATAAATATCATAAACCATATTGGAGATATGTTCACCAACTTACTCCCATAACTATATATATATCTCTGCAATAACTAAACAACATATATAGTAACGATAGTTATTGGAGATATTAGTTCAGTTATATCGTAAACGGTGCCCCAGTCTTTACGAATCACCATCATCAACCAAGAAAAGGCCATCCACATGGCCAATCTGGTGGCTGGAATCTGCATCTGCGAATCTCTTCGTAATTTCCACTGTCCAATGCGTGGTTTGTGGACACCAGATTATGCTTAGTTAGTTTAACAACCCACCTAACTATATATACTTGTGTTAGTCATAGTTACCATGAACCCAACAGTTAGCTAGTGAACTACACCAACGCTAACAAACACACTCACCACCTCGTAATAGGTTGTTATTGGGATCATTGCATATTTGGACTGTATTTCTTACTACAATAAGGCATACCATCTGGTTATTTAACATAGCCATGGAAAATCACCCTTTTGAATAGGTAAACCATCTATTTCTGTGGGCCATGTTCCATGGCTATGTTAAATAACCAGATGGTATATGTTTTTTACTACCCAAAGTTTCCCCAGAAATCGCGGGCAAACTGCTTTGACATGTTGATATCCCAATTTTTGAATTCCAAACTCAGCTCCACCGTTGCGAGCTGCTCGTCGCCTTCCTCACCGGGATGCACCATGTGGCACTGGGAACTCTCGAGCTCCGACGGAAAGCAGTCGCACTCCGCGCTGCCGTTGCGATCTGACGGATAGGGCGACGGGATTTTTTCGCGACGGGGGGGGTGCTTTATCAGTAGGTTGACTGGGAGTTACTTCATGGACACATAGTAATATATAGTAATATATCACTAATATCACTATATATCACTATAGTTGGTATGTATAGTAATATATCACTATAGTAATATATACCTACAATTCTTCCAATCCACTTTCAAGTGGGTCTCTTCCACAGATTAATTAGGTCTTCATTTTCTCTTGGCATGTCTCGGGACCAACCCTTGGCATTCAAGCCCTCTGAGCCCAGGTGTACTGGTGGGAATCGTTATTCGGATGTAGACAGACAAAAACGAAGAAAACCCGCTTCCAAGTGACTTATCCCAAGTTAGATGCATACGGAACTATGGCAAGTCTTGTGGGGTACATTAATTGTACATTTAAAAAATCATGTCAGCCACAAAATCCATCACCGCAAAACATGAGCCATGGCCCAACCTAGCATTACCTACCCTGCATAAAGGGTTGGGCCTGAGCTTCCCATGAAGGTCAAAGGACCTTCCAAAGTGATCTGACCTTAGCGTTACCCCGTGGAGCGAAGCCGCTGTCTGGCAAACACGGTTTGGATTTCTTCACGAGCTACGGGACATTTGGATTTACCACCACAAAATGGGGATTAAGCTAATCAACCATTTTATGGGGATATAGTATGATATAGAGTCTGATATAGTGTGATATAGTGGGGAATGTATATCATCACCATTCTTCCACAGAGGGTACTTGGATGCCTCATTTCCTTCCATCACCACTCCAAAACCTGACTTGGATGGCACGAAATCATCAAAAAGGATGGTTTCAGCGGAGCTCTTGCGGGTCAGGAGAGTCTCCTTGCCACCTTCGACGACCACACGGCTTGCTTCAGCCGGGAAAAACAGCATGGATTTCCTTCGCACATGGTTTCCCCTCGGCGTTGCTGCGCTGAGCACTCAGAAGGCTTGCGGAGATTGCGCATTGCCTTCCTTCAGTTATCACCCTTAACAGTTGTAAATAGACCTATAATTCCCATAACTCAGGTTATATATCATTGTAAGCCCATTTATAAGTGTTAAGGGCCATAGCTGTTGAGCATGTCCCAAGCTGCTTTTAGATAAGTTCCAATGGCAAGTTGTTCTATTCAGCTCGCAAGCATCGAGCCTAGACTGAAAATATGTGACATAAGACAACCCAGTACTAAAAACGGTGAGCCGTGTTTAACTTAATCCTGATACAACGGGTTCAACGGATATAGCCTAATCTGGTAACACCGAATCAATTATAGGGGGTCCCCCCACCCAAAACAAAACATACAATTCCAATTGCCAGTGGCAACCCCTTTGTATTGATAAACCTGAGCTTCAGCATCCCTCAAGTGACATTGGAATGCGTATGATCAAAAACGCCGCTGGTGATGCAACCAACGAATCATCAGGCACATGTTACAACCCAATGCTGGTTCACCGGGTATTCTGGGCACATTTTTTGTGGACAAAAAAGCAAAGCAATGATGTTCAGGCAGATGGCCCCTAAAAACCACCATATGCCGTGACCTCAACGAGTGAGGTTGCAACCATAAACTCCGAAATCCACGAATATCGACTCAGTCACTAATCAATAATGATGGAACCCCATGATATCTTCAAAATGGGTCCATATCCAATAGTATTATATCCAATTACATTCTCAATGAAATTGATCACTAGTCCCCCGTTACAATACCGTGTGCGGTACAACAGCATGCATCTATTATTGTTTGTCTGTAAGCTAAGTTGGTCAATAAGTAGGTTTCAATCAGGATTTAGGGTAGATATAGTAGAGTTGGTTGGGTTAAGTTTAAAAAATATAAACCACCTTGGCCTTAGCTAAGATCAGTTGATTTATGAACCCACCTAACTACAGTATACTATAGTTATTTCATGTTATTTCAACATACGCCCAACACTTAACCTCTGGTAAACTAGCATAACTATGGAAAATCACCCTTTTTTAATGGGAAAATCAACTATTTCAATGGCCATGTTCAATAGCTTTTTGTATGTTTAACAGAGGATAACCTAGTGAAGTAAAGCAAATGTAAAGACTCTGAGTCCCAAACATTGATGCACAGCGCACTGCATGAAGTTCCTCCGGTCCTGCGAATGAAACATGAAACAATCGTCGCACAAAATGCGCACCTTTGGGGATGAATTCCTATGTATCTATGTATGTATGTACAAATATATATATATATGTATATATATAAACAATATCGAATATATTGAATATATTAAATATATAAATGCTACAATGTGGGGCCCTCAAACGTTACAGTAGCAAAGTTATTTACGATAATTACAATTTCGCTGTGGTTTATATAATATCAATCAGCTGTATTAAAATTCCACTCGCTCCAAGAACTATTCTTAAGTTGGTTCAACTCCACTATACTTACAACACCTTTCAACTTATGTGGGAAAAACAATGTCATAAACCACCCATTTGAGAATGATAATCATAGCACCTATAAAAATGGTGATCTATGGTTTGTTGTAGATACAACTATACTGGTTGGTGGTGCAATAACCATGTTGAAACAATATGAAAGTCAATGGGAAGGATGACATCCCATATATTATGGAAAATAAAATTCATGTTTGAAACCACCAACCAGGTGTATATTTAGATCACATATGTTAATGCGATATTATAACATATATTGGACATATATATATATATTCAATATTTCACGATTTTAAGATGAGAATTATTTCTTACTCTTCATTATCTTAGATGGTTTGTTGTAGATACAACTACAAGGTGGTGCCCCAGTTCGTTAGCTAAGTTTGTGAACATAAGTCCAATAACTAGGGTTGATTAGGGGGTTATATCTATAGTTAATGGGGATTATAAACCAACAAACATAACTATGGGGGCACCACCTTATAAACCAGTGATTCTTGATGGTTTCTTCTTGTTTTACCCACATTACCCTCTGGTAAACTAACGTAACTATGGAAAATCATCATTCTTAATGGGTAAATCCACTATAAATCGCCATTTTCAATAGCTATGTTAGTTTACCAGAGGGTACCATATCACAACGGGGGAATCACCATCCATTCACCATACTGCCCCGGTGCCCGGCCTCGTGCACCAGGAAGTTGCAAATTCGCAGCTCGTCACGGGTCCAGCGCTCGCTGGCGGCCTAGCGATGCTGGCCAAAGACTGCGGCCTTACATGGCTTTTACCGACAAAAATGGTGGCATAATATATGGGATATCACTGGTATCCTAAAATGGAGGTACTGTACCATATAAGGACAGATTTTGCTGGGATATTCCCTTACATAGGCCTTAAATAGGTCTTATATATGGTAGGTACCTCCATTTTAGGATCCTCAAAATCCTATTGATAATATATAGTATTATATATAGTAATATAATGTTCCTGATTAGTTGTTTACCATCCGTTAAGACTGAAGGAGTAGTAGTTGGAGATGGAAATTGCAATCGAAAGTAGGCCTATTGATCCTATTGCAATCGTGAGTATCAATGGCTATGTGAGATTACCAAAGGGTGTTGTTGCCTATAGTTAGGAATCGAATTCGCATATTCCATGGAAAATTAGGCGGGTTAAACTGTTAAACCATGTTTTTTTTCATTGCTCACTTACGATTCCTCAGGTACTTATCCAACAAGTCCAGTTTCTGTAGCCATCAGACTTGGAAGCCAACTACCGAGTGGTTCTTAGCAGGTTTCACGACCAAGAAACGTCAGATCTTAAGCATGCTTAAGCTACAAACATCTGGGTAAATTATAATATTTCACTAACCTGAATAGTTCGGCCATTTGGGGATGATTTCCCTATTTTTTTTTTTTAACATGATTTCCAGGGTTCGGGAGACCAGTGAGGTCGCTATAATTTACCCTGAAACATGATGATACAACTACCATCAACTACCATCAACTACCTGGCTCTCCTGATGATGATTTCTGTGTGCTTTCCCCAGTTGGGGAAATCCACAACCGTCAACAGGCCGGACGCCAGAGCAACTCAGCCATAGAACTCTCTACACTCTTTCAGATGTGTAACAAGACATTGAGATCAATGAAATAATGCCAATTTTTTTCTTACGATTTTGGGCATAGATTGGAATAGATCCATTAAAAAAAATATATATATATATTAAAATACTCATTTTGGGCATTTCGATCAACATAAAAAGCAAGAATTTGGGGTCCCAGGTTTCGACCAACTACGTCCAACTCATCCCCGGCACCAGGAAGTCTTCGGCAATGTCTTCCTCAGATTCGCACACGTGGAGGATCAAACAAGATAGAATTGGGAATGAATTCAAACTTGGGATATGGAGGGTTCCATTATAAACCAAATCATCCATTTTAGATTGGGATTTTCCATTAAAATCCATCCAGCTATTGGGATAATCCACCATTTTAGGAAACCCCCTCTATACAAGGTGGTGCCCCATAGTTAGCTAAGTTGGTTAATAACTCCAATAACTATGGTTTATGGTAAATATATCTATACTATTCCTAGTGTTTATAAACCAACATATAACTGGGGGGGCACCACATTGTAGGAAACCCCTCTATATGGACTTGTCCAGAAATATTGTTGTTGGATTTACCCGAAATCACTTAAGTTTGACTGGGGAACAGGATGATCAGCGATTTTGGGGCAGCGTCCCTTTGTGCAGCTGCTTGCTGAGGGCTATCCAACTAGGCCCTCCCAAGGCACTGCAACATCCCATACCCGGCTTGGTAAACAAACAGAACTATGGAAAATTACCATTTTTTAAGAGGTAAATCCACTATTTCTATGGCAATTTTCAATTGCTATTTTAAATTACCAGAGGGTAGTCAACGTGCAAATCTTCTATCCTGGCACTTCAGGGCATGTGGTGAAGAGTTTTCTTGTAACCTGACAGCAAAGGATTTCAAAGTCAGTGCGAATGGCCTGGGATCAAACCTGGCGTAGAGGATCATCCCTTATAAAACAATGATTAACAAAAAACATCAAAAAACACACACTCAACATATAGTTTGAAACTACCAATGTCATGTTGCTGGGGAGATCCTACCAGGATACAGCCCCCGTTCCTTGTTGCGTTCAGTTGCCTTATTTCAGTGGCTGAACTCTATGGTTTATTGTAGGTATAACGAACTAGTATCCATAGGGTGAAACTAAACCAACATTCACATCACTGAAAGGCACTATCCTGCATGATATTTTAAGGTTTGTGGTGCAGAAAAAACCTGGCAAAACCATCGTTTGCACAAGACTTTCCAACAAACTTCCGTGCCTTTAAGGCCACGCGCCAAGCATCCACGTCGTTGAGGTTGTGTCCATCCGGAAACATCTGTGGCACCCCCACATCTAGGCGTGCCACTGTGCCGGTCCAGACGCCAAAGGCCACCACTAAGATAAGGAAGAAGAGAAAGCAGCAGCGCCTGAAACTTGGGGGGTCATTTTGGCCCAACTAACAGTTATTTTTATTGGCTTATAATGATATATAACCGACTAGTTATGGGAGTTACATTTCCATTTAATTATAACATTTTATCACGGTTGATGGCCAAAACTGTGGAGGGACAAAGTATCCATCCATTTTATGTGTCAGAGAAAGTGTGACAGTGTGAGAATTAATGTGGGAACATCATGCCGAATATTTTTCAGAACAACAATATAGCAGTCCCAAAAAGATAGACAAGTCAAATCCTACCGAAACGGTGATGATTTACTTTTCTATCGTTTGGGAGTGTATTATAACATAAACCCCAACCGCTTGCGGGCTGGTTCTCCATTATTCACTCCTGAAAGCCATGAGAAAATAGTCGAAACCACCGCCGAGAAAAGAGAACAATCCTTTTGCTTCTCACCCAAGAAGACATGGCTATATCTTAGAACCCCCACCCAAAACATCATGTATTTGACATGGCTACATGCTTGACTTCGAAGGAAGCAACCCTTTGCCGCCCTGTTTCCCAAGTATGTTGGCGCCACATCATGTCATGGTGGCCATGTTGACTCTCCCAGGCCCTGGGGCTACACCCATGGCTAGATATGGAACCTCAGAAGCCTCGCCTGTATGCCAGAATCAATCGCTCACAAAGCCCTTTACCTTGGCAACTTGGGATTGAGTGGCCCGAGTTAACAACAGATATGGAAAGATGTGGTGAAAAGGATTGGGCATACCCAAAACATATTGGATGTTCATATCGCGACCTAAACCGGTGGATAGAACATTTAAGCAGCAAATCTGCTTTGAAATGGAACTTATCAAAGTAGGTACCCTCTGGTAATTTACCATAACTATGGAAAATCACCATTTTTAATGGGTAAATCAACTGTTTCTATGGCCATGTTCAATAGCAAACTATAAGTTTACCAGAGGGTAAACCATTAACCTTATGAAATTTGGATGTTGGAGGTTTAGAACCTTGAAGGGTGTGCCAAACCGAAATCGCCCCAAGCGTCTATCATACTAAAACCATCCCTATTTCACGCAATTTCACCTTTTGGCTACTGAAACCCTTTAAAAAGATAAAACCCACAATGTTGGAATTCGATAAACATGGTTTGGCCATTTTGCGTTGCATGTCAGACTTCGCGGGTAAAGAGCCAAGTCTTTCTTGCAAAGAATATGTTGCATGTTGCATTTCTAGCCTCAGGTACCCCACAGAAAAACCTTTTGCATGAACAGGATACAATGATACACAAACGCATCGCATGTTTTCACCATGTAGTTATGTCCCGTGCGAAATTTCATGGCTGCTCTTGAATAGCTGCCGCAAGCGCACACAAAAAAATACCCCTGATTAGTTTGTTCCCCCAACAAATTAGCCATAGCGTAGCCAATGTCCAAGCATCAATAACCAAATTTCATCTAGTTTGCCATGGTCAAGTGTCATTCTTTTCTGACCTTAGGACCTTAAGTCACAATTTTGCTTTGTGAACCCCCCACATAACTCTTTTTCACCGGCTGTCAAATTTCATTTTTTCTGAGTCAACCCCCCATGTTGATTCTTTTAACCTCATACCTTATTTAACATAACTATAGAAAATCACCGTTTTTAATAGGTAAATTAACTATAAATGAGCATTTTCCATAGCAAACTGTTAGTTTACCAGAGGGTACCGCCAGTAAAACCAAATATATCGCAAGGTGAATCCGCATCGTTTGTGGTTGAATCCCCACCCTTCCAATGTGATATGCTCTGTTACATAATCCTACATAACTGTTACATAGGCCCAAATAATTATCTCTATGTTTAATGGTTAAAGGTTAATGGTTAATGGTTAATGGTTAATAATTATCCCAAATAATTATCCCTATGTTTAATGGTTTACCCTCTGCTAAATCAACAGTGTGCTTTTGAACATGGCCCATTTATAGTTGATTTACCCGTTAAAAATGATGATGTTCCATAGTTATGTTAAATTACCAGAGGGTACTAAGTTTCAAATAACAGCCTGGTGCGCTAAGAATAAGAATATCCCTTAAGCTTGCCATGGTCAACCCCATTGCTAACAACTATCTACCCAGTTTACCTTCTTTTGGTAAATCACCCACTGCATGAAACTCTAATTCGATAATTGTTATGTCAACTACATCATCATTACATTCGTGAAATCCCCATTGCATTATATCTCATCCCTCCATGGTTATGAAACTTTATAATTTGCATTTATTATCACCATTATCTCCCCATGGTTCTTGGCTGCATCCTTTACCGCAGTATTTATGGCCATAGAAACCCATATGTTGATATGTTTTGTTGGCTAAGCATCCTTTTCGCCAGTTCAATCTCTGTCTATCCTAACTCAAGTCATATCTCGAGTTATGTTTTCCCTGTTCTACATGCTGTTTTGCGTGGTTCATATTATTCGTGGTGTAAATCCACATTTTGCTGTGTGAAACCTTATGGCATCCATGAAGAAGTTCTTGGGGCGGACCACAGTCCAAACTCCTCCCTTTGCTTCATCCCCTTGACTGTAACTCTGCTGCCTTGGGTGGTGGCACCACCCCTTTGATCATGTTGGTTGATTGGATGTTGGTAAAGCTGGCGATGATCGGATCACACCCCATGACCTTGACATGCCTTGACCATTGGGGTGCACTTTGCTTCTTCGAAAAATTGGACCAATGGTATCCTCTGGTAAACCAACAGTTTGCTATTGAAAATGGCCATAGAAATAGTGAGTTTACCCATTCAAAATGGTGATTTTCCATAGTTTACCCATTAAAAATGGTGATGTTCCATAGTTTTCCCATTGAAAATGGTGGATCTTTCCAGTTTGTTCTGTAAACGTTTACCAGGCCGGCTATGTCAGAAATCTTTGGGCCGCTGGGTGGATCTCTACATCGCATATGCGAACCATGGTGCTGGAATATGCACACCTGTCCATTGGCCCTTGTCCAAAATCACCCAGTTTGTGACGGTGAATATACCAGCACCATGGTTCGCATATGGGAATCATTCTGGTGACGTCGCGCTTTTGTGCCCCCCTCAACCGGTCGTTAAAAAGAACATCCAGATATGGTGATAATCGTTGTCACATTCTTTCCATGTACTTCCCCATGATATCCCATTGACCCATTGATGCAATATGCTTATATAAATAATGTTAAAACACCATTATTACACCAATATGAATTTCCCATATGGTTTGATCCCCCCTCATCTTCGCTACGAAGTTGCTTGGTTATACGTTTTATAGTTCTATCCCAAGATATCTATCCCCATTTACATCTATACAGGTATGGCCGAAATAACGGTTAGTTCTATGTTGTTTATAATGATCTATAACCTTAGTTATAGGAGTTAAATGAAATTCTTAGCTGGTGAACGTAGATAATCCCATTGATACCATCCAAGACTAAAGGATTAGTTTCTCCCCATCTAAGATTGACCTAGTAACCATTAATGGCCGTACAATGTGGTGCCCCCAATTATAAGTTGGTTTATACACCCTAGTAAGTATAGATATATCTACCATAAACCATAGTGAACTTGGAGTTATGTTCACCAACTGAACGCGATTCTGAACTGGGGCACCACCGGTAGTAACTGTAGGCCCAACGTTTCACCGGTGTCTCCCGGAACTCCCGGTGACCACGTCACTGCTCGGTGGCCGACAGCGGCAGAGCCGCCGAACGCCGCCGGCGCAGGCTTCGGCGCAGCGCTTGGAGCAGCGCAGGGAGGTGAGGCAGTCGTTGAGGATCAAAAGAGCCGGGAGGACCAGCAACAAATAGAGGTACCTACAAGGGTGCCCCAGTTCGTTAGCTAAGTTGGTTAATAACTCCAATAACTACGGTTTATGGTAAATATATCTATACTTACTATGGTTTATAAACCAACATATAACTGGGAGGCAACACATTGTAGCAACAGGAAGATTATCATGGTGAACTCTGGGGTTTATGGTGGTTATAACTATCTGGTTGGTGGTATACCTACCCTCTGAAAAATATGAAAGTCGGTTGGGATGATGACATTCCCAATATATGGAAAAAAATGTTCCAAACCACCAATCAGACTATAATCAGATGGGTTTATTTTAAAAAAAAACTATGACTAGCACTTTTAGGGTCCCATCATCATGCCGTTCTAGCAGGTATTATTCCCGTTCAAGTCAAAATTGGCTAATAAACCATTCATGTTAGGAATGGCCAACATTGGCTAACCATAGATGTTCCTGTCAAAAAGAAAAAGGCAGTAGAATGCAATAGAATCTTGTATTCCTCCTATGTTCAAACAACTGCACATGATTTATGCCTGAAGGGTCAAGCAAGGAAACCTTGGCTGGTTAACTTCTCGACAAACGGATTCAATAACTCTCCTCAGAATGGCTGGTGATTTCCATTGAAAAAAAAATCCAAACCAGGCATAGAAAGCCCAAATAAAAGTACCACAACCAGGCAACTGAGGGCATATTTTTTTTGTCAGTGCGAGATAATTCCCGGATGCCTCCGGCTCGTTATCTATAACTATAGGTCGTCTGGGAGTTTTTTCGGACAGCAGAGAAACCCGCCGAAAATAGGAATGTTGCCGCCGCGACACGCTCCCAAAATGCACATCCTTAGTCCCAGACATAGTGCTGGGGCGTCAATGAAAAAAAAAGGGCCAAACATGCATCATCTACCATGATTAAGCAATGGTTACCAATGGTTACCAATGGTTAACAATGGTTAATAATGGTTAATAACGGTTAATAATGGTTGTGATTAAGTAGTAGAGGCGTGCCCTTCCGGCGGGCCATTGTATTTGCAGGGAAACTTGATGACTTGAAGCTTGATCATGCCAAAGCAACGACCAAAAAATAAGGGTAGGAAATTGTTTGGGGATTTTTTTTTTTTTGTTTGGGGATTTTTTTTTGGATTTCCGGTTCTCACCATTTTCCATGCTATATGCAGCATTTTGGAGCTGGAAACTGCCATTTCCACGGTATGTGCAACGGTTTTGAGTTCGAACCTCTCATTTTCCATTGTATTTTCCACGGTATTTGCAACAGTATGAGCATGTTCTG
>Ga0126342_10012305_pt1 | contig 15261 bp, 18 predicted proteins | sample Cyp1metagenome_FD_92528 | JGI IMG/M metagenome (GOLD analysis project Ga0126342, IMG submission 92528) | Coral microbial communities from Lord Howe Island, Old Settlement Bay, Australia - Cyphastrea 1 metagenome | ecosystem: Host-associated > Invertebrates > Cnidaria > Coral ...
GGAAAAGTGAAAATTCCCTAGCTTGGGGAGCCCCCACGGGGGGGAAAAGTGAAAATTCCCTAGCTTGGGGAGCCCCCACGGGGGGGAAAAGTGAAAATTCCCTAGGTTGGGGAGCCCCCACGGGGGGGAAAAGTGAAAATTCCCTAGCTTGGGGAGCCCCCACAGGGGGGGAAAGTGAAAATTCCCTAGCTTGGGGAGCCCCCACGGGGGGAAACCACCCTTAGCCCCTCTCACGGACCGAAATAAACCTGCGGTGTGGGCGGCCACCCCACGCGAAGCGGGGTGAATATAATCATACCAAAATGAAACATGTTCCGCAAGCTGCCAAGTTGCTGCTGTAGAGATCATAAGTGAGAATCCTCTTCTCCCAGGATGCATAATGATCCTGATGGCACAAGCAATCGAAGAATCGCTTGGAGCATGTCAGATCGGATCTGAATTCAATTTGATTGTATAATCTTGTGTAATCTTGTATATTGTACATTGTTACAGACTCCAAATTGCCTTTTAATTTTGCCTTTCAGGAAAAAGGCGACTTTGCCTGGTAAAAGGCGCCTTCAGATGCTTCCCTGCGTTTTTGCACCCGTGCCGCAAATTCTGGTTTGCAGGTTGTTTTGAAATAGTTAGTCGGTCATGTTTCCAGGCGGTGTAATTGCCCATAATTCCGGCATAATTTCGAGTGGGTATCTTTTCTGTATTTTGTTGTTTCAACATATCTGTAGAAAGTTTCCGGCGTAAACCCAACAAAGTTTTGCCTCCGGCAAAAAAAAAATGCCGAAAGAGTTTCTAGGTGTGTGTATATAAATATATAATAATATATATGTCAAATATGTGGCCGTTGGATGCCGTTGATGTCTTTGTAGGTTCGCAGGGTCTTGCATCCGCACCCGGCCTGGCTTGGGCTGAAGGGCTCTGGAGGGAAGATGTTCGGGTGCCTGGCAAAACAAACCATCAGGTTGCGTCGACATGTGTCCTCCCCAATCTTCGTGTTTGCCACATATTCCTTCAGAACGCTTCACAACAGAGTGTCTTAAGGTGTAGAGTTGCCCAAAAATGGTGCCCTTAAATATGTCCAGATACTCGTCTTTGTATCGATGGTTGGAGAGGGTCAGCGGCAACCGTGGCTTCAGACCTCAGTGCCAATGTGCCACTGTGGGTGCCACAGCTCAGAAGATGCAATGGATGCAGTGGATGCAAATATTCAGTGCTTATCAGTGCATCCGCCGTAGGTCACTTGCGTTCACTCTGAGTTTGTGGAATTGGAGAACGCTTGATGTTTTTCATGAACACTTGAGAACTCGATGCAAGATGAACATCAGAAATACTCACTGGATATCTCATACATTCTATCACACTCGTGTCTTTCACATGATATGAGATTTGTTTATCATTGAACATTTGAAATATTCAAATATATTGCAATATATTGAACGTATGGATGTATTACATAATATTACAAATTTACAGTTGTTTATACAGTTACATGTTGTCAGTAAAATTCAATAAGTTTTGTCAATACATTAAATGTATGTAAATGTATTATGAATATGTAAGAAATTATATATAAATTGGATGTAGAAACTCTGTGACTCATCCAATTCTCACGGTCAGCTCAGAGTGATCCAAGTTGCGCAGACGCCGTCGGCCCAGCATGGATGGAGGAGGCGGCGGTGGCAACGACGGACACCACGCGTACCGCTCCTTACGACATCGACGAACGACGTGGTGAGAGAAATGTGGCATGGAAGGCATGGAGTGGTCTGCCAATCCTATCCACATCGATACAGATCGATACAGACCGATAGAAAAATAATTATAATATATATATATATATATATATTATGTATATATATTATATATATATGTATGTATATGTATATATGTGTATTGTATATGATTGTATATGTATATTGTATGTAATCAATATATACATCAATATACATCATTGGTGCAACTGAAGCCAAGAACACCATCAGAACATGGAGCCTATTGGAGCCTCTAATTGTGCATCATGACTGCTGAGTTGCTGCATCGGGGATGAAGTACATGCTTCCACCAGTCTCCAGGCTCCACTCTGGATAAGGATTGTCCCAAAGATTGGGCATCTTCTTCTCCTGAGCTCGCAGCCACGTTTCCACACACAAACATCATAGATTTCATCATAGATTTCATCATATTTCATCATACTATATATATATAGTAGACATAATAGGATATAGTGGATATAGATGGATATAGTAGGTTTCACGGGATTCAGCAGCCACCCACTTGCGGAGTTTACTCGTCACTCTAATCATACTATTCAGACATCCATTCTTTACTCGACAGATCTCGACAGAATACATCGAAAAGTGTAGCAGTGTAGCCACAGTGTCTCAAATCTTCAGTTTCTAAACTGTGGCCACAGCATTGCAGCACCTCTGAACTGCGCCGCGCGGCAGACTGGATGCCTTGACGTGCATCCAATGTCCCGGCTGGATCCTTCTGAGCGATCCCCTGCCGATGAATATGCAGCGGTCGCTGGGAAGCAGCACAAGTTTCATCTGGCGCCTGAAAGATCCTGAAAGTTTCCATGGCACAAACTGCGACCAATTCCCAATGAGCAAAAGCAAAGTCATCAGCCCATGCCAATTTGTCAGCCCCGCTCTGTTCCGTGAAGCCACTGCCTTCGGGGCGTCGTCCAACTTGCCAGCTTTTTTCAGCTCGACCTTCAACGTCTCCATTTCATCTGAAAAGTCCAACCTTGTCGAAACAAGATCATAAAACATATTAAAACATTATATATATATATATATATTCATTACAAACCAACAATGAATTTCTGAATCACTGTCAACCAGGCATTTGCTTCGGATATTGGGAAATGCTTTCGTCTGCTGCAAAACTTGGAGAGTTTGGGCCAGGACTTCTCCCCAAATTTCCAGGAGCCCAGACGGTGTAGTCGTACCTGACGAACCCTCGTCTCTGGGGGTGTCATCATGGACAGGGAGGATTGGCTCATCATCTTGTAGAACCTTAGAGGCCAAGTGCCTTTGACTGAGGCTCCTGACCCCTCTGGTGCCATTTTGGTAGAAGGCTGGTCGCAAAGACTCATGTGCCTTCCCTGAAAATGGTTTGCACCTCCGGAACAGTAGGATAGATGAAGACATCCTCCTTCTCTTCGTCGCCTAAGCCGTCTCCACATCAGCTTCGTTAAACGGCGTTGATATACAGATGAAATCTGATGATGTACAATAACATCTCTAGTGTATCAGCTCTGCTCAGAGGGAAAAGGCCAAGGGGCGATGCGGAACAACCACCACGAAATCAACGTCAATCTTCATCTGTCCATCATAGGCAGTCAAGGGCCCGTAGTCTTCCTGACCAGTTGAATGGTTCCACAACTCAAAGTGTGTGCAAACCCAAAATGTCCAAGGCATGGTAGTCACAAAGTCCAATAGAAATCGCCTATCACTGAGTTTCGAGGCCTTGTGTCTTGACCTTACATCTAACGTGCAACATGACAATCATGACATATGTAAAGTCGTATGATGTGGCATCTCATCTGCGCCTCACCCTCAGAGTCATCTCCCTCTGAATCGGTAGTTCCTTCCTCGAAGGGATGAAGACGGATGAAGAGACCATCGCAACTCGAAATGCTTTGAACATGTTCAGCGGCATGTCCTAGCAGGTCCTAACATGTCGCAGAAGCTGACAGTCGCCCTGTGCTCAGTACATTTGAGATATGTTGAGAAATTGTTGATATTTCGAGATGCCCGTGCTGCTTGAAACATCTTGAAACTTAGACCATCTGCCAAGCGATGCCGAGCGGCTGAGCGCTTCTCTGCCTCCCAGAGACCCATCAGTTTGCGGAAGGCTTGGCGTGCAGCACCTTCAGCGCGCTCCATCTCTTCACCCTTCGAGAGGAAGTGGCACGTCCAAGGCTCAAGCGGTTTCAAAAAATAGTTGGCAAAAGATAGTTGTTTTTTGTTTATTTATTTATGTATTTGTGTATTTATTTATTTATTTACAGTATGTATTTCTATTTGTTTACATATAATATATTGCACATATCATATAAATATCATGTCGTATTGAAATGTCTATATAAATATATAGATTAAATTTCAAAAAAAACTGGCAAACTTGTACCATTTTACTACATGGCATCAATGTATTACATCAAAATCATGACACGTCCGTGGCAAGGTGACGGCCTCAGCTGCCTTACGGTCCGCTTCGTCCTTTTTGTACTTTGCCCTGCACATCAAAATCAAAGTCACAGCGGAACTGGGGTGTCTGTGTCCAATCCCAAACAGCACAAATCTCTGGGGAAATCAACCTGTTTGAAAACGAAACCAATGCTTTGCTATCAATGCTATCATGAACTGTCGCAAACTATGATGAACTTTAGAATCTCTAGGCAATACTGTTGTTTATTGTGGGAATGCACGAGCAAAGCAGAGTTGTCTCGCCATTCTAAATGTGATTGCATTGCTGTGAAAGCATACAGGTGTATACAATTGTATACAGGTGTATAAGTGGCGCCTCATCAATAGCTGGAAGTACTGCTCAGATCGTTTCATCCTCTTGCCATCTTCGTCCAAGCCCTTTGCCAATCCTTTGAAGTTCCGAAAGCGTCCTTGGAAGACACCGGCACGACGGCACGACGCCGTCGCGACGCAGTTCCAGTGTCTTTTCAGCCAAGGTTCCACCCGTCCCAGTCATGGATGCCACGGACATAGATTCTCCAAGGCCTGACGACATGGCTCAACATGGCTCGACATCACTGAAGCTGTGGAACAAATGCATCCTCCAATATGAGTATCAACTCAATTCGTGCGTGCCCCTGAAGATAACATAAAATCATGTCAGTAGATCTCTTAGGTTGTGAAGGTTTCACAAGCAAAGAAGTAAAGAAGTATACAAAGTGTATACAAGTTGATTGTTGCATTCTGTTGCATTCTGTTGCATGTCTAAGTCACTGGTGGGTGATTGGCTCGGCGATGCCAGCGATGGGAGCGATGCTGTACTTTGGCTCGCCCGACCTGGCCACAGCCAAAAAGATGTGGCTCCCACCAGCAAACGTCACCAAAATCCAAAAATGCAAACAGGACCCCACTGCAGCATGGCAAATAGAACATGTTCTGTGGCAGCAAGAATTAACTGACTAACTCACTGCCAAATGAACAGCAAAGAAGCCCATGCAATTCTGTCCGACGGCAACAGAGCCAGCAACACGGGCCATTTTGTCCTTGATGGACGGCAGCCTCAGCATACAAGTTGCAGCGATCAAAATGTGATCCAACCTCAAAGCCCAAGCCTAAGAGCAGCTTGATATTTATGATAATAGCATATAATTGCTTTCTTTTTAAGGAAATCAAGTGCACATCTCTCTGTACCAAAAAGTTTACATGACTGGCATTAAGACACCATATCAATCCATATCACATTGAAACCTTGGAGGCCTCCTTTCCAGAAAACTTCTGCCAAGACACGTCCCCTCTGACAATTTGAAGCTGGCCCAACCACTCTTCGCTACAACGGAAGACCTGGGCAAACATTGAATGTCAATATGGCTCACCTGTGAAACAAATTCTTGGAATCTATAGGACATTTGAATAGGACATTTGAATACATGTTCAATGATGTTCAATGTGCCATGTCAACTGTCCATTACACATGAAAAGGATTGAAAGTCTGGATGTCTGGGGCAGCAGCATCAGCTTCGCGGAGTCCCAAACTTTGGCATTCGGCTCAGGATCTTCCAGCTTCAAAGACCTCCAAGCAACGCTGGATCGCTGGAATCGGTGGAATCGCTGGGCAGAAAAAAGTTCTGAGGTGCACACTTGATCATTGGTTCAGATGCATATCCTCAACTGAAAGAAGTCTTTGACGTCGAATTTCTATGAACTTCTCAAGAAAGCGATGTCCCTTAGGCTTTCTGTCCACCACTCCTGGTTCAACAGAAAAAAGAGAGTTTACCCTCCGATTGAAAAATAAGAAATTAGCAATATTAAGTATGTCTTGTCTGTATTTTTTTCTTTCCTAAGACTCGAAGTTTGTGGCAGCTCTCTTTGGCTCAAGATTCGTAGCTTGAAGAGCGACTTCTCCACCAGTTTCTCCCCATCAATGCGCTCCTTAACACCGAGGATGCAATGCTACGGCAGCTACGGCAGCTACGAGTCCAAGACGATTATCCAATTGGACCTCTCAATGACTTGGCCATATATCAGTATATCTATATTGTACTGCATAATATATATATACATAATTATATTACAAATGATCATTCATGATCTTGATTACTGGGTTTATGATGTTTATGCTGCACATTCTTGAAATTATCAGGATCGGAGACATGTGCGAACCAGGGACGAAGTCGATGGGCGGCCGCTCCTGCCAATGAGTCCAATTCTACACCCACAGTCACAATCCCGAAACTGCAATGAACTCTTGCTGTGCTGTTGCATTGAGTTGGTAACTATATCCAGGATATGATACTATATGTATCTCTTGCAATTGGGGCTGGTTTTCTTCTACTCTGCATGACACTCTTTTTGGCTCCATGAAACGCAGAAATTCAGACACAAAGCTTCAGAAGACATCATTGCAAACAGTTTCAATCTCTCAAACGTCTGTCAAAAAGACATATCAATCATATGCATCACTTTCAATATTGATTATCATTGAATATCATTGATCTATCATGACCTACAAGTATCATTGCTTTCCACATTTTTCCACATGTTTCCACGTTTTCATCCGTTTTCATCCGTTTCCCTCTCCGGCTCTTCAGACTTGCTCATCTTGCCCCCGAGGCCAGGCATGGCTTTGGGCGCCATGTTGAGCAGTGTCACATTTCCGGGTGACAGGAGTGACAAAATGTGACAAGTATCAAACAAGTATCAAACAAGTATCAAACAAGTATCAAATATCTCTAAATTTACCAAAGTTCAAGTGATTCAAGTGATAAGAAAAGGTTGTTGCATGGCAGCATCGGTCCAATGCATCAAATCCGGTGTCTGGCTGTACTGAATTCCGCGCAACGTGATCTGTTTGCTGCTGTAATATGGTGCGACAGCCCGCAGCCATTTGTAACTGAACTTCTGTTTTCTTGGTCGCATGGCATGGTACTGAGCATAGTACAGCATGTTCATGTTCTTTGTTCATGGTCATTCTACACCTTTCGTGCCTAAAGGCACCTGACATCACAAACGAACGCAGGTGAGAACTGACGAACTGCTCCTTCTCAAATCGTTGATGACTGAGCCATAACGAAGCCCGCGAAGCCCGTGCCTTCGCGATATGGCACATCAGGTCCTGCAACAACGTGCAGCTGCCCACTTTCCCGGACTCAGAGCAGTTCAGGTGATAAATTGACTGCTGGCATTGCTGGCATTGCTGGCATCACGGGAAAAGCCACACCATTCACTGACTTGAAGCCCACTCTGAAACGTATCAAGAGGCGTTTGAAGCTGGTTTATCCCGGCCTGCAAGCGCTCCTTCTCGACAAGGAGCCGCTTCCCGCCTGCGATGTCAAAACAGCAAGTCTACTGAGTCTACGCACGACGAGTCCAAACCCTGCCTGAACAGCTCTTGGGGTGCACATAGCAGCACTGGCAACTTCCATAATGGTCCATCCAGCATCACCTAGAGGAGCCCATGAATGCCCATGAGACAATGGAGAGATATGGAGAGAACTGCGCAGCAAAATCAGCAAAGACAAAAGATATCAAAAGATGCTGACACCTTTGGTATCTTTTGGTCGTCATTTTGTCTTTGAATTTGCATGAATTTACACCATAGATTTTGCACTCATCACGACTTCTTTGCCTCCCCAAGCCACGTGGAAGCAGAGCCCTCAGCTGCCTTGAAGGGTTTGTTAGTTGATGTTTGCTGCCATCATCCATCGTGAAATTTCAAAAAGCACCAGAAAAGTCCTGAAAGAAAGACAACTTTCTCATACTTTCTCCACATTGGTTGGCGTTCTGTATGTATTCATATTCACTTCCCTACTCTCCTAAACGAGAGTGTACGTGAAATATCGAGTCCCTTCCTCTCGAAAGTGAACCTTTTGCAACTTCAACGGAGAACTACGCCTCACCTGCCAGCAGACGCTGTCAAGGCTGCTCGACTTCCTGGCGATTTTTTTTCCGAAGATTTTCGACCTGTGGCATATTGAAGCCTTCAGAACTTCAGAACAAGGACAAAATATGACGAGGAAACATAGGAAACAACGTGTTTTTTTTGTTTTTTACACGTGAACAACATCATGGTGATTCTGCAAGTCAACAAACATCAACAGAATATGCATAACGGCACGACGAGGAGAAAACAGGGGGACAAACTGCAGCTGTGAAGGTTTCACATCTCAGAGCCTGGCCTGTCCTCGGTACCTGCCATATGCCACAATCAGCAACCGAAAGCAACGCCCCAAGGTTTTCTACTGGTTCCAATGTTATCATTATGTTATCCAATGTTGTGTTTTTTGTGCAGCACCCCTGTTTTGATTGTTTTGCAGTGCTGATTCTTTTCTGAAATTGTGTGCTGCTTCTGCAGTTAATAATTTTCTGATGTCAAATTTTGGTGAGTTTCGTGGCTCCCACGTGGCATGAAGTCAAAATGAGCCTAGTGGCAGTATCAAAGCAAAGGAGCAGAAAAGCGATGAAACTTCTTATGTTTGGTGCACCTGCAAGCTTGCGGCTATGCGCGAAAACTCCTGAGGTAATGTCCCAAGTCCAAACCTGAGGGTCAAGCCATTGCACAAATATGGACATCGTAGGTCTATGAGGAACTTTAACATCTTCTCCATGCTTCTCCATGCTTCCCCATGTTTCCTGTGTTGGGATCGAGCTCTGGGCCTTCTGTGGATTCATGGCGGAGATCCATCCTCCTCGCTTCACAGCTCTCGAGTCCTGTCGAGTCCTGTCGAGTCCTGCCACAGCTGAGCAGCTGAGGCAGTAGCCCACTGGATCATAGATGAAGCGCAAAGGCCTCGAGGCTGTGTTTTGACACACCTGATGCAACACCTGATGTAACACATTGTGACACCTAGCAATACCCGACCATACCTGAGCAGTTTTATCAGTTTCTCTCAGTTTCTCTACCTATCTACATCTATCTACAGTATGTGTTCCTTGTCTGGGCTTCAGACTGGTCAATCCACAAGTCCGGCATCTGCGCTTGAATCGTGCACAGAGCCTGGAGCACTGGAAGTCTGCCAGACTGCAAGAGCGATGAATCCAATGATCCGATGATCAAAGTCGCGATGGGCAGTGGATGGTGGTGGATGGTGGTGGATGGTGGCGGTGCCACATCCAAAGTTGGATAAGTTGATGGTTCTTTCCGAAACATCAAGTGATTCAAGTGCATCAAGTGACAAAGTCTCATGGATCGACAATTCACATCGAGTCACATCGAGTCACATATTTCTTCGGCCTCGCCCTTGGAGAGATCCACCAGGCGACACTTTCCCATCTCATCCAGAGCTGCTAGCAGCGATGCCTGCGGTTTCGGCTATGATTTCCTTGATCCCCATGAATTCCCATGGATTCCTTCAACTTTGCTGAGGGTCAAGGGGGCAATCTCAATTCGATGTCGGGATTCAATCGTGCCTCGGGGACAAGAGAATCGTCAGTGCTGGGCCGTATCCAAACCTAAGGTCCGAAGCACTCAGGTTTTCCAGCATTTGCATTTTCGAACCAAAGGGTTTTCAAACATCCTGCTTTGAAGTAGATTAAGTTTAATCATGTTTAATCAATGAAAATGAATGAAAATGAATGAAAATGAATGAACGATTCACAAAAATTGCGCAGCTCTCACAGCTTTGCAAACAAATCTGGGCAGGGGAGCCCTCGCAAGGTGAAGAACTCCAGCAGCATGCGCTGGTGAGGAACTGGCAATAGGAAGAGTCACTAGCGCAGCCAACAAATGATCTCAGATTGATCTAGGTGTTGGGAAAATTATTTAATATGACTTAATCAATCTGATTTAATATGATTTAATGAGATCTCATGATATTTAATTTATTTAGTATGATGGCATCTTGATGTTTCCTTGCCACAGCACCAGGGAAGGCCTTCCAAGCAGCTTCCAATCAGAAGTGCTCCACCTGGCTCCAAAAGGTGACTTCGCACATTGCACATCCGTGTCCATCCATCTCAAATTTCACCCAATAGGGACTTTGTACCACAGCCATTCTCACAGCTCAGCAACAAAGATTCTCGAACAAACAGCATTCTTGCGTCAAGGCAGCTGGTTTCAATTCGCGCCAGACGCACCAAGCTAACATTCCTCTAGAGCCGCTCACTGCGATCATGGAGGAAAGGCCCAGCCTTGTGCTGGCCCCAAAAAAGTACGGCCCAGAGGGAAACTTCACTGCTTCACATATGCTTCACAGAATATGCTTCACATAATTGCAAAGTTCAAGAAATTTCAAGAGCATTGGAAGATCAGAGGAGAGATGCCCTGTTTTTGAAATGGCCCGGAACCCTCGTCGAAACTTCGACACTTCAACATCCATCTGGTCATTCACCAAAGTTGAAGTCTTGACAACTGTTCTGTGGCAGCCCGGCGCACATCTGGCAGTTCCAAAGCCTTCAGGCAGAGCTAGTCGAACCTCGGCAGCTCGTTTTCAACATCCATTGATCAGAAGACCAAAGCAGCGCCCTGCCGCCCTGCCGCCCTGCCTCCTGAGGGACCTCCTTGCCTCGGATGTCACTTTCGAGCTGTACAGGCTGTAGATGTCAAATCAGCACGACGATCGCTGCAGTTCTTCAGCCCAGAACCAGAATCCAGCACGAGTGGCAGCGCCAACACCTGAGCTTTGCTGTAGTTGGGACATGCATGGAAATGCACTATATTTTTCCACCAACAGTGTTTTTTATGCTTGTCGATGCCTGGAAAACTTCTAACTTTTAAATGCAGCGCATGTAGATACCGCACCTCAGGCCCAGCAAAGGACATCAGCCATAGAGGTCCATTAGTTCCTGGGACCTCGATCGTCGGTTCCAAAGATACATAAAGATACCGCCAACATCAGAGTTTCCTTATGAAAATGTTGAATGGTGTTGAGACTGAGAAGACTTGAGCCAATGCTTTTGAATTTGCTCTTTGTTTTTGGTTCTTGACAGCCCGCAGTGGTCTCTTGAAGAGATATATAGCTTCTACAGCCTGCTGGACGCATGGCCTTTCTGAGTGACCCAACCACAGCGCTAAGAGTCAGTCGAGAGCCCCGTTGAGCTGCGACAACAGAAGGCCACAATGCCCCCAGCTCTACGCACCTGGTCAAGATCTGCAAAAAGATTACAGAGCAATGCTGGAAGCTATGCAAAGAACATGCAAAGAACATGCTAAAAATAGGAAAGCCTTAACTTGCTACCGGCAGCTACCTATCTTCCATCCTAGAAGCCCGTGGACGGATCGCTGCAATCACATATGGTCTCTGTCTCTGGCCTTCTCCAGGTACAGAGATCACTGTCGAGACAAAGGTGCAATGCCTCAGATATCAAGGGCGCAACACGGCGCAATGCGGCGCAAAGCGACAACCCATGGGACCCAGTAGTGCTTCACTATGTGACACCAGATGGTCCGGGCAATCATCGATGTCACTCGAAACATCCCTGTTTCAAAGTCAAAGAAGTTTGAAGCCTGGAATTCATCAATGGTTGCTTCTTCTACCGCAACAGATATGTTGATATATTCAATTCGATTTCAAATGTGTCTGTTCATCCAGTGCTGGGGGCCAAGCTCCACCCTGCGCTACAACGGCATAGAATCTTCCGTCAAGACGCCATGCACACAGTGTCTCACTCACCTCACTGCAAGATGTGGACAGCTTGATAGGATGTTACATGATGTTACTGATTGTTGCAGTATGCTATGTATGCTGAAGAAACGGTTGGCTTCTGTTGAAAGTTTAAAGGCTTCACAAGTTCCTCACACCATGCAGCGAACTTGGCAGCAGTTTTGTCAACTTTGCGAACTTTGTCGTTTTGCTCGTTTTGCTGCGAAAATTTGCTGTGCACTTTGCCCTTCTCTCAGGCAGCGCTCTCACAACGCGGCACTGCAAGGGGCACCAGCCATCGCCAGGATGGAGCACAGCCCATCACCTCCTTCGCAGCATTTTGCATGCGTCAATGTGCGTCAATGTGCACGGTGGAAATGCCAGCTGGATCCGATATTCACAGCAGTCCAAGCAAATGGCTGCGCTGTGTTCCAGGCTCCTGCAAAGTGGCTCGAAATGCTCGAGCTTCACCAACCGTACCTCCAAAAAAGCTCGAACGGCATGTGAGCCACGCAATGGAGAATCAGAGTGTCAAACTGCAATGCGACAGCAAGTCGTGAGTGAAAAGAAACTCGAATCTGCTTGGCTCAGAACAGTTGCCGGACATTGCCGGATGCTAAAATCAAACATCCCCACGGCTAGCCTTGCAGTTGCTCAATGAAGGTCTGATTCTTCTTCAAGGAATGATACTGCTCGTTCAGCAGCTGCATGCAGTAGCGGCCCAAACATCCCGCCAGCAGCAAGGACAGAATGGAGCCAAGGCTCACCTGCAAGAACAACATACGGTGGAAAGAAGACATGCAAAACACAGATTCCGATGTGTTTTTTCAAGACTGGCTTCAGATTGATCCAGTAGATGTTTTCCAAGCATCTTTGCTGTCATATGATTTTCCTGCTCAGATGGATGTAAATTCAGGTCCAGAAGTTCCAGAAGTAAAACACCCATTGAAATTGATTGGCGGAAGATGCAGCCATGAGACTGCTGCGTATAGGGGATTTTCTTCTCCTGGAGGTGGATGTAACGCAAAGAGACACCACAGACTCCTTGGATGTTTCGCAGTTCTGACTTTCAGCAGTCCTCGTTTTTGTTTGAAAGAAGTACTGCCAAGCAGTTCTTTCAATTCCAAACACCATAAACACATGTCATGGTCATGGTCTGCTTTTCTGCAACGTCCAGTCAATGCTGCCCAAGGGTCATAGGCGCTACACCCAGGCAATGCAAACTCGTGTAAGTCAGGAAAAGGAGGAAATGCTTCTGGTTGTTTGCTCCAATGCCTTGTTCTCAAGGATATCGGGTTAAACAAACAGCACAAATTTCATGGGATGACTTTGCAAGTGCGGGTTTTTTTGTGGTCAATGGTCATATTTTCATATATTTTCATGGTCATACTGCAAAGCATATCCCTTGTCCTTCATCAAATCTCTGAGCTTGTAGATTAGCAACCCCGTCACTCAGCCTGTAGATCTCAGACGCTTTCGGCAACTGATTCCTTTTCTAAGGCCATTCTCTTGAAACAGTCTCCAACATTGATGGTACATCATGGTACAAAGTTGCGCTTTGTGGCTTCCATTGTTTTCTCAGATGGTCATCATGTTCATCTATTAGAATCTATGTTTCCCTGTTTTTAGTCAACATATGTCGACATCCAAGCCACAGTTGTTCATCCACATGCAGTGATGATCCATCTTGCGGATGCATCGCTGGCAGGTGCTGCAGTGGTGCGCTCTGGGTGGCTTCGCCAACTGCAGCTGAGTGCATCGCAAAGCGAGTCAGGGTCCAAGACCCAAATGACCCAAATGACCCAAACCACAAAATCTCTGGTGGAAGGAGTGAGAAGAGTAGGAAGAGTAGGAAGAGAATCCACAGTGAGATCCAAAAAAAGGATCCACTATGATCCACTATGATCCACTGACACCGACAAGCTACCTGACAGTGCTTGCACCAGCGGACGGCTGAAGAGTTCTCATCCTGCGAGTTTCAAACTCGCATCCGACCAAATCACGTGGAGAATGACATACATGATGAATCCATCACAAATGTTGCGTATCATTGTATCACTGCAGTGATTATGCCAGTTGAGAACGTTCACACCACTTCAAATTCAGGAGCATTTTGGATTTCACAGTTACTATGGGAAGCTACGTAGCTACTTTAGTCTCCAATCCAACAATCACTGTAGCTAAGTATCGAGATTCTGGGGATTTCTGTTTTCAGAGTTCGGAGCGGAACTCGGCCTCTGGCTCTGTCGCCAAGACCTCCGCCGCGCCACGCGGCACCGCGCCAGGGTCCGAGAGCGCGCAGGCGAGGTGCGCCCAAGCTGCCAGGAAGTAGCTGGCCTCGAAAGCAAACATATTTTTTTCATCTCTTTTCTCACTTCAAAACAGTGATATAAGATGATATAAGCCGCGCTTTTTTCATAGTGTCTTGATATGTCTTGATATGTCTTGAGTGTTTTTCAATGATCTTCTCATGATCTTAGAGTCTTCTGCAAACCGACAGGAGGAATCTGCAGAATCTCATGGTCCCAACGCCTCGTGAACGATAAGCCACGACTGGACTGAAAGACATTGCCAGATTGCGACGCCAAAGAGCCCGGACCCGGCCAGCAGCGCCTCAGAGATCAGGCTGTCGCTGGAGTTAGCAACTTAATACAAATAATATAATATAAATAGATATTGAATAATGTAAATATACATAAATATACTATATATACATATATATAGATAGATTTTGAATAAATACTGAATAGATATTGAATAATATTGAATGATATTGAATGATATTGAAAACAATTGACAACAGATACTCGGAATCATTCAGCATCATTCAGCATCCGCAGTGAACATGACTGGTAGGGCCTGCGCGATGAAGACCTTGGAAGAAACACACTGCGAGGTGACAACACAAACAGGTCCTTAGAGTCCTTACAGCTGCAGTCAGGCATCACCAGGATTCACCAGGTACAAGGCAAGAAGAATGCAGTGTGGAACACTCAAAAGACCGGGGAAAGCAAGTTTCAACTTCCTTATAGAGATCATGACTTCAAAATATTCACCATTGACTGCTGGAAGGCCGAGTCACATAATTTCTGCCACAAGGATCCTGCATCTGCCACATGTAAACTGCCACATGTAAAATCCGCATCTAGAAACCCAATTTGATAGGAACATATAGGAACGATAGGAAAGGTAGGACACATTAACAGTGATTATGAGTCATTAACCATAGAATGTGCCACACAGCTGGTGATGACAGTTTCAGCGTCTCAAATAGTGGATGCATTGGGTACATCACCCAAAACCCATTACGATGTATTGTGCTGTCGTTTAAATCCGCCCGCACCGAAGGTGCTGGGGCGTGATCGTCCGGATGGCACTCGTAAAAGGTTACAGGTTTACCTGGGGGGGGGGGCCATTATTCGGCCAAAACCTCCTGTTTTTGATAGGTCGTGACGCTCGCCTTCAAAAAACACTGTAAAAAACAGTACGGAAGA
>Ga0126342_10012306_pt1 | contig 15259 bp, 18 predicted proteins | sample Cyp1metagenome_FD_92528 | JGI IMG/M metagenome (GOLD analysis project Ga0126342, IMG submission 92528) | Coral microbial communities from Lord Howe Island, Old Settlement Bay, Australia - Cyphastrea 1 metagenome | ecosystem: Host-associated > Invertebrates > Cnidaria > Coral ...
AATGTATGTAATGTATGTAATGTATGTAATGTATGTAATGTATGTAATGTATGTAATGTATGTAATGTATGTAATGTAATGTATGTAATGTATGTAATGTATGTAATGTATGTAATGTATGTATGTATGTATGTATGTATGTATGTATGGTAAGGTAATGTAATGTAATGTAATGTAATGTAATGTAATGTAATGTAATGTAATGTATGTATGTGTAGATAGATTGATTCTAGTAGCTCGAGCACGGTTCACGGAGAAGCCCGAAGGGCAGCTCCGAATTTTGCTTACTCAGCTGGGGCTGTCGTGATTCTGCCCAGGATCCGCTTTTAAATCAGCGGTGCGAAGCGCACCGAGCACAGCCCAGGGCCGACAAATCGTGTGCACAACGACGAAACCGTTAGCTGAGCGCGCCAGCCGAGAACCATAGGGTAGCAAAATGGTCCCTGATGTCGTGGCGAACATCGTGATTCAGTCTGCTGGTCTCTTCCTCTGGCACTGTACTCTATACTTATTATATAATCTTATATAATCTTGTACACAATAGTTGATCTGCAACCCTGACCCTGACTACATCTACAGCTCTCTGACACCACCCTGACATGCCGGCGATTTTATGATTTCGACAGTTGTTCCAAGTGAAGAGACTTGTTCCGCCAAAACTTGCAGCTGTTTGCAGCTTGGACTTCCTCAGGGATCCTCAGTGGCATCCGAAGGGCTATTCATCCCCATTTCGTTGGAGAGAAGCGACATGGTCAAGAAGGCCGCCTCAAAAGGCAAAGGACCCAGGCGTCAGGGCACTGGGCAGGAGTCTGACATTCTCACTTTCATCGATGAGAAGTTTGAAGAGATCGAGGAAACCATCGTCTTGGCATCTTTGGTGCCACAGCTTCATGAACGTCTCCATGCTGTGGAAAAGATACTGAAGATTCAGAACAGCCCCGGTCTCAAAGAGGCTGTAGGATCCAAGTGGAAGCAGCTGAAAGAAGAACATCAGCAGATGGGTCCAAAGTGGGGTGATGCAGCTTCTCCACAGCGCCTTGCACCACCAGATGATGAAATCAATTCTGGTGTAAACCTTGAGGAGAACAACACCAGCGATGTGACACTCGGGGTGGGACACAACGACGACAAACTCGGAGTGGGAGACAAGGCCGACATCGAGGACAGCAGTGATCTTACATCAATGACTCGTACTCTCACTGAAAAACGTCGGGAGAATATGAAAAGGATCGCGGAAATGTCAAAGGCGAAGGTCAAAGAAATGGATGAGAAGACTTTGGACACTCAAACAACCGAATACTACACCTTCGGTGAATCAACGTGGGACTTGGTGATTTTCATTGGCACGGGGGCGCTTGGGCCATTTGGCTCCCTTCAGACCGTGCTTTTGGCAATCGTCAATGTGCTGATGCAGGTGGTGTTTTGTGCAATCGCGTACTACAACTTCACAACACCTGACATCAATGATGGCTCCATCATTGACACCCTGAGGCAGGGGTTGGTTGCATTGGCGCCGTTAGGCAAAACCATTTTCGGGGCATAGAATGAAAAACCATGAAAAACCAACCTTTCAGTTGCCAACTTCCCAATGTTAAACCCAGCCATAAACCACCATAAACCTATCTGCCTGCCTGGGTCCGGTTGAGTGTGACATCCTTTAGGTGGAGAAGGTCATCTGGCCATTCTTTCGGGGACTACAGCACTGTCGCCAAGGAGTCGTTGGTCCATCGGGTTTGCAAAATGGACAAGTCCTTGGCATCTTCGGGCATCCAAGTTGACCTTGTTGAGATTCTTGGACACCTCTCTGTTGGAAATTCCAACAAGAAATTCGGGAACCGTAGCACACATATGGAAAGTCAAATTGAGATTGAGATTATGACTTTTGAGCATTGACTCCACACAACATATCTACTAGCCGACTCTAAGGAACATCAACAAGTACTTGAAGTTGGAGGCTGAAGGTCTCGAAGGCTTCTTCACTGGACAGATTCTGTGCATCGTGGCGCTGATCTGTTGGTATTTGATGGTGGCTAAGGAGGCACCAGATTTCCGGCTGGGAGTTCCTGGAAACTTTGGGGTGTCATTCTGGATTCATGAGCTGTTTTTTTGGGGCGTTCCCGTAGATGCGAGACAGTGCGCGGAATTGCCCAAGGTAATTTCTGAAGCCACTTGAAGGTTCATCATTTTTCGAAATCTGCACAGGTGGCACGAAACAAACTTTAGATTTGGATCATTTTAGATCAGCCCAACATGGGTTCAATGTACCGGTTCAAGGCATGCGATGACCTTTACACAGCAAAACATTAGAGGATGTTGTCATCACCTTGTGGGCTGTGTCGAGCGTGTGTTGCCACGCAGCAATGCAAGCGGATTTTTGGGACCTGAAAAACATTGAAGAATCGACCAAAGAGACATAGATCATCATGGATCTATATAGATAGATCTATATAGTACATAGTACATTGAGTAAACATTGGCCCCCTAGATAAAGCATGGTATAAACTGATAAAACTCCAATAGCAAAAAACTTGCAACATATCAATTGCCCAAAGTTTAAGCATTGCGAAACAGCTCAAGATTTCTGGCATCCAGCATCCTGGTGCGCCAGGTGAGCCACGCCTTGGCGTTGCATCGTGGAATCATGGCGACGCCTCGAGGGCCTACCAAACTCGACACCAGAGAGAATCCCTTCACCCAGGCGCGGCTGAAGGGAACCACAGGAACCCCCCAAACAGATCCAAACAGAAGATAAAAGAAGTCCCGAAGGTCATGATATGTCATGAAGCAGCAACCGTTTGTTGTTTGATTTTTCCCCCATTAAGAACGAAGTGTTGGATTGACACACAGCTTTGTGTCAATCGTGCGGACCGTGAGAGGCGGTACACTATCGCTTGCGCTCAGTCGCCAGACGCCGCAAAGTCTTCAGTGGCCTTCTCCTCCTGTACCGATTGATGGCTGCGGTACTTCTGGTCATTGTGGGTACCACGTTTTTGGTCTATACGGTTAATGTGACAGAGTTGATCCTAAATGCTGTGGCTTTGGGCATCATCCTGGACATTGACGACCTGCTCTTTGATGCCTTGGCCACCACGCCAGGTCGGCATTTGGTTCATCAGTTGGACCCTTTGTTCATGCCAGGAATGCCCCGCATCAGGGGTGCTGATGCCAAGTCAGTCTTCATGAGCATCTTCATTCCAGCGCTTACCCTCTTCGTGTACTACTCAATGCTCGACCCATTTGTTACAACCCTCACTGGTGTGAAAACTGCCATGTGTGGTGGAAATCAGAACTTTGTATGGAGCATGGACAAACGCAGGATCACACACCTGGCACCTACTTTTGGCGGTGGTTGGGAAATCGAGGAGGACAGCATCAAGAACCTTGGGCCTTTTTTCTCTTTAATTGTGTTTCGTTTTTTGCATTGGCGTACGTAGCATACAAAACGATACGTGGTTTTACTCAGTTGTTCGATTCTATACATTTGAATACCCTGAATTGGACTAAAAATCATGTTGGTTCGACCATGTTCTGGCCACACTAATGATAGGAACTGCAGTGCTTGACACAGGCCTAATTGAACAAAGCACCAGGTGCCTTTTAGCCACAAGTTTACATTTGTTGAATTCGGAATATACGACTGCTCAGTCAGTTGATGCTCAGGACAGATGCCATTGTGGAGGGTGAGACCATCGGCTATGGTTTGGCTATCAACAACACCCGCTTCGGAGTTTGGGTCAGTGATGTCACAGTTCTCAGCGACCTGGAGATAGCAACCATGAATGATCTCATTGAAAACGAGAATCCAAGTTGTGAAGATCTCGGCAATCGGGAGCCCTTATTGAACTATTTGCGATCCTTGGCACATTTTGAAATATTTGTGATCTGATTGTATAATTAAATAAACTATATATATAATATTATTGTAGGGCTTCGCACACCAGCGATGCCCCAAAGCTTCCTGCTGTTGTTTGTGTTGTTGTTGTTGTTGTTGTTGCTGCTGCTGCTGCTGTTGGTGCTGTTGTGCGGCTTGGAACCATCTGACGACACAAAACTTTTGTGCGCAGTTGCAGTGCCCAAAAATTGTCTTTGTCAAATAAGTGGCGTTTTCACGTTTTTTGCAGAGAAAAAAACATTGTAAATACCACTAAATACCGATGTTTTTGGTGCCTGAGAAGCCAAAAACCACTGTATTTACGACGAACTTTTTTTGACTGTGGGAGCAAAAATCACGGTATTTGCAGGGCTCTTCGACCCTTGCCAAAATGCACCCCGTCGGAGAGCCAAAACACCATGCTAGTCAAGGACGGATGGGCTTGCCTAACGTCGCTTTCTGAAGATAGAAGAAACTAGCCCAAAATCTCAGTAAACGGCCTCCGCAATATGTGCAGCTCCCATTCTTCCATCCATTTTGCTTTCTTCTTTTACCTGCTTCTTTCTCTTACCTCTTGCTGCTGCTTGCGCTTGCAACTAGCTTTCTTCATCCCTATTTTATTTTACGTCTTTTCTTTCGCTTGCTCTTGCAGCTTGTTGGTTTGCTCTTGCAGCTTGCTTTCTTCTTTTGTCTGCTTTTTCCATCTTTCTCTTGCCTCTTGCTACTTCTTGCTCTTCCAACTTGCTTTCTTCTTCCCTGTCTTTTCTTGCTTGCTTTCTTCTTTTGTCTGCTTCTTTCTCTTGCCTCTTGCTGCTTCTTGTGACAGCCATGCTGCTGGTAATTGTTTCTTTGACGCGCTCCCCCGTGCCGTCCACAGGGGTCGGCGGATTATATAAATATCAGATCTGTGCTTCGTGCATGGACATGGTCACTTGTTGAACACAAAGGGTTCATATAGGTGAAGGCAGCGTCAGAGTCCCGAGGATACTTGCTGGGCAACGAAAGCATTCAGTCCTGCGCAGATGCTGCGCCTTACTGCGGCTCATTCACCAAGATGCCAGAGTTTGCCGTGGATGGTGGAAACTTGTTTCTAGCACCAGCATCCTTTGATTCGGTTGTTGACATTTGTTGACCGTATGATTCTTTAGTAGATATGCAAAGCCCCCATTTTGCTTGTTTTTGTCGGATCTTGCATTGAAGTCGTTCCCTGCAATCCGCCAGATTTCCCGGCAGAACAATTTGATTCATGAGTTTTTATGAACACCACGGCAACCACGGCATACAGAGTAGCCACTTTCGATCCTGACTCATCTGGATTCATAACAGTCAAATTCAATCAGTTTCAGACATGTCAAGTTTGAAGCAATTTTTAGGTATTTGACAATACGATTTGCCTACCTGACTTGATTCGATCAGAAAAAAAACGCTGGTAGCGCATATTGACCTTTCCGACAAAAACGAGGAAACTAGATCTGAAAATCGGTGACAGACAAACCCAGAACGGACAATCAAATAAAAAAACTGATGCATTGGGCTGTGCAGCTGGGTCGCCAATAGAGGTTGCGTTTCTGTCGAATTGGAAAGGGAACCTTTACAGGAAGCCTTTTGTTTGGCGGGTAGAAACCATGGTTTCCTGTGCAAGGAATCCTTAAACTAATCCATTGATCTTATTATATGCTGATATCCCAGTACTAGTACATCCCATTATGTCCCATACACATAATATCCCACTACATCCCACTACATCCCATTGCAGTACAAGGCATAGGATGGTCTGCGCGGATGCTGTGCTCGGAAACTTGTGGCTGTCGCAATCCTGGGGGGGAGCTGATCAACGTCCAAGGTTGTCCATACAGCGATGGACAGTGCAAGATGTCGGCCGTCTATCAGGAATACAAAGGAGGCTCCTTGAAGAATCTTGAAGATGTCAGACAGATTTGATGTTTTCCTACATTTTTCTTAGATGATTTCCTGATTTCGTTCTGGGTGATAGCAGACTTTCTCATGTTTCAGCGTTTTTCAACAGATTTGCATCCAGATGCTTTGTGCTTATCTGGAATGAAACGGTGCTCTGAAGAAAGATCAGATCAAATCACACCAGTTTCAAAGTTGAAGATAAGAGTGCCGTGTTGCCTCGGGTTTTGCCTTCAGGTGGTGTCTGTCTAGAGAAGAATGCATCAACTCTCAGAAGCTTTGCTCCATGGAAAGAGTGGATCAATTCAATTCGATCCTATGGAACCGAGACTTCAAAGCTTTTGGGCGGAAAGCAGGAGGCCTTGATCTTGGCACAGGCCATGGAAGACAATGGCTGTGGCTTTTTGGCCAACTTGAGCGCGCAAAACATTTCGCTGGGCGGTTGCTTCAGCTGGAACAGCAAGTTCTCTTGGGACTTCAAGACCCTGGAGGTCTTCTGCCCACTGACATGTGGATGTGCAGAGTTGAACTCTGCGGCGTCTGGCTGTCCGGAACCCTTTGGTAAATCATGCGACCAGCTCAAATGGTATCAGTGTTTGACGTGGAACGATCAGCATTTCTGTCCGGGCTTCAATACGAAGATCATTAATGCGATGATCATGTACAATTACGCATCAACTGATTTGCTGTATCACGATGAAACTTCAGTCAGTTTGTTGTAGTTCGGATTCCAATATGTTAAAAGGTGTGTTTTCGCAAAAAAACACTGCCCCTCCCCATTGAGTCTGAAGATCGGGTGCCACATTCCATCCATTAATTTGGAAAACAATGGTCCCCAAACAACATGGCAATACTATGGGGACACCATTTTCAGAACAATATTATTCATAGTAGGCTAAATCCAATTTTTGGGTCAGTCAAAAGGGTAAACCCATGGCCCATCAAATTTCACCGTTTTTCACAGCTCAGGACTACCAACAGACAAGTAACAATGTCGGCTTTTCAACAGGCGGTAGCTCAATATGCAGGTCATACGGAGCCCATCGACCCGGAGTTGGTGGTAGTAGACCCTCGGATTGGACTGTTTCTATTTGGCTAAGATTGGCTAAGCATTCCATCAGAACTTGCGTCAACAGCATTGGCCATTCGAAACTATCACGTTTCAATTGAATTGTCATTAGTTTCAACTTGTTTCAACGCCTCTAAATCAAGCATGTCAGAAGACGCTAGCCTTTGTAGAATGAGCATACCACGGTTACCCAGCCAGCACGCCTGCTTTGGCAATCGGGGTTGGTGCAGGAACAGAAGTTGTAACGTGTCGGACTTTACTTTTCACAACCGTGTTTGAACTGACTCCACGCCTTCCCATGAGTGCACTCAGAATGACAGAGAGAGGAAGCTTGTTCATCTCCGTCGATGTGCGAGATTTACAGACAGATTTACATGCAGATTTGCTTAGGACCATGCTTGGGATGGCGTAGCATGGGTCCAGATCTATTTGCCGGACCCGCAGATGATGAATTCCACTGAGATGACTTCCTCTATATTTTCAACTCCGCTTGAAGATTATCAGGCCGGGTTTGGTTGAGCTGAAAGATATGGCTATTTCATGATGTAGGTACGCACACCTTGTGGTTCGGATCCTATACACGGACACACACACACACACCAATCAAACAAGAGGCACACACTCACACAAGCACAGCCGTTTCATGAGTATTTTTTTTACGAGAACAAGACTAACACACACACACATGCATGAACTTGCGTGCTTCTCAACAATGCATATGATCAATTATGAATCACATTGAATCATGAGTGAGCATATCAGCATATAACAATTGGATAATTTCCCTCTTTTGTGGGATCATTATATTTTATCCGATATACAAGAAGTTGAGCGGCTGCGATGCCCATTTATTGCGCACGGTGTTGTTGCCATGACGGGTGCAGCATGTACTTTGCAGTACACAGCCACCATACAGTCACATCATGTCATATTTGAAATATATGAACGAAGACGAAGTAAGCATAAGCAAGCATTTGCTGATCCCTCTCTCAGACTCTCCCTCTGGATGTATATGTACAGTACGATCCATTCTTGCCCATATGCTACTGTACTTGTTCGGGCGGTTCACGTCTGTGATTTTTGAGGCTGCGGTGAATGCCACTCTGACAGCCTCTGGAGTGTCTTTGGACGATCTTGGGATCATCATCACTCATGCTGGAAACCTGTCAGCAAAATACCCAATCAGGGGCAAAAAGACTGACGTGTCAAATGTTATGTCTGCAGGGAGTTTGTTGGTCTTATTCGGCATTGTTTGATTTTGTCATCACTTGTCGTGGTTTGCAAACGATATCAAAGAATTCATTTGCAGTTTTCTGTGGTGTTTTAGTTGCTCATGCTGCGCATGTGGATGCTCTTGCAAAGGACCAGGGGTAGACTGCCATTGGATTGAGGCGATCCCGCTGGCCCAAGTGGTCAATATGGCTACAACTACGGCCCTCCCAACTTCTACCGCTAGGCCGCTATGTATCCAAGACATGATCCGCGTTGGGATGCGCAAGGATCACAAGGACAGTCATGTTAAGTGGCATTCAAATCTGAATGCTGTGCAAATGCCTGGCAGGCCACAGCGAAGCGGAGCAAGAAGAACTCTTGAGAAGTCTCTTCGCGAGACATGAAGAGTGTGGGTTGCGGCTGGGGAGGCCGGCGTCTAATTCTTTTATATAAGGCTTGAATCTCCAAGAGATTCAGGGCCAACTGTGCTTATGGACCGCAGGCCGCTTGCATTTTGGGCAATCTGTTGCGAAGCAGGTCAAAGCCGGTTGAACCAGGCAGAGTACTGGTATTGATCATATCGTATCTTATAATTTAATGAAATTTCACATTATATCATATACAGAATACAATTGGAAACAACTTCAATGATATATTTGGCTTAGCCAGAGCCTTGAGGATCAATTTTCCATTTATGGTTATCATGTCCTATCCATATTATATCCTAGCCAAAGGAAATTTAGTTCGAAAACTTCCAAGTTACGGACGAATGTCTAGGGGCAGTCTTGTCATCACGTCAGCCAGATGAAGCAGGAGGAGTTCGTGTATGGCAGCAGCAGAGAGTAACAGTTCGGTCATCGGCTGTGTGCCTCCATCGCGGCGATGTTGGGCGACTGTTTCAAATACGAAAAGCCGCCCTTGGCTTACGCTTTGAAGCAGTCAAACACATTCGCAAGCACAAAGAGTATGAAGCAGCTTGGGTCCAGGATGACATTGAGCAACAGTATCCGTGAACGAGCTGGTCGTTCGTTCGTTCTTTCTTGCTTTCTTTCTGTCTTTCTTTCTTTCATGTTCTTTCTTTTTGCCTTCATGTCTTCATTGCTTGACCTATTGATTCAATCATGCTTTCATTCGTTACTTCATTACTTCTTGAATTTTGTTGCATTCTTTCATTTATTTCCTTTCATTTCATTTCAGTGCATTTGATTTTAGTTCAGTTCAGTTCAGTCCAGTTAGTTTCTTTTCATTTCCTGTCATTTCATTTCAAGTCATTTCACTTTAGTTTATGTTATTTCTTTCCTTCCTTCCTTCGTTCGTTCATTCATTCCTTCCTTCCTTCCTTCCATCCATCGATCCATCCATCCATCCATCCATCCATCCATCCATCCATCCATCGTTTCATTCATTCATTCATTCATTCATTCAGTCAGTCAGTCAGTCAGTCAGCCAGCCAGCCAGTCAGTCAGTCAGTCAGTCAGTCATCCACTCATTACATCGTTCTTTTGTTGAGAAACTCATCTCACAAGTTTTCCATCTCACAAAGAATTCCTATAGGTCCTCTTCCTATAGTCACTTCCTATTTTCGAAATTTCCGCCCCGGTGCGGGCCGGGCTCTAAGAAAGGGATTTCAACTGGATTCCGTGCAGGTCTGGTATACTTTCCCAAACTCTTATGTGGTGCCGCATTTTGAGCACTTCCCACGTGTCCATTTGGAAGTGCATGTGGCGCCTTTGCCATACTTGACCAGACATGAACAAAAAACGTTATAACATGTGCAAAAAGGACTTCGGACCCGACGGTGGTGGTGGTGATGTGGAGGTCCACAGCAAGCCTCGCATGATGTTAGTAGGTACATGCGGATACATGCAAAATATCATATTTATATATCATATATATTATTATATCATATATATCATATATATATATATATATATATCATATATATATATATATATATATCATATATATATATATATACATACAGAATACAGATTATATATATATATATATAATATGTATATTAATTAGCAGTATGTATTGGAGATCTGTTACTTGAGATGCCCAGAAAATGGGACATGCGGTGCCCATCACAGCAGATATGCAGGAGATTGCCACGAAGACCAGCGCTGCCGAGACAGACGCGGTCAGTGCTCGCGTGAGTACAGCGAGCAATGCCATTCAAAGGCCTGGCTGGGCATAATTCTGGGGATATGGGGATGGGTCAAAACCTATTAGTATCAATTTTAATGGGATGAACATCCATTTACCAGCTGTTTTGTGGTTCACTAGGTACCAGGGTTATGACTCATAGCCATATATTCAGAACAATATTTTGCAATATGGGGAGATCATCCTACTATACTCAGAACCGAAAGGGTGTAAAACCCAATCATCCCAACAATTTGGGGATATTTGGTCATCATCATCATCATTGGGATCGTCATTGGGATAAAAAAGAACAAGTAAAGAACATCTAGACCCGAAACCATAAGAAAACCCATCACCTTCAGCAAATACGGAGGGGTCCTATAAAGTAATTATCCCTTGTTAACCAATCGAATAAGATAGATGGCATCATCAGTGGTGTGGTTGTCGCAAAATCTTTGAATTAAACCCGGAAAACGGAGGCTTATGAACTTTGTCTTCTTCAGATCCATGCGTTTCGACGGATAGGATAGAAATGGCTGCTGCAAAATGGTTCCCTTTCGAAATAAATAAGGAACCTTCAAAGACCAAGAAAAACCAAGGGAATTGTGAAAAGACCGATGCTTGAAGGATTCAAAAATCATCCTACAAATTCATCCCATCATTATCATAAGTTTCATAATCAATCAAAATATAGATTTAGAAAGTATTTTGGTTTGGTTGCAGGAGCAACATCTAGGAAACCCCTTATTTGATGCACAATAAAATAGTTTCCTGATGTTTCATGTAGAATTTTCCTTACATAATCCCATATCTGCGCGATTGCCACTGACTTTCGAGGCTTGAGACGCTGGCGACCACAAAAGTCTCCACTGATACCTTTGAGCGGCTGCAGGTACCAACTGTTGGGCATGAAATTGTGGAATTTCTACTTGGGTGTGAAGTTCGGGACAAACCACAGCTACAACCATGCGGTTTGAACCCACAAGTTCAGGTAAGATCCACTTATGACTGGAACTGCACCCCAAGTACCCCCAGGAAAATGTTGATATCCCCATATTTTCGTATGATCTCTCCTTGGCTTAATATGACACTAGCATGTAATCGGATATGTGTAAGGCTTTCCCACAATTTTTTGGCAATTTCCAAGGGGGAACATAGTAATATATAGTAATAAACCATCAAATTTTCTGTATCCTGCAGCAAGATCTGCACGATACCTCGTTTAATGAGCTTTGTGAAAAAATAACACAGTGATGGGATGAAGTTCTAATATTTCACAGGAGAACCCCTTCTCTTTAGTGAAACAGTGCTGGAAATTCCTGTCCAGGCAAGGATTGACACTATGGAGGCGCTGGAGATGGCTGGAGCAACTGGGGTATCTGGGGCGATCACCGTTTTTTCGCGCGAAAAATGTAAAAATGTGGAGGGATGTGGTTGGGAAATGGTGAGAACACCCAGAACTTTTGGGGATCTCGAGTTTCTGCTTGCTCTGGTGGTCATTCTCTTTCTCGGTGCCAGTGTTCCCAGTTTTGAACAGACAGATGTTTGTGTGCAGCAGTCCCACAATAGCACCTCTTGACCCAGAACCGTATGGATCATAGCTGAGAATGGACCCACAAAAGGCAGGTGATTATTGGTATTAAGATGTATTAAGCTATCTTGATATGAAGTCATATTGAACCATATTATCATAGTGAACCATCCATTCCTGGTCAATTCCCAGAATGTTTTTTCTGTAAACCTGCAGGAAGCCTCTATGTTTGGTGCAATAAGGCCCCAATTTAACCAATCCATTGATCGATCGGTTTGACCCAGACCCGAAGACTTTTAATTCTTAATCCCAATTCTTGATAGATAAATCCAAGTTTTTACTCGTTTCTGTAACCCAATTGTTGCTGGCTGAGTCCCTTGGAGATCCCAAAATTGCCTCTTGGCTTGGATAATCTTGGAGGTCTCCGTCATCAGGAAGGCGGACAGCGAGACACTTGGGAAAGTGGCGCAAGCCGTGACGGAACAGGCGCGAAGTGGAGTGGATCAAGGGGATTCCCGGACATCAAAAATCGTGGTTTAACCATCCAACACAGGGATTTCACCAAGTGGTAATCTTGGACAAATCATCAAACTGTGTGATTGAGCCAGCCAAAATGGGGGATATCTTATGGGGTATTTGTATAATGGGATCTATTTCACCAACGATATACTCATGATATTAGGGTCTCTTTGAAATGGAGGATATCAACCATGGTCATCTTAATAAAGAACATGACGATAAACCAATGGATTTAAAGGCACCCTAGTTTGGACAAACCCAGATAGAAAAGGGAATGCCCCTTGGAGTCTCTGGGATCCCCTGAATTGGTAGGGGAAACATATGAATATAATATCATCCACTTCTATCTATTTTGGGACCATTTTACCCTTCCTAATAATCTTGTGCTCACGGGTGAAAGTGAGGTGAACAAAAGCTCTGAGCTTGAAAGTGACTCTAGTATCAGCCCCAAAAACACCTACATTGATTATCATTGATGAAGCTGAAATCTGCGAGGCCCGACAACTGGAAACAGTGTCAAGTCAAGTACGCGATCAAAACGGTCGAGTCGAGGCTGGAGTTGTGAACTGGTTTCCACAAAACAGCCAGGCAGAAAGAGATGCACTTCTTGATGGAAATGACTCTTCGTTTCGGATTTGTAGCACACACGGGCATGTTTATAGATGTCTGCTTCATGATTTTTCATCATACATCTTTACATATATATATATATATATATGTATAATATATGATATGTATACAGATGATACATATACTATATTTTATGTATATATATATATATACACAAACATATATTACATACATACGTTTCATTAATTACATGGCACCATGACTCCAGAAATTTCCCGGCGACGTCCGCTGCAGGTGATCGAAGGCCGCACGGAGACGTTGAAAGATCAGCTGTTCAACAAGGCCGAATCCAACAACGTCCCTTGGGCGCAAACATCGAGGGTCACCTCGGGTTTTTCTACAAAGGGGACATTTGGAAGGGATTCAACTAAGATGGGATATCTGGGGATGTGTGATAGGGATATAGTGGATACATTTTAGCAGGTATATCAGTATATCATAGTATATCAGTATATCTGACGTTTGGGTGTGGGTATATTCCCCAGAATGGGAATTTTAAGGGGATGATGATGATATGAACATGATGATAAACCACTGGATTTAGGGATTCCCTATTTTCAGACAAAGCCGGTTGTCGTTTTTTCGCTGGTTGGTTGATCAATTGTGATTATTTGAAGGTTCCCTATTGAACAATTAGTACTGTAGCTACTTGCTACGGAATAATGCGGGTAAATGATGAAACATTATAGTCAATGGCGTGCCAAACTGACTCCAAACCTAAATTTCTCATTTGAGGACATCCGACGTATTTTCATTGTAACCTCCATGCCATTGATTGCAGTTTTTGTTTGATAGATTGCTGGAAAGCTTTTGTTTTTGTCTGGAATTGTTGGGAGAGTGCTGACTAAGTTACAGCTTCAGCTGGAATATTGCCACCAAAAATCCGTTTAGAAGCCAACTGCTTTAGATTTGAAAACATCTGACCAATGCAGATGAGAGGTTTGTTGGTTGAATCCATAGCAGGAGGTGATGGGCTTTTCTCAACTTTCACCCATTTGCGAAGCACGAGGTTTACACTGTGGATGGAGTGGATGGGATGCTGCGAGGGTACTACAGTCTGGTACCTCAGTTGGCCCAAGGACTTTGGGTTGTATTTCTCAAGAGACTGACAGACGTTCCACCCTGTGGACGTTTCTGATGTGTTTGCCTTCTGCATTGAAAGACATGAACGGCGAAGAAGGGAATGCAGTCTGCATCTTTCAGATCAGTGGCCTGTATGTTGATCTATACAAGTTTCTTCGGAAGTATGAAATTCCCAACAAATCCCAGCAGGATGCGAAGCAGTGCAATGCCCAACTTCTTGGTTGCCTGATTTGTTTCTTATTCACTTTGGATGTCATTGGATTGTGTTCTGAAATTCAGATTTCCACAGATGTCCCATGTTGCATTCAACTTTTGGGTTCACCAGAGTTCACCGTGCTTCCATTGGGATGCTGAAAAGCCCATGGCTTTCTACGCTTTCTTTTGCTCAGATCGCGAAGAGATGGATGCACTGTTGCCTTGGGCTTAGAGAAAGAGCGCACAGATGGCCAAGACAATCAGCAACTTTAGGAAACAGTTGAAGAAGTAAATACTGTAGAACTAAGATAACAAAACACACGGTTGCATAGCATTATATATAGCTACATGCTAAGTATATTTCAGTAATTATAAAATGACAAGTACGTACATCTGTATGTATATATACAAGGTCGTTCTTAGAACTGCTTGTGAGAGGTCATTACTGTGGGTCCATTCAGCAGGTGCTTTTAGACAACAATTCAAGTTGCTTTGTGATCATTACGATCCTACAAGCCATCAGTTTCGACCTTACAGCTTGAGGAGAGGTGGGGCAACCCACCACTTTCAAATTGCAAACTCGATGGAATCTGCCTTGGTAAAAGGCAGGTGGCAATCCTCTAGGGTTGCCAGAATATACATCAGTGATGGTCTCAGTTACTTGCCAAACTTAAAGATGTCACCCAGGACTACTGCTTTAATTCGACGTTTTCACTTTTTCAGCCATCACCTGGGGTGAACGCGTCGCATAAAATCTTATAAATGCTTGGAAGCGTGGAGAACTCACTAAGTTTTTTGCAAAAATACGTTGATACATAATATGAACCTCTACCACGAGGTACCGTGATAGCTCTCTACCATGAGAGCTCATTTCTTTGGCACAGGGTCTTCTACCATGAAGACTTTCAAAGTTGTTTGCATGAGATGTTTTCAAACTTCGGGCGAGGCACGAGCCTCAGTATCAAAGCCTGCAGCTCTTGCGACAAGAATGGAAAAGTCCGAGTGCCGATCACAATATATATATTATATATATATATGAGCCCGGTCCCCGGACCCCCACCCCCCCCCATGGTATCCCCCCCCACTC